>LSQX01081065.1_pt2 | contig 10143 bp, 11 predicted proteins | sample 654561 | NCBI WGS metagenome assembly LSQX01 (sample SAMN04489861, study PRJNA283612) | anaerobic digester metagenome | isolation source: 4 biogas reactors fed with cattle manure at either 37C or 55C with and... | place: Denmark: Kongens Lyngby | collected 2014
ATTCGCTTTGTTGCTTCGCAACATTCGCTCATGAACGGGCACGTCTTATAAATTCAAATCCAAAAGAGAATCTTTTTGTGCAAGCACAAGGGTTCTCTTTTGGATTTGAATTCGCACGACTTATGCCTACGCGCAAAGAAACCTTATGAGGGGAGTTGATAGCCTCATAAGGTTTCTCTCATTGTGGTTTTATACGTTTTGGCCTTCACTGATGGACCATATTTCGGTAATAACTTGTTGTACGCCACCTATGTATAATTCTAAGTGTGCGTGGGGCCCGGATGAGTTACCCGTACTGCCCATATCACCAATAATTTGTCCTTGTGTGACGTGATCACCTACACCGACTCTGAATGCGGACATGTGTCCAATCAGGTAGGAATCTCCATTGCCCATGTCGACAATAATACAGTTTCCGTATCCTCCATAGTACTCGGCTTTCGTAACGACGCCGTCTCCTACTGCAAAGATCGGGGTTCCTGTACTATTTGCAATGTCAACCGCTCTTCCGCCAGCATGGCTTCCGGGTTTTACAATTGCAGAAATATTTCCGTTAGATGGTAATATGAATCTTCCGCATTTTGAACGCATTGTCTGATTGTTTTTTACGCCCTTTGCGACAATCTTCTTAACAGATTCCGCGACGATTCTTTCCGACAGTTGGTTTGCTTCTACGACTTCTCCATCTTGGTAGGTGTACTCGATCTCTTTTTCAAGTTGTCCGTCGACACCTTCCTGTAATACCTTCTCTTGTCCCACAAATAAATTCGGATCATCCTGTTCTTCTACTGAGAAAGGAATGACTTCATTTTCAATGGATCTTTTTACAACATTGATCTTTAAGAAACCGGAGCTTGTCTCAGTCTCATCATTTTCTGTAACTAGATTCTCATTATTTTCAACATTTTCCACAACTTGAGGCGCTTCTTCTGGTTGAGCTTCCTCCGGTTGTGCGACCACCTCGAAATCACCACGGCTTGCCAATTGAGGCAATCCCTGATTTGCGATCGCTTCTTCGTTATTCATTACCTTTTTATCTCCAGTTAGTAAGTATGTCGACCATAGGTCTTCACTTCTAACTTCTTTGAGATTAAAAGTTTTAGGCGTTGTTTGGATGTCTTCTTTAATTTCATAAGAAACCAATTCGTCTTTTGTTACATCCAAGTTTGCACTTTTGTTTACTGTTTCTTGGACGGATTTTTGTGCCTGTTCTTCAGAAGTAAAACTTCCGACTTCGACACCGTCAATCTGTAGCGCATAGCCGCGCACATTGACATTTAAATCCGAACAGCAAAGTTCTGTATAAAAATCTTCTTCATCTAAAATGGGTTTGGTCAATACAAATTTGGGTTTCACTTCTATATCTTCAGCAATATACAAGTTATCAATACCGTATTGTGTTTTAAAGTGTTGTTCTACTTTATTCAAACCATTGGTAAAGTTTGTGGCATCCTTTGTGTAGCCGACACGTTTACCGTTAATGTTGACTTCGTAACCGAAGCACGTTGAAGAAAATACGCCGATGAGTAAGGCAACGAAAAAACCGAAAAAGACAATCTTGCTTCTTATGCTTATCGTGCTGTAATAGCTTTCCACTCGGTCTGCTAACCCAGCACCTAAGCGATGGTTTTCGTTGTTAATAATGTACCACCACCTCTCAATTTCTTCCAATTGTAACTTTTTTTACAATTTGTATATATACTAACACATATTTTTATGATTGCAACATCTTTTTTAATTATTTGTCACAATTTATAAAGATTTCTTTAATAATTGTTCATTTATGCCGTGGTTTTCTCAAAATATCCATCTTTCGAACCGGAATTTCCATTTTGATGTAAAAATGCATCTGTGGATGGGGTACTTCTTGAAGGGTGTTGCCTTCCTCGTCCTTCATAAAAGTTACAATTTGTCTATAAGATCCATGCTGATGACTCGCAGATAGTATTTCTATGGTATCCCCAAGGGAAATTTTATTGCGTTGTTCCACCAAAGCCATTTTATTTTGGACATCGTAGTCTAAAACAATTCCGGCAAAATCATAGGAGCGCTGATAGGATGAGCTCTCATAGTTTTGAGACGACTCGCCAAGTGTACCATGGAAAAAACCTTCTGTAAAGTGTCGATGACTGGTTTTCTGAAGTTCTTCAACATAACTCTCCGGTACTTCGATAAAATTCGGGTCTTCATTACAACGGTCGATCACCTGTCGGTACACCGATACCACGGTTGAGACATAGTACAAGCTCTTCATTCTGCCTTCAATCTTAAAGCTGTCGATGCCGGTAGCCATCAAAGTGGGTATTTGGCGAATCAAGCACAAATCCTTGGAGTTGAAGACAAAGGCTCCTTCGCCGTCTTCTTCGATTGGAAAGTATTCTTCCGGTCGTTGCTCTTCCATTAAATGGTATTTCCAACGACAAGACTGGGCGCAATCCCCCCGGTTGGCATCCCGACCTGTCATATAGTGGGATAACAGGCAACGTCCGGAATAGGCGATGCACATCGCTCCGTGAACAAATATCTCTATTTCCATATCTTGTGGCTTATTTGCCATAATTTCACTGATTTCGCGATAACTCAACTCTCTGGCTAGAACCATTCGCCGCGCCCCTTGCTTATACCAGAACAAAACGCTTTGGGAGTTTAAGTTGTTGGTTTGGGTGCTCATGGAAATTTTTAAATTGGGAACCGTTTCTTTCGCCACCATAAAGACTCCGGGATCCGCTACGATGATACCGTCGATGCCCAGTGCATTGATTTGACTGAGGTATTCGGGCAAACCGATAAAATCTTCATTTCTGGGTAGCATGTTGACGGTGATGTATATTTTTTTGCCCCTATCGTGGGTATAGGTCACTGCTTCTTTTAGAGTTTCCATGTTAAAGTTGTCGGATTGTGCTCGGAGACCGTAACGTTCCCCTGCACAATACACGGCATCAGCTCCGAAGTGAAGGGCATATTTCAGTTTTTCGAAATTACCGGCCGGGGCTAACAATTCTGGTTTTTTCTTCATATGTTTGATTTCCTTTTACGCCATACTACTTTTGGCGGTGCTGTTTCATCCCATCGTCACACGAGGCTCTTTTTACGGACACGCCAACCTTCGGTTCCTGAAGGACGGATATGGACACACCGTCGCCCATGGGGATGATGGTGGTTAATAGATCGGGATGACAACTGATTTCTTCCAAAAAGCGTTGCATGCGTTTGACGATGGTTGTCCTTCTTCGGATTACCAAATCTTTGTTTGCAATCATCCCTTTGTACAGCACGTTGTCACAGACGAGAAACCCACCGGGTTTTAAAATTCTAAGACAATCCGGCAGTAAATGGACATAATGACCCTTGGCGCCGTCTAAAAAAATTAATTCATAAGACTTGTCTTCCAATTTTGGTACAATTTCCGTTGCGTCTCCCTCCAGTAAATGGATTTTATCTCCATAACCCATGGCTGCAATATTTTTTTTAGCTTTGACAACCATAGCGGGATTGCGTTCAATCGTATCTAAGCGTCGGGCATGATCGCCCATGGCATGCACAAAAACGGAGGCGGAATAGCCTACGGCTGTTCCCACCTCCAAAATTGTTGTGATGCGATGGTTTTTGATTATCATCTCCAAGAGATTTCTCACTTCGGGATGAATAATCGGTATCAGATCCGCTTCCGCTTTTTGGCGCAACTTGACAAGCGCCTCCGCTTCATCGGGAAGAAGATCTCTTAGATATTTTTCTATATAGTGATGAACTACTGCACTCATGGCATGTACTTTTTAACATCTGCTTCGTGTCCTTCGTGGGTTTCGTTGAAGTACAACTTTCCCGTTTCCATATCCGCAACAAAATATAAATATTTGGTATCTGCGGGGTGCAGTGCCGCTTCTATGGCACTGATACCCGGCGAACAGATCGGGCCTATGGGTAGGCCCAAATGGATATAGGTGTTATAAGGCGATTCAAATTTAGTTTCTTCTTCGGTGAGTACCGGTACTTTAAAACCTCGGGCATAATCGATCGTAATATCCGATTGCAAAGGCATTTCGGCTTTCATACGATTGTAAAAGACGGAGGCTGCATTGGTGCGGTCTTCCGCTCTTTTTGTTTCCAATTCTACGATGGAACCCATGATGATAATTTCATCTACAGTCTTGCCCTGGGCTTCGATTTCTTGACGTTTGCCGACGTCTAAAACTTCTTCCGTTCGCTTCAACATGGTGTTGATGACCTCTCGGGGTTCGGAATTTTCTAAAAAGTGATACGTATCGGGAAAGAGGTAGCCCTCTAAATTTCTTTCCGGTTTGTCGGGTATACTGGACAGAATCGGATGACCCTGTTTATAGTAATCCACATTGCCGGCTTCTTCGATAAAGGATTGTGCAGAGCAAATATTGTTTTCTTCCAAAATTTGCGCTATTTCCTTTAAGTTTCTCCCTTCTGGAATAATCACATCGCCTTCGGCGTTACCACCATTCAATAGCAATCCGAATATTTGCGTACCGGACATGGTCTTGTTAAAGGTATAGGACCCCGCTTGGATTTTTCTCGGTCCATTGGAGTGCCGGCTGGCATAGCTTCTAAAGATGCGTTTGTTTTTTATCAGGTTGTTCTCAGTTAAGATATCGCTGACATCGTCAATGGATGCACCCTGTGGGATCACAACGCGAATATCTGAGGTGTTGCTTCTGTCTACCGGTCGCAACATACTCGAATAGACGAGGGAGCTGCTAACAAAAAGGCCGATAGCCATTAAAATAATGATACCTAAAAGGACAAGTCGTTTGATATGGTTTGATTTGGTTTTGTTTTTTGCGACTTCTTTCATGATTTACCTTTGCTTTACACATCATCTCCAAACAAGTTCAAATCGAAATCGATGGTGGTGTTCAACTCATCCATAATGGTTTGGTAAATGATTCCAAACTGCATTTGCGCCTGAAAATACTCGGCAATTTCCGGTATACCCATAACCGTTTCTGTCAACGTATTATAAGCATGGGCTTCTTGCTCAGATAATTCCTGACCCGCCATTTGTTTGGCCTGCAACGCCATTTGCTTTTGAATGTAGTCTTTGGTAATGGCCAGATGGTCGGGGTTGTTTTTTAAGATTAAATGCGCTTCTTTGTAGCGAATAAATTCTTGAGAGGATTTTACGGCCTCTGTTAGTTGGCATGCTAGTTCGCGAATCGTATCCATAACTTCTCCTTTATTTGACTTTTAAGATTTCTTTATATTTCTGTTAAGATGGGCAAAATCATTGGACGTCTTCTGGTCTTTTTAAACAAAAATTTGGACAGGGAATCCCTTACTTCGTTTCTGATGCTGCTCCAATCGTAAACTCTGTTCTTTTCACAGGTGTTCAGTGCTTTTTTCACTTCTGCCTTTGCCTCGTTGATCAGTTGTTCCGATTCTTTCATATAGACAAAGCCTCTGGAAATGACATCGGGGCCTGAAATGCATTTGCCTTTGCGCATTCCCAAAACGACAATAAACAAGCCGTCCTCCGACAGTCTCTTTCTATCATTGAGGACAATATTGCCAATATCGCCGACACCTAAACCGTCAACCAAAACCGGTTGAGACGGAACAGCTTCCTTTAATACTTTACAGCTTTTGCCGTCCAGTTCCAATACAGCTCCGTTTTTAACGACAAAGATGTCTTCTTTCTTCATGCCGACGCTTTCTGCTAAATTGGCGTGGTGTACCAACATCCTTTCCTCTCCGTGGACAGGTAAAAAGTATTTCGGTTTGACCAAAGTCAACATGAGTTTGAGCTCTTCCTGTCGAGCGTGGCCGGATACGTGAATATCCGCAAATTTTTTGTAGATGACTTCCGCACCCAATTCGATGAGTTTATTGATGACCTCTGCCACCATTTTTTCATTGCCGGGTACCGGTGAGGCGGAAATAATGATCGTGTCTTTTTTCGATACAATTAAGTGTCTGTGATCGCCGTAGGCCATTCTGCCCAAGGCCGCCATGGGTTCCCCTTGGCTGCCCGTGGTAATGATGACCAATTCCGAGTCTTTGTATCTCTTCATGTCTCGGATATTGACCAAAACATTTTTAGGCAATGTTAAATAGCCCAAATCCTTGGCGATATCCACCATGTTTTCCATCGAACGACCGGTGATGACGACCTTGCGGTTGTAATTAACTGCCGCATCGATGATTTGTTGAATCCGATGGACGTTGGATGCAAAGCTCGTGACGATAATTCTATTTTTCCGTCCTCTGAACAAATTGTAAAAGGTGTTCCCTACGGTGCTTTCCGAAGGGGTGAATCCCTTTTCCTCCACATTGGTGGAGTCGGACAATAGTAGATCGACACCCTGTACACCCGCGGAACCCAATCTTTGCAAATCGATGATATTGCCATCGATGGGTTGAAAGTCTACCTTAAAGTCGCCTGTGTGAATGACATTGGCTACCGGTGTTTGTATGAACAGGGCGACGGCATCGGGTATGGAGTGATTGACAGGAATAAATTCTATTTTAAAGTTGCCCACCTTAAAGAAGGCTCCGGCTTTGATGATATGGGTTTTTGTGCTTTTTGTTAAACGTTTTTCATCTAGTTTTTTCTTGATGAGACCCATGGTCAGTTTTGTTGCAAAGATGGGAACGTTGATGCGATCCAACAAGTATGTGATCGCGCCGATATGGTCCTCATGGCCGTGGGTAACCACTAAGGCCTTTACCTTTGAGGCATTTTCAATGAGATAGGTAAAATCCGGTAGGACGATATCGATACCGTACAATTCTTCGTCGGGGAACTTTAAACCGCAATCAACAATGATAATTTCGTTGTTGTACTCGAACACGGTTAAGTTTTTGCCGACTTCTCCCAGTCCTCCAATGGGAATCACCTTCAGTTTTCCATTTGATTTTTTCGGGCGTCTCCAGCGAATTTTATTGACTTTTTTTCGTTGTCCGGAGTTGCTTCTTCTTTGATTTGGTTGGTTTGGTTGATTTCGTTTCTGATTCGTTTGTTTATTTTGTTGATCCAAACTTTTCTCCTTTTTCTTTTTTTATCGTTAACACTTCTCATAAGTGCGATTGTTCTTATTTTTTTCGTAGCGAATAACCCTACCCTTTTATAGTATTACCGGTAAGGTTCCCATCGCCTCTAATGATTTTGATGTGGCGCGACAGGCTATGCCGCTAATCGCCACACCTGCTTGTGCCGCTTCAATTAAAGCCCGGTCAAAGGCCGGGTCCATCTTTTGATGTGCACGGATATGGGTGGCGTCTTCTCTCTGTACGACAAACAACACTTGTGCTCCGTAACCTGCACCCACAGCGGCTGTGAGTTCTTTTAAGTGTCTGACCCCACGGGTTGTGGGCGCATCGGGAAACAGCGCACAACCCCTTTCTACCAGGTTGACGCTTTTCACTTCACAGAACACTTTTCGATCTTTCTGACTATATGAAAAATCAAAACGGCTGGAGCCGTAAGTGACTTCTCTGGTTAAGGTTTCGATGTCTTTGGTATGGCTGAGTACCTGCTCAGCGATATCGTTTGCCAATCGCGCGCCGATACACACCCAAATACCCTTGTATAAGACGGCCCATAGGGTGTATTTCGTTTTGCGATGTGCCTCGTCGTGGACGCTCAAGGCAACTTTTGCGCCGGGTACCAACAATTCCGACATGCGACCGGTATTGGGCACATGGGCTTTATGTATTTCGGTACCACTCTTCGGTTGGACTCTTGCCACAAAGCGATTGTCTCTCTTAACAAAAGTCCCTTCAATTAAGGGCCCTTTCGAATAATAAAGGGGCTCAGTCATCTTCCGGGAACATTTGGTCGTAAGCTTCTTCGATTTGCTGTAGTTCCTCGTCGGATTCTACCGGTACTAAGATGTCGCCATCGTCGCTTTCTTCCACACAAAATGCAAAGACGTCTTCGCTTTCTTCGCTTTCGCCCAATAGTACGTAATGGGTTGATCCGATTTCCAAACCGGCAATCAACACAAATTCGTGTTCGATCCCTTCGTCATCCATTAAGACGACGATGTTGTCATTTTCGATATATTCACTCATGAGTTTCCTTTTCTTTCTTTTCTTCGTTATGAATTTTTTCTAAATATACTTGCAAAATAAGCTGTGCCGCCAAAGTGTCCACATATTTTTTGTGATCCTTCCCTTTGACATCGCCTTCTCTTAACACTTGTTTTGCTTCTTCCGTAGAAAAACGTTCGTCGATATAATGAACGGTTAAATCGAGACGTTTTTTTAAAAACTGACAATAATTAATTGTTTTTCTTGCTTGGGCCGTCAGCTCTCCCTTTAGGTTTTTGGGTAAACCCGCTACCATGCTTTTTGTGTTAAATTGTGTAAAAACATCCGAAAAAAAACGTAAATCGTCTTCTCGGGTTCCTTTTTTATAAGTTCGATAGCCCTGAGCCGTAACCCCTAAGGGGTCGCTGACCGCAATGCCGATGTATTTATCGCCTACATCCAAGGCTATAATTCTTTGATTCATCATATTACCTTTATGCAAAATAAGGGACAGACTGCCGCGCAATAGCCACATGTCACACAGCGTGCCCGATTGACGGCGGGGTGACCGTCTACTATTTTGAGTGCTTCTTGGGAGCATTTCTTTATGCACTGACCGCAACCTTCGCACCAATCGTCGATGTGCAACACTCGTTTTTTTCGTGCGACAGCATTTTTTAAGGAATCGGGTATGGCTTGACCCTTTATTTTAGCGACGTTGTAATCCACTTCTTCGATGGATTGCATGCCTAAAGCGATGGCGTCCAAGGTGGGAAGGTTGAGAGCATAATCAAAACAAGCTTCCACTCGATTGAGTAAATTGCCGCCACCCAGTATTTTCATGGCAAAGATCCCCTTGCCCGCCCTGTGGGCTTTTTCAATGGCTTTTTCCATATCTTGGGCAGTGCCGTCTTCGATTCCGATACCGGTTAAGTTGATGAGGGGAAACAACACTTCTATTTCCGGGTAATCCACCGCATCTAAAACCGCCTGTACACAATGGGTCGATATGCCGAAGGCTCTAATTTTGCCTTGTTCTTTCATTTTAATCAGAGTTGCAATGGCTTCCCAATGGCCTTCGAAGGTGTGGCGACTTTCTTGCTCATGGAGCATGTAAATGTCTATGTAATCGCGACCGGTTTCCCTGAGAGCTCTCTCAACGCTTTTCGTAACACCTTGGGCTTCGTAGTCGTAGGATTTTGTACATAAAATCAAATCTTTTTTAATACTCAAAGCTTGCTTAATGATGTGATAAGCGTTGTATAAATCTGCCGTGTCAAAAAAATTGACACCCTGTTCAATAGCCCTGGCAAGAACCGGCATGCTTTGTTCCGGTGTTGCATTTTTTTGTAGAGGACTCATGGTCAGTGCACCGAAACACAACTTAGAGACCATGAAATCCGTTTGGCCTAATCTATTGTAAATCATCTTTAACTCATTAATTAAACGCTAGAAGTCTTAAATTTCTTTTTAATTTGTGGTAATGTAAGGTTTTTTACTCCAAAACAAAAGAAAGGTCCTAGAAAACCAATCTAGGACCTTTTTCTTATTGGATACTTAATAAATAGCGTTTTACCATTTCTTCTAATATTTCATCTCGCTCGATGCTCTGTATTAGATTACGTGCGTCCTTATGGCTTGTAATATAGGTGGGGTCACCCGACATGACATATCCCACAATTTGGCTGACGGCACTATAACCTTTTTCGTTTAGGGCATTGTTCACTTCTAGCATCACGCTATCAATTTCTGCTGCCCGTGCTTTATTTACATCGAACATTTGAGTGCCGTGTCGTTCCGGCTTTTTGTTATCCATCATGCCGTCCTCCTTTAAAGTTATAGGCTTATTGTACTCTAATATTCTTTAGAATACAAGGAGTTTTGACTTGAAAACGATTCCTAACCCTTAACTCAAGGCTTCTTTCAGCCAATGGCGACCGGTCTCCAAAGCTTCCTGTATTTTTTCCGGTTTCTTCCCACCGGCTTGCGCCATATCCGGGCGACCACCACCACCGCCACCGGCGATCGTGGCCACTTCTTTGATCAATTTGCCCGCATGAAAACCCTTGGATACCATATCTTTAGTTGCAGAGGCAATAAAGTTAACCTTCGAACCGTCGGTGGTACCCAACAGCACCATGCCGG
>LSQX01277349.1_pt1 | contig 10143 bp, 10 predicted proteins | sample 654561 | NCBI WGS metagenome assembly LSQX01 (sample SAMN04489861, study PRJNA283612) | anaerobic digester metagenome | isolation source: 4 biogas reactors fed with cattle manure at either 37C or 55C with and... | place: Denmark: Kongens Lyngby | collected 2014
ACCGTACACACCACTCTGTGCCCAATCGTACCGGCGGATTCAGAGCCGATGCCTATTGGTCGAAGGGCCCGTGAGATACCAGAGCACGTAGGTAAAGGGTACAACGGCTTGAAACATGCTGCTATTCCCGTTTTACCGTGGGCTAAAAACGCATTGAGCATGAAATCGCTTGCCAGAATGCCATTTCTTGCAGGCTCGTAAGCATAACGATAAAACGCAGTACGCTAAGGGATTGCCATGCCCTTTCCTTTAACCAACACATTTCGACTGCAATCTTATTCAGCACATGATTCTATGCGCTGCCTTTTGCCAACGTTTACTTGACACATACTACAGGGCCTTATAACTTGCGCACCGGTTAACTCCGTGTTATCATTATTTTGTAAAAGGAGGCCGAAGACGCCTTGCACATAAGAAAATCCTTACCCGGCGACATAAAAGCGATAACGGAGATATACCGCGAAGCGAGGCGCTTTATGCGCAGCACCGGGAATTTAACGCAGTGGACGGGATCGTATCCGGGCGAAGAATCGGCATATAAAGACATGCTTCTGGGGCGCGGTTATGTATGCGAGGACGATTACGCCGTAATTGCCGCCTTTTGCTTTTATGAGGGCGTCGACCCCTCATATGCGAGAATACACGGGGGCTGTTGGGCCGGAGATTCACGCTACGGCGTTATACACAGCGTGGCGGTATTAAAGCCTGGTGAAAGAACGGGCGGCTTCTGCGTCGATTATTGCCTTGACAACTGCCGGGAGCTTCGCGCCGACACTCACAGGAGCAATTTGCCGATGAGGCGATTATTAACGAAAAAGGGTTTTGTTTACCGAGGAATGATTTACCTGCCTGACGGCGGTGAAAGGATGGCCTACAGCAGGAAGGGATCGCTTGCGCAGACATGCGGTTTGATGTAATATATAAGTAACGGGTACACCTGCAATAAAAGCTTTAGGAGGGCGCTCGAATGAAGAACAAGTTTACTCCCGATACCAGGAGTTTGGTCAGTTTCAGCCTGATGGGGCCCGAAAGCGGCGCACCCTGCATAGCTGAAGCCAAAGACGGCAAAATCGTAAGGATAAGACCGTACTATTACGATCGTGATTATACCGATGCCCCATGTTCTTTCTGGAAAATGGAAGCCCGGGGCAAAACCTTCACTCCTCCGGAAAAGGTAACCATTACGCCCCTCGGCCTGGGCTACAAATCACGGGTATATTCAAAAAACCGCGTTAAATGGCCGCTTAAGCGCGTCGACTGGGATCCTAAAGGCGAACGCAATCCTCAAAACCGCGGCAAAAGCAAGTATGTGCGCATATCATGGGACGAAGCGGCGCAGATATGCGCCGATGAGCTGCTCCGCATGAAGGAGACGTACGGCAGCGAAGCCGTGCTCTGTCAGTCCGATATGCACGGTGAAGGGAAAAACGTCTCCCCTTCCCACGGCTGTCCGAACCGTCTTCTAGCGCTCATGGGAGGATACACGCTTCAGATGCGCAATATGGACAGCTGGGAGGGCTGGTACTGGGGCGGCAAGCATGTGTGGGGCTGCGAGCCTGTCGGAGAGATGACTCCGGTCGCGAACCTGTATCCCGACATATCCGAAAACGCCGATATGCTGCTGTTCTGGGGCTGCGATCCGGAGACCACTCCTCTCGGCGTGGTGTCGCAGCTGCCCAGCAGGCTGTGCTACTGGTTCAGCGAGCTCGGTATCAGGCAGGTATATATCTGCCCGGATCTGAACTACGGCGCGGCGGTGCACGCGGACAAATGGATACCGATACTCCCGAACACCGACGCCGCGCTTCAGCTTGCCATAGCTTATATATGGCTGACGGAAGGCACTTTCGATAAAGACTATATCGCAGCTCACGCCTACGGCTTTGAGGGGTTTACCGATTATGTCCTCGGCAATGAGGACGGCATACCCAAAACACCGGAATGGGCAAGCGAAAAATGCGGAGTGCCCGAATGGACGATTAAAGCGCTTGCACGCGACTGGGCAAAAAAGACCGCTTCCATAATGCACGGAAACGGCGGCTCTTTCATCCGCGGACCTTATTCCACCGAGCCCGCAAGGCTTGAGATAATGCTTCTGGGCATGCGCGGCCTGGGTAAGCCGGGTGTGCACCAGGTAAAGATGATTGAATTCAACATGTGGGCAAAAGACTACCCGCTCCCCTATCAGGGTGAGTTCGTGCCGAAGATGCCGCACATATGTGATGCTCTGCGCCCCGTGGACGGCGATCTTCCGCCCGAAATAAATATGGATCGGTTCCTGCTGTCCGAAGAACAGAAAAAACTCGCCCCGGAACTTATCGACCTTTTCAAGAAGCTCCCGGCTCCCAAACAGTTCATTCCCCGCTGTCTTGTTCACAAGGCGATACTGGACGGGCACGCGGAATGGTACGGAATGCACTGTTTTTCGTCGAGTCAGCAGCCGGATAAAAACGGTTACCGGTTACCGACGAATAAATTCCAGTTCGACAAAATCGTATACCCCAGACCCGGACTTTCACGCGTTCACATGATATGGACCGACTCGCCCTGCAATGTGACCTGCTGGAACAACGGAAATCTTTTCATTGAGTCGATGCGTTCTCCCGATATAGAAACGATCGTCGCTCAGCACCCCTGGCTTGAAAACGACTGCTATTTCGCGGATATCATACTGCCGGTTGCCACAAAGCACGAGCTCGCGGATTTATGCAACGATATGAGCGGAGGCGTGCTTCAGTCGGTTTACCTGCAGGAGCCCAGCATTGAGCCTATCGGGGAGTCGCTGTCCGACTTCGACGTATGCGCGCGGGTTGCGGAAAAACTCGGTCCGGAATATCTGGACGCGTATACAGGCAAACTGACGGAGGCCGAGCGCGTACGGTTTTTCTATGCCGCTACAGGCTGCGAAGAGCGCATGTCATGGGATGAATTCAAAGATAAGAAGATATTCGTACTGCCCGCCCGCACAGACTTAAAGGATATACCGGCGGGTATGGCGGGCTTCTGTGAATACCCGGTGTCAAATCCCCGGACTACACCCACAGGACTTCTGGAATATATTTCGACAGATATAACAAAACACATGCCGGACGATCCGGAACGCCCTCCGGTTCCCCACTGGATAGAAAAAGGCGAAACTCACGACGAGAGGCTTTCCTCTCAAAGAGTGGAAACATATCCGCTTTTATGCATGAGCAACCACGGAAGATGGCGTATGCACGCGCAGTGCGACGATATAGTCCCCAACCGCGAGGTCGGAACCATGAAGATACGCGGCAGGGACGGCTATCAGTATGAACCGCTGTGGCTTCATGTCTCGGAAGCCGAAAAACGCGGCATAAAGCATGGAGATATCGTTAAAATATTCAACGAGCGAGGCACGGTGCTGGCCGGCGCTTATGTAACGGAGCGGCTTATTCCGCAGGTATGCTACATCGACCACGGCTCGAGGCTCGACCCCATTGATCCCGGCCGTATTGACCGGGGCGGCTGCATAAATTCGATAACACCGACCGGCATGACTTCCAAAAATTCGACCGGTATGGCGACCTCCGGCTTCCTGGTACAGGTTGAAAAGGTCACAGACGAGGAAATGGAAGATTTAAAGCGCCGATTCCCGGACGCTTTTGCCCGCAAGGTCGACGAGGCCTGCGGAGTTTGCCTTGAAGGCTGGCTTGAACAGTAACATGCGGCACCGATAGGCTTACCGACAGGCGGCAGCGCGAACAAATCGCCGCGTATGCATCGGTTTATAAAATAAACGAAACGCGGTAAGAAGCCGCTGCCGGAGGAGCCGGAAAGAGGAAAATGCCTTGGAAGCGGATTTAGCTGCAGGCAAAAAAATATTGAAAGAAAACCCGGCGGGTATACCGGTAACCCACGCGTGCCTGATATGGGGCGGCAGCGCGGAGCTTCGGCTCGACGCGGCGTGGGCGCTTGCCGCTGCGATGACATGCTCCTCGAAGACAGATAAGCCCTGCCTTCGCTGCCGCGATTGCCGCAAAATCGCAGCTGGACTGCATCCCGATATAACTGTCGTTTCGCGGGATGCCGATAAGCAAAGTGTCACCGTAGACAAAATAAGACGAATTTCAACAGACGCGGTCATACTGCCCAATGAAGCGGAAAGAAAGGTATATATACTGCCCCAGGCCGATCTTATGAACAGGCAGGCGCAGAACGCGTTTTTAAAGCTTCTGGAGGAACCGCCGTCCCGGGTCTGCTTTATCCTGGCGGGCGAAAACGCCGGAGCCTTCCTTCAGACTGTGCGTTCGCGCTGTACTCAAATACGTTTGACCGGTGAAAACCCTATCGGTGACGAGTACGAAAAACAAGCGGGACGGATAATCAAGGCTTATATTAGTGAGGACGCCGCGGATTTGCTTCTGACCGCGATGCCGGCCGAGAAGTTTTCAAGAGAGCAGATGAGCCTGCTTTTATCGGCGCTGTGGCGCGCGGCGGCGCAAGAGCTCGGAAAAGGCGGAGAAAGCCCGCTATGGCAAGCCGTCGGGCTTATTGAAAAATTAATGGATATGAACAGAGCCAATGTCGGCTGCGGACAGATTGCCGGGCTGTTATGCAGCGGACTTATTGAGGAAATGAGGAAATAAATTGACAGACGTTATCGGCGTGCGGTTTCGCGGCCACGGTAAAACATATTATTTCGATCCGAACGGCGCTTCTCCCGCGGAGGGGCAGGCTGTTATAGTCGAGACCGCAAAAGGACTGGAATACGGTGAATGCGTTCAGCCGGTGCATTCCGTAGAGGATGATTCCATCATACAGCCGCTGCGTCCGCTCGTGAGAATCGCGACGCAGGAGGACAAAAAGACGGCGGAGGAGAACCGCGAGAAGGAACGGAAAGCCTTTGATATCTGCCAGACAAAAATCGAGGCTCACGGTTTGGATATGAAGCTTGTAGATGCTGAATACAGCTTTGAAGGCTCCAAGATACTGTTTTTCTTTACGAGCGACGGCCGCGTGGATTTCCGGGCACTGGTCAAGGACCTGGCCGCGGTATTTCGCACTCGCATAGAGCTGCGGCAGATAGGGGTACGGGACGGTGCAAAGATGATGGGGGGCCTCGGAATATGCGGCAGGCCCTTTTGCTGCACGACATTCCTTGAGGATTTCCAGCCGGTATCCATAAAGATGGCTAAAGTTCAGTCGCTGTCTTTAAATCCGGCCAAGATAAGCGGCACCTGCGGCCGCCTGATGTGCTGTCTCAAGTACGAGCAGGAGGCATATGAATATCTGATCCGAAACACCCCGAAAAACGAAACGCCGGTCGATTCCCCGTCAGGCAAGGGAGTTATAGTTGATGTGAATCTGTTAAGGCAGACCGCAAGGGTGCGCCTGGAGGATTCGACCGATACGAAATTACAGACATTCCCTCTCTCCCGCCTGGGTTATAATATCGGCGGAAAGTATAAAGAGCCGGAACCGGAACCCGAAGCTGAGGTGCCGCAGACGTATATCGAAGAAACCGTTCGGGCGAAAGCCCCTTCGGATAATGGCGATAATCCGACTCCGGAAGGCGAAAAGCGCCAAAGCGAGGGGAAAAAGAACGGCCGACGGCACTCCTCAAGGAAAAGGCAGAGACATAACGGGCGCGGAGCGGATAAACCGGAAGACACGCAGTGAGAGCATTAGTACTAAACCCAATAAAAATTTATACCGTTATCCCCTAAATAGGGATAACGGTACACTACGCCAGACGTCCTTTCTCAATCGAGAAAGGACGTCGTTGTTTACGTATATTACTTGTTCAGCTCGTTTAGAGCTTTGGTGAGCCTGCTCTTTTTGCGGGCCGCATTGTTCTTGTGTATGAGGTTGGAGCCGGCAGCTTTGTCGATGCTTTTTACGGCGGCGGCATAGGCTTCGGAAGCGGCCTCTTTGTTACCCTCTGCGACTGCGGCATCATACTTTTTGATAACGGTCTTCAGAGCGGTTTTAGCGGCCTTGTTCGCCGCGTTCTGCTTTTTGGAAAGCTCTACGCGCTTCTCGGCCGATTTGATATTGGGCAAATAACTCACCTCCCGGTCTGCAGTTATAGCACATGTCCGTGCGGAAAATCATTCTAACATAAGCGGCTTTAAATTGCAAGGATTTTATTCGGGATCGGAAAATTATTGAATAAGCCGTAAAATGCGGCTAATACTTACAGATATGCCCGCATGTTAAGACCGGGCGCGGCGGAGGTGGAAAAATGAAAAGCAGAAGAACAGATCTGGCTGTTGAAGCGCGTGAGATATGGCAGGAAAGCACCGAAAAGACAACGGAGCTTGAAGGCGTTTCGGCACGGGAGAAGGATATTGACGGTGTACGCGTAGAAACGGTGTGCGTACTGGACGAGCGGGGTGAAAAGGAGCTCGGCAAGCCAAAAGGGACATATGTTACCGTAAATCTCGAACGCGCTTATGCCAGAAGCAAAGAGGATTTTAATCGTTCGGCTCAAGCGGTTGCGTCATCGGTTCGCGAACTGATGCCTTTAAAAGAAAAAGATACCGTACTGGTGGCAGGGCTGGGAAATAATGCCATAACGCCCGACAGAGTAGGTCCGTTAACAATGAAACACACGCTTGCCACACGGCATCTGGCGGATACGCTGCCCGAATATTTCGGATCAATGAGGCGGGTATCCGTTATGGAAACAGGTGTTCTCGGCACGACGGGACTGGAAAGCGCCGAGATGCTAAGAGCCGTCTGCGCCGAAGTTAAACCGGATGCGGTAATCGTCGTGGACGCACTTGCCTCGCGGAAAGCGGCAAGGGTCTGCTCTACGGTACAGCTCACCGACACCGGCATCGTGCCGGGATCAGGCGTCGGAAACAGCCGGGCGGCAATAAACAGTAATGTTCTGGGCGTGCCTGTTGTGGCGGTAGGGGTCCCTACGGTGGTTGACGCCGCTACGCTTGCCGCTGATCTGATGGAAGCCGGGGGAATAAAATCACCGTCTCCGGATGCCTTCGGAGAAACCGGCGGAATGATAGTCACTCCCAGAGATATAGACGCGATGACAGACGATGTTTCGCATTTGTTGGGTATGGCGATTAACCTCGCGCTGTTTGACGGAATGAATATTGAGGACATTGAAGCGCTCACCATGTAATGCATATAAATTAAGAACGAAATCGGTGTTACATGGCAATGAGAACATGTTTATGCCCGCAGTCTGAAAGATGATTTATACTGAAATCTCATTTTCTTTGGATTTCGGTATAAGGCGCTGCCGGTATAGAATCCGGATATCAGTAGTATTTGACCATGTCGGGTTTTCTGTCGCGCTTCGGTGTGTCTTTATCTTTATAGCCGACCGCGATGCTTATTACGAATTTGAAATCATCGGGAATCCCGAACTTTTCGAACCACTTCTTCCCTGCGTCAGTATCGAGGTAGCCCATAAGGCAGCCGATTATAACCGAATTAAGCCCGAGCGACTGAGCGGCCAGCGCCATGTTTTCAATTGTTATGCCCCCGTCGATATCCGTGAACGGAAAATCTTTCGGTCCGAAAAGAAGAATAAGGGCGGGCGCGTTATAATAGAAGTTAAAGCCGTCCCCGAACCTTTTGCTGAAGCCTTCTTTTGAAAAGTCAGAGTTGAGTTCTTCAAGCATAGCTTTATCCGTTACAGCGACTGTGATCAATTCCTGCTCGTTGCGTGCGGTAGGCGCCCAGCGCCCCGCGTCAACAATGGTTTCGAGAGCTCCTTCGGGGAGCGGGTCGTTCTTGTAGCTGCGAATGCTGCGACGCTCAAAAATGGTTTCCAACACCTCGTTCATTGACGGATGCCTCCTTCGATTATTTATTTTCAGTATAGCATAAGGCCCGCGGCGGTGTAAACGGGATTAGAATGTTTCACGTGAAACAACTTTGCGCATGCCGTAACGGTTGTTTCACGTGAAACAAAAAGGATCGTCCGCTTAAATGCGCCGCGCAAAAAGGAGTTGAAAAAGCGCAGGGCAATGTTATAATATGAAAACCGAGTAAATTTTCAGAGGTCTTTTATGGGAAAAGTTATCGCGTTGTTTAATCAAAAGGGCGGCGTCGGAAAAACGACGACGGGCGTAAGCCTGACTTGTGCTCTGCACCGGATGGGTCGTCGCGTGCTTCTGATCGACGCGGATCCCCAGGGGCACAGTACTTCCGGAATGGGTGTGGACAAAGATCATGCGGCGCCGAATATATATAATGTCCTAATCGAGGGGGTCGACGCTAAGCTGGCTGTAGTCAAAACACAATACGGGCATGTATTGCCGTCCAATAAGGGCCTTTTCGGCGCGGGGATTGAACTGGCCGGGGTAAAGGACCGCGAATATGTTTTGAAAAACGCACTTATACCGCTAAAAGACAATTATGATTACATATTTGTGGACTGTCCCGCTCTTCTTGAACTGCTGACTCTGAACGCTCTTGTCGCTGCAGACAGTCTTCTGATTCCGGTTCAGTGCGAATATCTGGCGCTTGAAGGTCTGTCGGATCTGATAACAACGATACGGATGGTTAAAAAAACTCTGAATCCGGATCTTGAGATAGAGGGTATAGTGCTTACAATGTACGACGGCAGGACAAACCTTTCCGCTCAGGTGGTTTCTGAGGTAAAAAAATACCTTAAGGACAAAGTGTACAGAAGCGTTATTCCCCGAAATGTGAGGCTTTCAGAAGCTCCGAGTCATAAGAAGCCCGTGATGGCATACGACGCTTCGTCGCGCGGCTCAATAGCGTATATGACACTGGCTGAGGAACTGGACGCCCGCTGCCGGGCACGGAGGTGAGAGTATGGCGGAAAAAGGACTGGGAACCGGGCTGGGCGCGCTATTCGGAGATGCGGCGCTTGAAGCGGACTCGGTAGATTGCGTTTTTCTACCGATTTCAAAAGTGGAGACGGGGCTCCTGCAGCCGAGAAAAGAGTTTTCTGATGAAAGTCTTGAGGAACTGGCGGAATCAATATCGCAAAACGGTATAATACAGCCGCTTACGGTTCGAAAGCTCGCTACGGGAAACTATCAGATCATTGCCGGTGAACGGCGCTGGCGCGCCGCCCGTATTGCGGGTCTTAGCAGGGTTCCGGCGCGGATCGTGGAAGCGGATGATCGTTCCGCGATGATTATAGCACTGGTAGAAAACCTTCAGCGCGAAGATCTTAACGCCGTTGAGGAAGCGGAGGGCTATCGCTGCCTGATGGAGGAATACGGATTAACACAGGAGAAGTGTGCCGAGCATGTAGGAAAATCCCGGCCTGCGGTAGCAAACGCGACACGGCTTTTGACGCTCCCCGAGAAAGTCCTGGAAATGGTCAGGAAGGGACTGATTTCCGCCGGGCACGCAAGAGCATTGCTTCCGCTGCCGAAAGAACTGCAGATAAAGACAGCCAAACAGATAATAGATATGGGCCTTTCCGTTCGCCAGACCGAAACGGAGGTAAAAAGACTGCTTTCGGCCGACAAAAGAAAGCCTCGGACACTCTCCGACGAACAAAAGCTCGCCTCGATTTACGCAAGGGATCTTGAGCAGCGTCTTGCTTCGGAACTCGGACGGCGGGTTCGTATAACCGAGGGCCTGAAAAAAGGCCGGATTGAACTGGAATACTACGGCAACGAAGATCTCGACACGATCATCGCGGCTTTAAGAAAAATAACCGGCGGAGGAAAAACAAATGATAGACATTAAGCTGATCAGAGATGACCCCGAGGGTCTCAAAGCCAGGTATAAAGCGAGAGAAGCAAATTTCGACGCCGAAATTGATCGCGTTTTGGAACTGGACGCGGAACGCCGGGACGCAATTTATGGCAACGAGCAGAGAAAAGCGGAACAAAACCGTATTTCCAAGGAAATAGCGGTAATGAAAAAGGATAATAAAGACACATCCGACGTTTTCGCGCAAATGAAGGAGCTGTCGGCTGCCATTAAGGACGGTGACGCGCGCCTTAAGGCAATCGAGGCGGAATATAATGAGCTCTTGCTGGGCATGTACAACCTTCCGGACCCGGATCTTATGCCGCGGGGAAAGGAAAACAATTGTCCGCTCACTTACAGCGGTGAACCGAAGGTATTTGATTTTACGCCGAAAAACCACGTTGACCTGTGCACAGACCTCGGTTTGATCGACTATGTCAGGGGCGCCAAGCTTTCCGGAAGCGGTTT
>LSQX01317854.1_pt1 | contig 10143 bp, 6 predicted proteins | sample 654561 | NCBI WGS metagenome assembly LSQX01 (sample SAMN04489861, study PRJNA283612) | anaerobic digester metagenome | isolation source: 4 biogas reactors fed with cattle manure at either 37C or 55C with and... | place: Denmark: Kongens Lyngby | collected 2014
TCATTCGCTCGAAAAGTTGCCGCGCCTCATCGGCTTTTCCGGAATAAAACAGAATCCTTCCGACGATAAAAAGACGGTGCTTGCGTTCGTGCGGATGAGCCAAATACGAATCCAGATAGCCATGAGCGTTCCGAAGCGCGTCCAGGAAATTCTTTCTCAACTTTTCCCTCCGGCTTTTTTTGTGCCGTTCAAAATCGGCTTGAAGGAGCCGGTCCGCAAAATACTGCTCCGCTTCCCAAATTCCCTTACTTTGCATGCGCAATTTGTACCCTTTTCGATATTGACGAGAAGCTCCGAGTGCGAAATCTCTCGAAAAGAGGAGATAATCGCCGCACGCTCCGGGTGAGACTCCGTATGGATCAAATTGCAGAATGTTTTTGCCGAAATAATCAAGGATTGAGCTTTTATTGCCCAAGAGGGTGTCACAGATGAACATCATACGGGGCGCTTCGTCGCGCTTTTCGATGGTTTTCGCCTGAATTGAAGCGGCCTCGTAGACTTTGCGTGCTTCCTCGTACATCATGGACTTAAAATAGATGCGGGCTTTTTGCATCATTGATTCATAATCGCTCGGCAGATTCGAGAGGATAATATCAATGACTCCCACCGCTTCGGAGTAGAGCCGCATGGACTCGTAACAGGTGGCCAGATCTTTGAAAATATGATAATTGAATTGTTCTCCGGTCAATTCACGGGCGCGCAGATAATTTTCGAGCGCCTCCGGAAACATTCTGTGAAATTTATATGCGTCTCCGATTAACTGGTGGGCTAATGCGGCATTATCCGCGTCGAGCTCGGCGACTTTTCGAAAATCCCCGATTGCCTCCGTCATGTTACCGATATCCATATGAACCAGGCCACGCCGAAAAAAGAACTCGGGCGCTTCAATCAGCGCCAGTTGCCTGTTTGCCGCGGCCAGGGCATTCTCGAGATTTTGAGCCTTCGGGCAGCGCTCGTTCTTGCGTAAATACGAGATGGTCAACATTTTATTGATTAACATATGGGTCGGGGATAGCTCTCGAATCCTCTCAAAGATTTTGATTGCTTCATCATCCTGCTCTCCGCGCGAAAACAGATCGCCCAGCTTGGTCATCACGGAAAGCGTATCTGGATTGTGCGACAAAAACAACCGCAGAGCGGTTTCAGCTTCAAAAAGGCGATTCTTTTGAATATAGATATCGGCAAGTGCAATCGCGTAGCGATCATTATCGGGCGACTGAGTGACGATACGATTCATCTCGTACAGCGCGACGTCAAGATTCGGTATTCCCATATTCGCGCGGCTCCGCTCCAGCGTGATATCGGAAAGATTCTCGATATCACATTTATGGGGATCCATTCCCCGACATTCAATCTCAAGATTATTCAGCGCAGAAATGCATTCCCAGAGCCCCTTCTTGCTCGTTGTCTCCATGCGTCTGGCAGTCAGCTCAATCAGTCGAAGGCGCGGAGTATTGACGTTATTCTCTCGTGCCTGGCTGATGATTTCGTGACACTCCTTTAGTTGAGATGTTTGGAGAAAGGTGTCGGCGGCCAGGACATAGGCGCTATGGATTTGAGGCATATTTCGGAGGATTTCATAGTAATCACGGATGACATCGTTATACTCATTCAGCTTGTGAGCGGCCCTCTGATGAAGAGCGAGTAGGGGGGCAAAATTCCCGAACTGCTTGATGTATTCATTGCAAAATTCAAGACACTCCTTATCCCGACCTAAACGCGCAAGGAATTCACCTTGTCGAAGAATATACTGAAAGTTCACGGGAGGGCTGTCCGCGCGGATCGCCTGATCGAGGTAGGAAAGCGTCTCTGAAATATCCGACTCGCTCTTTGATTTTAAAGCGCGGTCAAACCAAACCTGTGAAATAAAATAAAGGGCGGTACCTTTGCGACTCAGTCTCTTCTTGGCTGCTTCGCTCTGATCATCGATCGTGGCGTCAATGTACCCTTTCCATCGCATCAGAAGCGGAAGCGCCTCATCGAATCTCTCCAGAACAAAGTACAGCCTCCCGATTATATTGGTGTAAGAGTACCGGTCATCTTCCGTCTCGGGGTCGAGGGTCATAAGGATATCCAGCGCCTTCTGATATTCGCCGGACTGGTAGTAATTCCAACACAACTCAATGATATCGTGCACGGAGGGATGATCGATCAGACGGCCTTCCCGGAGCCGGATCAGATCCGGGAGGTTCTTCTTGAAGTCAGCGGTCAGACTCGGATCAAACGGATTGATATCGAAAAGCTTCAGGTACCCTTCGTGGGCTTTCTCATAGTCTCCGTTGTGCGCGTCATAATCGGCTATGATCTTCAGCGCCCCGAAATACGAGGGTGATTCCTTCAGGACCTCTTCCGCGCGCTTCCGGGCTGTCTCGTGATCCTGAAGCATCCAATATGCCTCGGCCGAGGCATGAAGCATATACGAATCCCGGCAAGTTTCGAGGTCATTCTCGTATCGATCCAACCATTTGCGAGCGGATACGGAGTCATTCGTTTTAATAGCGTAACGGAGGCGTTCGGCCAGAAGATACGGATGCGAAATGTCCGCGTTTTCGAGCTCCTCGAAAAGCATCGCCGCACCGGACGGATCCTCCGAATCGATCATATTTCGAAGAGAGAAATACTTGTTGATATATCCGTCATAGTCGGAGGTCGGGTTCCCGACGAACTGCTCCAGAGGGATCGTAATCGAGTTCTCTTTATTATTGATAACAAAATTCAAAAATGAGCGGGGAACCGTTTCCTCGAATTCGTCGATCCTTATCTCGAGCTCGCATTCGTCGACAATAAGCTTCCAGACCGCCTTTGGAAGGAAAAAATGGCTTGTAAAAAACGAAAACAGAGCCTTTTTTGATTCATCCGACGTATCCAGTGCTTGAAAAAAGGGATCCGCAAACAACTTCTTCCAGCATTCGATGTTTGTGCGTTTGGAGAGGTCGGAATAGATATCGTTGAGCTGCTTAGTCCACATTCCGACCGGGGTATTCGTGAGCCATTCCTTCTCCGAGGACTCGCCGGCGAGTCGCAACGCTTCTTCGTAGGCCCCTCGCAGTTGAACAAAGCCCGCCTGATCATCTTCGGGATTCGCGGAGACGAGTTTAGCACGATATGCGTCCTTGATTTGTTGCTCGTCTTTGGTTTCTTCGATCCCCAGAATGTTGAATACACTGCTTTTGAGCATAGATGCACTCCTTGATGATTATTCGATGAGAGAAAGTATTGAAGTCATTATATGTCGGATGTCGTTTCCGGTCAAAATCGCGCGGATGAATCGCTGTTGAGTGGCGGATTCAAAAAGGAAGAAATGATTCTTTACAGTCTCTACGAAACGTAGTATCGTTAAATCAACGAACGGCATGAATGATTCGCAGGAGACAGAGAAAATGAAAAAACCACTTATTCTTATGACCATGGCGATATGCTCGATCGTGGCGGTGACCGCCTGTTCAACCAGCCTGAGGAAAGAGGCCGGCGACACCACTGACGTCAACGAATCGACGACCGTTCTTTATTCCGAAACGACCCGAAGTACCGTCCCGGAGAGTGACCCTACGAAGGCTCCGACGCCGACCCCAACGCCGACCCTGACCCCGACCCCGACGGAGGCCACGAATCCGTTTACGTTTGATTTGACGGAGGATGAAGTGACGGATGCGGTGAATCTGCTCATGTTGATCGGAGGTATAGACAAAGCGGTCATCATCGGAGGCCAAACGTCTCCGCTCACGGAGAAAGGTTCCTTTTTCTCCGGCCTTGAAATCGGGGACTGGGACGAGACCGCATACTATAACGGTTCCTCTGATTGCCAATATTCGATCGACCGATCAAAGCTTGTTTTTACACCAAGAGACAAAGAAGGAAACGATTTACTTATGTATTACGACGGGACAAAGGCTCGGGTCATCACTTCTGATTTCTACGATTTCTCATTCTCCCTGACCGGAAACGCCTTGGCGTACACCGCTACGAGCAATGGTACGGATGAGTTGTACATTTATGATTGTGAGAAAAAGGAAAGCAGACGGATATGTAAGGATTTTGAATACAAATACGGGGATTTATGCATTTCTCCGTCCGGAGACGCAGTTCTTTACGGAGATTATAATGATCCATTGTATATGATCATCGGCGACAACGCGCCGAAAAAAATATCTTCGTCCGGTACCCCGCTCGCGATCTCCGACGGTGGTGAATTGGTGTATTACGAGGAAACGAACGGGGAGAAATGGGAGCTCTTTGTATATAAGGATGGGAAAAGCATTCAGATATTGGCAGCTACGGCGTATGGAGACCGAAAGTACGTTAATCGCAATTTCATTTTCAATCGGGATCTGACACAGATCCTGATTGCGCTCGAGACCCGCTTATGGTTTTCGATGGACGGCTCAGAAGCCGTTAGCGTCGCGAACACTAAAGATTCGGGGACTATCCGGAGTTCCGAATATCAAACGGAGTACGATTTTACCTGCAGAAGCACGAAGCCCTTTATTCGCGACGGCCGCACGATCTATTTGCCGGCCAGGAACTTGTGCGATCAATTGTATCGTTTTGCGGGTACTTTACTGTATCTGGACTCAAATCTCGATGAACGATATATAGCGGCTCAAATACCGGGGCATTCGCGCGAGTCGTCAGTGTGTGGCGACCAAATCGTATATATGGAGCAAAGTCCGAATTATGACGGCGCCGATCTCTACTTTATGGAGAATTACAGGAAGGCCGGAACGACGGAGAAGATCCCCGTCGAGTATGTCGTGGACGCAGTCATCACAAAGGACGGAACGATATATGTCGAAAATGATATCGGGCAGTTGTTTGTCGTGAACGGAGACGATGTCCCGCAATTGATTGCTACATACGCGGATCTGATCGGACGATATGAGGTCGACGGCACCACATATGTCTTGTTCACACAAGACCCCGGAAGTCGAACATGGGAGTACGATGATATTGATCTATATCGGGTTGAAGACGTTTCGGGTGCCGAACCGCAAAAAGTCGCTTCGGGAATCTATGGTGCTCACATCGACGTTACGGGCATCTACACATATGAGCATTCAACGCACGCGAGCGAGGGCGAGAGCTGGTTTGAGGATTTCCGATACAGCGAAGACGGAAAACATTTTGTATTTCTGTGCACCAAGGTATTTGGTCCGTGACCGAAAAGAAGGAGAACCTCAAATGAAAAAATCAAAAAGGATCATCGTTCGTCTGCTGGCGATAACGATCATTTTTGTCGCCGGAAGCCTTTTGCCGTCCGCCTGCTCGGTTCGATCGGTGCGCCGCGCGCCGACGGACGCGATTGAGACGACCCGACAAACGACAGGGACAGAGTTTGATATGACGGTTTCATCGAAGCCGACGGGAGAGCCGGTACCGACGGAGCATCCAAAGGATACGATTACGCCGACCCCGACCCCGACGAACACACCGACGCCCGAGGCGGTTTTCGATTTGATCGATAACGACATGACTCGATTCGGAAGCGCGGGAACCCTGGAATTCACGAAGGATGGGATCTACTTTATCGATTCGGATAGCGCTCAGCTTTTTCCGGATTCCCGATTTCCCGGCCTGAGCACTTTTCTTTTTGCCGATATTGATCAAATGTTCTCGACGGATGGATCCTGTGTTGCCCTGATCCCCTTCATGGATGACAGAGGACTGGGCAAACTCTATTACAGCGACGGAACCTCGGCGGTTAAGGTCGCGGAAGACGTGGACAGTTTTATCTTGTCCGACGACGGAAGCGCTCTTTTGTATCTGACCGGGTTTTATGATCACGGAGTAGGCGGATCCCTTAATCTTTTCGATCGAAAAACAGGCGAATCCATGTTGGTTTCCGAGGGTGCGGGACGACTTTTCGCGTTGTCGCCCTCCGGTGGAGCGTTGGCATTTACAACGTTTGGTACCCCCAATGATCCGGATTCCCTGATTTGTCATTACCGGGCCGCGGGCGGCGAGACGGAGACGCTCGGGGAAGGCATGTACCCGATCGCTTTGACCGATGATGCCGGGATCATTTACACGGTGCGTACCCGGCGCGACGGAGCACTTTTTTCGGTATATAAGCGGGGTGAGAAGACCCGGCTTTTCGAGGATACAAGTGATGAATACGAGGCCGGATGCATTGTTTTCAACCGCGATCGAACGCAGGTCGTTTTCGCAAGTCGCGAGAAAACGTATCTTTCTGTCGACGGCGACCCGGCCATAGCGGTCTTTGAGAAAGGAATCACATCGGTCGGACAGAAAATGACCGGGGAAACCTTCTCGGACGAAGCGAGAAACAAAGCAAGTGTTTCGAACTCGAATACGGGAAACCTCTGTAATATCACGTTCCTTTTCGATGAGAAAAGGGAAAAATGGAACGAGACACAGGTAGCGGAAATCCTCTCTTTCGATGAATATTTACGTGCCTCGTCCGCTCAGGTGTCACTCGATGAAGAGGAGGCGGTAAACGTTGATCGGATCGATGCGAACGATTGGTCGCTGAACGAAGGCAAGATTTTCAGGGAAAGCGAGCCGGACGTCATTTACTATCTGGAGGTTGACGAGGATATGCCTTACCATCCGGATTACGACAGCAGTGACCGGGTGCCGTACGGACATTTCTATCGGACTCTCTATCGCGTCGAGAATAAAGAAGGCGCGGAACCGGTCAAGATCGCGGAGAAGGTTTGTGAGGTGCGCGTCGGCGATTTCGGGATCATCTACAAACAGTACTCCGGGCCGGCCAAGGTCGATGGATTCGGATTTCTGGATATTGTTAAGGTCTACCACAGCGCGGACGGAGAGCATTTCAACCTTGTGACCAACCAGCATATATGGTTGAGTGTCGCGCTGGGCGGGTAGGCGCGTGTTACAGAAAACATGAAATGAATCCGGAGATCGTAAAGGGAGATAATCCTGATTCTGATAAGCCGGAACAGACAGGATGGAGTTGCGTTGTCCACATTCCGCGCAGTGTATTTTACGGGGCTCCGATCGAGACCGTTTTGTCCGAGATCACTTCACCGTCTCTTGTCGTGACGACGACGCGATAGGTGTCCGACGGATAATTCGCCAAGTCGTCAAAAACCATTACGATTGCATTTCCACCGCCGCTCATAACCATCCCGGAACCGACTGGCTCGTGATCTTCTTTCCGGTAGAAGGAGAAGTATAAGGACAAGTTATTAACATTGCTCGTGAGCGCTATCAGATAAGCCACTTCGGATGCGTCCTCGGGATACCCGGTAACATATTCGTATTCGGATCTGTCGAACCAGCTTTCTTCTTTGATCAGCGCACGGATATCTTCGATCGTATAATCGAACGCCGGCTCGATCAGCCCGAACTGACCGACAACGACATAGTGTTCCTTCTCGGTGATTACACCCTGCGCTAACAGCCGGTCGAGCGTTATCCTTAAGCCCGAATCATAAACATCGTCGGGAAGGATGTTTTGCGGATCGAAATACGGATATTGGGCGAAGAGGGCAAACGGTGAAGGGATTCCGATGACGGTCGCGACCTGAGTATCTTCGTCAAACGCGACACGCAAATGATTTCTCTGGGTGAACGGTTTCGGATTTGCATCAAACGCCTCGAGCATATATTCGCCGCAAGTATTCATGGCTTGCAGGTATCCCTCATCCATACTGACTTTGCGGGCATAATATAGGGCACTCGGAGTCATCACCTCAAACAACTTCTCCTCATCTTCGTAGATCGACTTGACGATCGCCAGTGGGTCGATGTACGTGATGTCTACGGCAGCGTAAAGTGATCCGTCATCTTCCTCGGAGATATTATCGATTGTCCACTCCATATTTCCGAATGTTCGCTCGAAAAGAGGTTCGGATTGTGACCAGTCGGGCTGGATAAAGTCCTTTTTTGAATAGATCCGGTTGGTGACTTCCTCAATTTTATCAAAATCTCTGTCGCGAAACGCACCGAGGAATTGGTCGAGGGCATTCCGGGCCACGACATCCTTTGTGATTTCACTTGTCTCTTGGGAATTGGTGCCTTCCGCGTTATCCTTCGTGAGGGAAATCTCGGGTTTCCCGCATGACGAAAGGAAAACGGCGGCGCACAACACAACAGAGAAAATGCGAATATAAGCGGATGGCTTCATATCCTTCACCTCCAAAATCCACAAGAAAAGCGGCAAACCGTATACCCGTGAGGAGTCCGTTATTCAGGAAGGCAATCCATTGATTGTATAATTCTATATTCAAAAATATCAGAACAAATGATTTGAGTCAACGATAAACTTCAAGGTTGCGTCGAGGGCTCGTTTGACTGAGATTGGCGGTCGAGAGCGAGCGGCTGTGGGGGTATAGACTGCCACTGCTCCTTCGAAAGCACATTCAACACGGTGATCTCCCGCGTTCCCATGAGTGTTTCATACTCGTAGCGTATAAGGAAACGGAATCCGCATTTCTCCTGAACGCGGCCGGACTGCCGGTTCCACTCGAAGTAGCCGCACGTGATGAAGTCCAGCTTGAGCTCCTCGAAAAGATACCGCACGACTTCGCGGACCGCTTCCGCCACCAGCCCTTTTCCCCAGAGATCCTTCGAAAGCACAAAGCCGAGCTCCGCGCCGCGCTTCCCGGCAAATTCCGGAAGTTCTTTCTCGTTATACTTTTCGATGCCGAGCGAGCCGACGGCCTTTCCCCGATATTCGAGCGCGAAAACGTGCTTCCCGTTGATGAACATATCCAGGATCTCCCGCGAGTTCTCAAGGCTTTCATGCGGCGCCCAACCGGCCATCTGTCCGACCCCGTCCACCGACGCATACTCGAAAAGATCCCCGACGTCGTCGGGCGTCCACGGGCGAAGAATCAGCCTTTCGGTCTGAAAACGCAAGTTCGTGATGTCGATTTCCACGTTCATGATATTACCTCGATCGTTGACATTCTGCCGGTCGCCTTCGGGGCGTCGTGGGGGCTCCGGTATTTATCTCCGGGATTCTGAACCGAGCCGCCGGCATGGATATGCGGGAGTATTGATGAAAGGGTACGTATAAACGCGCGCATCGTCAAGGGGAATGACAGGTCTTTTCGAAATGCTCTGGAGTAACAGCGGTTTTCAATCGGTGATAAGCTGTAACCGTTCACCATCAAATTGCTGCAGATAATTGAAGCGATATTGTCGGTCAAGTTTTCGATTCTGACTTAAAATAATCGTCGCTTTGAGGATGGATGACATATTCAAGGAGCGTGATCTTCAGATCCTCATTGTCAATTAGCCCCTATTCTCCAAAGGTATTTTCCGGGATGAACATATCCGGCCTTAACGACCCATCCAAGGGCTGCTTGTTTGGGGCGTTGCGGGTGGTCTACCGGGCATCAAGCCCATCCCCATCATGCTCATTCCCATCGTGCCCGGTCCCCCACGGAACAGCGCCGGGCATACCACTCATCATGCCCGGAGACCTACGGGACATTTCGATCTGACTCTCGCTGAATCCGTCTTTTCTCATTTTATCCTCAGCATCTTTCGTCGCCTTAGTAAAGACTTCATTCAAATTTTTGGGAGGATTCCTGCTGAGCGCCGCTTGTTTCATGGCTTCTGCCGTAGCTTCTTTATATGCTTCGGCAAAAGCTTCGCTTGAATCAAATTGATCGGGAGTAGGAAAAGGCTTTGCGCCTGTGCTTGCGGGAACAGCGCCGGGCGCGCTCCCCGTCATGCCTAACCCCATCATAGGCGAAACCGCGCCCGAAGGGGCGCCGGAGGGAGCCGCGCCGGGTGCGTTGTCGGGGCCGGGCACCGGAGCCGCACAAGATTTAACCGGCGTCTCGTTACGGGTCTCGACCGGAGGAACCGGAGTTGTCGGAATGGCCGGAGTTGCCGGAATCGCCCCGGAAGGATTGACGGATGATGTGTCGCTGTTTTCCGGATCCGACAGAAAAGACTTGATTTTATCGAAAATACCCATGATGGCCCTCCCATTATTCGAAAATACATTTACTGCGATTGTACTATAAGGCAGTTATAAAATACCAGTTTATGTTGAGTATTGCTTTGCATTGACATTCGAGGGGCCGGCTGATACGTTGAAATCAGGTGCGAGTTTCGAGCGCGCACCGAAACACGGAATCGGTTGCCGATTTTCAAATAAACGTCCGCCGATACGCCCCGGGAGGAGGACCCCATGCTCAC
>LSQX01070739.1_pt3 | contig 10142 bp, 8 predicted proteins | sample 654561 | NCBI WGS metagenome assembly LSQX01 (sample SAMN04489861, study PRJNA283612) | anaerobic digester metagenome | isolation source: 4 biogas reactors fed with cattle manure at either 37C or 55C with and... | place: Denmark: Kongens Lyngby | collected 2014
ATACTATAAGTGGGAAAGTTGAGCTTATTACATTAATGCTGTTTTACTTTGGAGTTTTCAGCAAAGTCCGTATACGTCATATAGTGCTTGAACTTTTTTACTTTTCTGCCGCTGAATTTTCGTACTATACCATCAGCTACCATTCCTATAAGCAGTATCTGAAGTGCTGAAAGCAAGAAGATCAACGAAGAAGAAGATACTACAGGTATTGTAAACAATGCAGTCAGTGCTTGTCCCTGCAAACTTTCGAGTGCAACAATTATGTCCATAATAAGCTTTGCCATGCCTAGTAAAAGACTTGTGAAGGCTATGGGAAGGAATATTCTCAAAGGATTAAAAAGCATGCACAAACGCAAAACCAGTGTAGTAAAATTAAAAAAGTCCCAGGGAACTATTTTTGATTTTCCCTTTCTTTTATGATAATCAATGGGTATATAGACAACATCATATCCATCGCTAAGCATTGCTACCGTTATGGTGGTGGTAAATGAAAACTTATCAGGAAGAATATTGAGATATTGTTCTGCAATTTCACGTCGAAAAACACGGAGTCCTGAATTTAAATCTTTGATATGTTCTTTGGTCACATAATTGGCCAGAAGCCCCAGAACCCATTTTGCGGGCTTTCTTACTGCAGGGATACTGACATTTTGTCCTAGACGAGCGCCTACTACCATATCCGCTTCTTCCATTTTACTGATAAGTTCCGGGATATCTTTTGATGGGTAGGTTCCATCCGCATCGGTTATGACTATCATATCATTTTCGGCAATACTCATTCCAGTCTTAAGAGAAGCTCCGTATCCTATATTTTTTCGGTGGCGGACAACTTTAGCCCCTGTTGTCATGGCAAGATTAAAGGTATTGTCGCTTGAGCCGTCATCAACAACTATTATTTCATGTTGTATACCGGCTTTTGTAAGTATGTTCCTTACGTTCTTAACACTTTCACAGATAGCCCCCTCTTCATTATAAGCGGGTATAACTACCGAGACTGCTTCAGTATTGGTTTCCACTCCAGCATCATCCTTTCATATATCTGTTCACATATCTGTCTAAATTTAATAGCATATTTCAGTGCGCAACACTTTATAAAATCAAATTTATTAATTGTTGACTAAAATCTTGGTTTTCTGGGCGGAGAAAGATACTCTCTGAAGTTACCTTTTTTAATATACATATCGTACCACAGCATATAGTTCAGAAGACCCCAGAAAAACCTCCCATGGTCAACCTTCATGTCCTGGTGCTCAGCCCAGAAACCTGATATGGTATTTGCATTAAAAAGACCTGTAGAGTCAAGCCTCGAAGGTGACAGGGTATCTTCAGCCAACTCCTTAAGCTCATTTCTCAGCCATGAAGAATAAGGCATTTCCAAGCCGACTTTTTTCTTTGTAGTTATTTCCTTAGGCAAAAATTCTTGCATGGCAGTTCTTAGTAAATATTTCTTTTTGTTGCGGGGTAATTTATGATTAACAGGCACTGACGCCAAATAGTTTACAAGTTCATTATCAGTAAAAGGTACCCGGGCTTCAATTGAGTTAGCCATTGTCATACGGTCATTTTTAATCATCAGGTCATCGGACAGATGAAAACTGAAATCAATATATAAAAGCTTGTTTAACTCGTCATCTGCATTGCATGAGTTGAACTTGTCTATGAAATACTGTACGGACGGCTGAAAATCAGTGTAAAGTTTATTATTTAGAACTGATTTTTTAGCATCTTCACTTAGTACCACACGCCATGCAAAATGGGAATCAGGAGTGTCCAGCTCAGCACCGCTTACAAAGCGTTTTGCCTTAAAATCAAAGCTAAGCTTTTTATGTGATACAGGAAGAAGGTTTACCATTCTTGTTATTATTTCTTTTCTTATGAAGGAGGGAACTTTCCTGTACATGTTTCTGATCTTGTAGGCAAAGTGGGTATCATATCCTGCAAAGAATTCATCACCGCCTTCTCCTGAAAGGAGGACAGTCACAAAGTCCTTTGCGTGTTCTGCCAGAAGATAGGTGGGTATAGCCGATCCGTCGGCATAAGGTTCGTCAATATAAGCAAGGTATTTAGGAAGCATGTTTTTTACTTTTTCAGGGGTTACCATGACTTCGTGATGGGTTGTCCCTATATGGTCGGCTACAATTTTGGCATATCCTGCTTCATTAAAGCTTGAATCCTCAAAACCTATCGAGAAGGTATGAAAATCGGAGTTGCCGCGTATTTTTGCCATTAAAGCAGTAAGGGCACTTGAATCTACTCCACCCGACAGCATAACTCCAACCGGCACATCAGAAATGAGTTGCCTTTTCACAGACTTCATAAGATAGTCAAGAGAGGTCTCAACTGCTTCATTTCTTGAAATTCCTGTATTGATTTTATAGTTTATATCAAAAAAGCGTCTTATTTCTGGTTGCTTTTTTTGAGTGTCTATTACCAGTGTATGACCGGGAGACAATTCATATATATTTTCAAAAGCTGTAAGCGAGCCCGGGACATAGTTGAGCGACAGATAGTGGTGAAGGGCTTCAATGCATGGAGCAGGTTTATAGCCTGGAACATCAAGCAGTGCCTTGATTTCGGAACTGAACCAGAAGGCATCACCAGTATTCAAATAGAAAAGAGGTTTGACGCCGTAAGGATCACGTGCAAGAATAAGCTTTTCTTCCCGATTGTCCCAAATAGCAAAAGCATACATGCCATTTAAGTGCTTTACAACATCAAGACCAAGGTCTTCATACAAGTGCAGTATTACCTCTGTATCGGTACGTGACCGAAAAGAGTGCTTCTTTTCCAGTTGGAAGTCTTTTTTTAAATCCAAAAAATTATAAGTTTCCCCATTATATGCTATCCAGATGCTTTCTTTTTCATTGCACATAGGCTGCTTACCTGCTTCACTACAGTCTATAATGCTTAAACGGTGGTGCGCAAGCCCGCATGGACCTTCCCAGTGAATATCATGGGAATCGGGTCCCCGGTGACCGAGAATTTTACTTGACCGGGTCAGAATATCTTTTTCAATCGATGCGGAGCTTGTATTAAGTTTCAGTACACCCATAAATCCACACATATATTAACCTCTTTTTTTAAAATAGTATAAACCGTGAACTCTAAAAACTTTAAAACTCTATAATTCTATAATTCTATAATTCTATATCCAGAACCTCGTTCTTTAGCTGCTCAATGTTTTGATTATAAATAGTCAATACGTAAAACGTAAAACTTTTACCTTCATGGGACGATGTAAGATACTCGTCATGGCCCAAGTAGTTCAGACTAGTGAATTTCTCTATAATATGTTCGCTTTTTGGCGTCTTCTCCCATATAAGTTTAAGGTTTTTATTGCTTGGTATATAATTTACGATTGCAGTTTTGTTAGCATAAAAAAGCTCTTGTTCAGAAATCAGGTTAAACGGCAGTCCAGCCGCGCCTCCAAAGGAAAGTATCTTTTTTGCGTCAAAATCTTGCAGGAATGTAAAAGGAACAGCATAACCATATTCAATGCATATTAACGTTTCATAATCTGGCTTTTTGTAAACAAATGGGGTTTTGAATTCCTGCCACCTCATGACGGGCTGAGGATCGGGAGTTCCCATTACTATATCACGAAGGTACCTTGATACAGCTACATCTTTTTGAGTAAAGAAGTATACGGAATACGGATCTTTTGACTTCTTATTCAAATAGGAAATACAGGGTATAAGGCTTACAAGTATGACTGCTGTAATAACTGTATAAGAGATATATTTATATAAATCCTTGTGTTTGCTTTGGGTTTCGATGGATTTGTTTTTTTCTTTTAAAGATATACTACTGGGGTTGAAAAAAAGCTTTGCCGCATCTATCATATAGTGCATACCAAATGCCATTAACACAATCCACAGAGGGCTTATCATAAGAAGCCTGTAGTCGGAAAAGCCTGCTACAAAAGCTCCGACTGAAGAAATCATGCATATGGCAAGGTACTCAAAACGTTTTTTGATAAAGGTTGCAATAGTACCGGGTATTAAAAAAGCGTAATAGGAAAAAGGTATCAGAACATAATCGGGTATAAACCACCTGTAGTAAAAGGTGGATGAATTGAACAAACATCCGTAAAATCTGTCGATTTGCTCCTATATACCTGCAAAGCCTGTGAAAAGAAGGCATCAAGAAATGCTTTTGAATATTCCCTTTCAAGAGTGAAATAGCGCGGATTGTGTGCCATATACATAAGCATAGGCATTGATGATATAATAAAACCGATAATAAAACATTTTGCAAGATTTATATTCACCCTATTAAAGGATTTTTTGAAATCAAACAGCAGGAAAAGTGGGATTGCAATGGCAAGTCCCATAAGGTACTGCTTGCCCATAATAGCAGCGGAAAAACATAAGCCTGCAAAAACAGAGCTCAAGGCAATGCGCATAAACGATTTGTTCTTAAAGCCTGTATACAGAAAATATAACGATGCCATCAATGTAGGCGGAGCCATTGCATAACGCTGACCTACAAAGGAGAACAGAAATTGCAGTGGGAGAAAATTCAGTATTACTGCAGAAATTATAGTTATAAAATGGTTGTTAAAAAGTCTGTATAGCAGTTTAATGGTGAAAAAGTAGGTAAAGAAAGCTAGCAACATGACTGCGAGATTAAACACCAATGTATTGTAGCCAAATACCATGAAGAGTATCGTTATATAATAGTGAAATATGACACCCTTTGCCGAACTGCTTCCATCACGCCAGAAAGCACCTTGAAAGGGTTCAGATGAAAAAATAAACTCTTTTGCTTCAAAGATGTTCCAGGAAGCATCATCAAAAAGACCATTCTGATTCCATGGTGCTGTTTTGAAATTCAACAAATGAGATGCGAAAAAGAGAATTATAAGGAGGATGTATATGCAGGTTCTTTTTTTATTGATTGCTTTAAGCCTTCCGAAAATACGACCTGGCAATGACGAGGCTTTCGGCAAAAAAGCGAGTAGCAAAAGAATCATTCCTGCAAGCCAGCCTATCCATGTCAAATGATTGCCGTAAGCTTTATGGGTGTAATGTAAAACAGATGCAACAAGGCACACCAAAGACATAAATACGGCGCCTATTAAAAAAAACGCATTTTTCTTATGTGTTTTAATTATACTCATCTGCAATTTTAAATAATCCATTATCTTGCTTTTCATATAAACCACTCCATCTGTCTAAAGACTATATTTTAAAGCTTTTCAAGAAATCCGATAGCCTGTAAAGTTTTTAAATTAACAGTGTACAAACAATGTACAAACAGCGTACAAACAGTGTGCGGAAAACAAACAGTGGAAGTACATTTATAAAATCAAAAATACATTTGTAAAATCCAAAAACAAGTGAAATTGAGAGTTTACAAAGTATAAGCTTAGTGTAAAGATTAAATTCGACATATAATTATGATTTTCCTTTAAAATGTAATTCACAAAAAAACTTCGGTTTTAATACGGATAATGAAAATGAAACGGCTTGTAAATTCATTGAATTCAAGGCTAGTTGCATTTATTATCCCGCGAAAAATTATATCATATTGGATTATGCTTGTAAAGTAAGTTGGAAGGTACAAAAGCATAAAGGTAAAGGCTCAAGGGAGCTTTTGATTTTTGTGTACCATGTTACTCCAAAGTATCAGTAATTTTAAAGAAATTGATGCTTTTTAAGGAATCTTGGAGTCTACCTGTTTTAGTGTGAAACGACTCCATTGCAAGACCTTCGCAAAAAATCAGTAGGACTCAGCTTGAAAATTTTTGCCGCGTCTATGGAACCTCCTGTCCCAAGACGCTAAAAATGCCATCCTTGGCATTTTTGCTTCAAATTATCAAGCTTTCGGTCACTGATTTTAATGCTCAGGTCAAGCAATTCCATCATTTAGCACTAAAACAGGTAGGTGGTATAATTTGCTTTGTGCTCTTGGTTACAAGAACGGGAATTATTATATAGGCAGTGCTTATGATAGCAAGTGGTATACACTTTGGAATAAAGAATTTGCTTGACGGTATGAATGTAGGGGAATACAATTTATATCGTCAAGTAAATGAACCAGATATGTAGTGTCATTACTGCGTAAATGAACCAGATAAATGGTATCGATTTTGGTACCTTATGTAAGTGTAGGTTGATATAAGAAATGGTTAAGAGCTTATACAAATCAAAATGAAATACTATGAAAAACGAAGATAAATAAAGAAAATGGGAGTATGTTAAGGGAGGGGAGATTTACCATGAAAATAAAATACCCGGAAGTGTGCGTATGAGGTCTTTCATGTCAATTGTGTCCTCAATATCATACTGAGGCGAATAGTAAATGCGGAGGGTGCAAGAGTGAATCAAGAATGGTTCTTGGGTGTTCATTTATTACGTGTGCTGTAAAGAAAAATGGGGTTGAATTTTGTTGGGATTGCATAGAAAATCTCAATTGTCTAAAATGGGCAACACACCGGGAAGCCGGAGCAAAATATGATTCGTTTAAATGTTATCAAAAGCTTGAAGAGGATGTTGGTTTTATCCGGGAAAACAGTTTAGAAGAGTATAAAAGATTGCAGAATATAAGAGAAAAAATACTGAAGGACATGTTGGATAGCTTCAATGAAGGTCGTTCAAAAAGAAGGTCGTTCAAAAAGCTACTATTGCATTGCGGTAACTGTTATGAAGATAGAAGAGCTGAAAGAGGCACTAATTATAGCCAGAGAAAAATCACATGGTTTGGATATTAAGGGTAAATCAAAAACATTACATTCCATACTGGATGGGATTGCAAAACAGGAAGGATATTGTCTGAAACTGCGTAAAAAGAACTGATTATAGATTTAGGTTAAAAGCTTAATATATGAAATAATTTTAGTTTTATCAGGAGAATTAAGAGGGAATGTTTTGAAATGGATTGGGATGATGATAACAAGAATATAATAAAAGTAGTAGATAACGAGGGATGGATAAATTGATTAGGTTGAAGAAACAGTTATTAAGCCTTGCGATAGGTGAATTTGCAGCCATATATACTTTTGTTTTCGTATATAGATTATTAAACTTGGGAAGAGCTAGTTTAATAGCATTTATATATCTTGTATTTATATTGTTGCAAGGGAGTGTGTATTGGTTTTATAGGTATCTATTAATTCTAAAAAAAGAAAGCTTTAGTCTTTATGCAATAAAGCTTCTAAGGTTTTTAAAGCAGCAAAATATAATTTTATTAGTTGCAATCAGTATGATAATCCTTGTTTTTAAAAGCAGTAATAAGGATATGGGAATTGCTATTGGGTTACTTTTATTTGGATTAATTGAATATATAAACTACTACTGGTATAGATTGAGTTATGGGAAATCAGGATTTAATATTAAAATACTGCTAAATACGAGATTAAAAAAATCTAGTATACACAAAAGTATTAATAAATGTGATTTTCAACATTCTTCTTGACAATGGCAAGATTAGTTAGTATAATATTTTCTGTCGGTTTAAGAGGTGACGTTATGAAAGTTGATATATCTAGTATTCTGAAAGTTGATGATGCTTCGTTAAATGTAGAATTTAATGGGTCAATTGAGAACTTTGAAAGTACTTACGACGATTTGTTCTTTGGTGAACCGATTGAATTTAAAGGAACCTTTGTTAATATCGGAGGTATCATTAAGTTAGACGGTAGACTTAGAACCGGATATTCGGTAAAGTGTTCAAGATGTCTTAGGGATTTAAAAAAAGACATAGTAGTTGATATAAAAGAAGATTTTACTGAAGAAGACAAGTTTGACAAAGATGAAGCATACACTTATCAGGGTAAAATCATAGAGCTTGATAAGGTGCTGAAAGATAATATTATATTGAATCTTCCTGCAAAGCAGATATGTACTGAAGAGTGTAAAGGACTTTGTTCCATATGCGGAGGCAATCTTAACGAAAAGGATTGTAAATGCAGTGAGGATGAGGTAAACCCTAGAATGGCAGTGTTAAAGAATTTCTTTAATGATTAAAAGGATTTCTATATAATTGGGTTTCTATTGTTAAGTATGATGAGGAGGTGTAGTTCATGGCAAATCCAAAACGTAAATGGTCAAAGGCTCGTACAGGTAAAAGAAGGTCCAATTGGAAACTTTCTGCTCCGTCATTAATGGAGTGTCCTCAGTGTCACGAGTTGAAAATGGCTCATATAGTATGTAAGCAGTGCGGTTTTTATGATGGTAAAGAGGTTATTAAGATTGAAGCATAATAGAGAAGTATAAAAGCAGCAGTGAAAACTGTTGCTTTTTTCAATGTATATTAATCACGAAAATGATTCTACATTGAAAAAATTAATTTTCGTGATGTTGCATTAAGGAAATTGAAGTGCGATGTAAAATCTTTATCGCATTCAATATAGCATAGAAAAAAAGATGGGCTTTGCCTTATTAATGGCATCCCATCTTTTTTGTTCTTCAACTTTGTTCTTCAGCTTCCACTACAACTTTCGCGTTAACAGCTATTTGAAGCCAAACAGTGACTCTGTTTAACTTGATTTTTACCAGATTGAATCGTCAATAAATTTTGTCATAACTTCTTTATTATCACTATCAATATTGAATTCATGCGACCTTACCGCTTCTTCAACATGTTCAAAAGCCCAATGTCCTTTAACCATGTCAGGGAAAGAATTTGAAGCATTTGTCAAAGGTCCTCTATGCAGTAAATTGTTAATCATTACAACAGCTTCCTGCCTTGTTATCTTGTTTTCAGGCCTAAACGAACCATCTTCATATCCCTTTACAATATTGTACCTTGCAATCTCTTCTATGTTGCCCTGTGCCCAATGGTTTAAAACATCATTGAATGTTATCTCAAAAGACTTCTGTTCAGCAGTTCTTGATACCTTAAGGTAGTTTGCAATAACTGTTGCAAGCTCGGCTCTTGTTATCGGAACATCAGGATTGAAGTGCGTACTGTCAACGCCCTTGAACAAGCCTATCTGAACAGCTGCATAAATATGGTCTATCGCCCAATGATCTGCTCTTACATCTACAAACTTGTTTTTACCTGTAACATTCAAATCTTTCAAATCCAGTATTCTTGCAAATATTACAGCTGTTTCTGCACGGGTTATGTTGCGTTCTCCCATAAATGTCCCATCGGGGTATCCTAATATGTAGCGTTTGTGTACATTGTCAAATCTGTTGGAGTAAACCATAATTCCAAGCTTGGATGTATCGTCGTATGTGTTTGTCAGTTCCGCCCCCCTGCTTCTTATAGTTGAAACGAAATCTTTTACAATTTCAGCACTGTCAATTTTTCCCGGCTGTACTGTAAATCTTATTTCCCCTTCTTTTCTTGAATCAAGATCGCCTAATTCCCATATAATCTTATTTTCAGACTTTTGCCCACCGGCGACATCTACAACCTGAATATTATCCGGCAGTTCAAATTCAATATATGAATCCATTGCTTTTATGTATGTTTTATTTACATACCTCATTGTAAAAGTTATATTCTTGTTTTCTTCGACCCTGCTCTTATCCGCAATAAGGAAAATTGCTATATCTGCGCCTGTTGCGGAGGGAATATGCTCTTTCCCGATTGTTATAATAACGGTGTCTGTAGATGAAGCTTTACCATCCGATACTGTAAGAGTTATTTCATTTGCTCCAACCGGAAGTTCAACAGTAGGCTTAACATCGTTTCCAATGGTTTTATTCGATTCATCCTTCCATGTGTAAGTTAATGAGTCTCCGTCAGGGTCTGATGATTTGCTCCCGTCAAGAGTTGCTTCTGCTTTATCTTCACTGGTAAAAATCACCTGATTCAATCCTGCATCTGCCTTCGGTGGTTTGTTCCTTAGAGCACTTGAAGTACTTGAACCGCCTGATGGAGAAGATACCGTGGTTTGGCTCTTTTTAACCTTTATAACTACAGTGTCTTTATCTGTCAAACTTCCATCAGATACGGTAAGAGTTATTTCATGGTCTCCAACAGGAAGATCTATACCAGGCTTCACACCCTCTGCAATCTTTTTACCATCTTTATCCATCCATGTATATGTCAGACTGTCACCATCCGGGTCACTCGAATCGCTTCCGTCAAGAGTCACTTTTGCCGATTTGCCATCTGTTTTTTTAGTCTGTTCATCTCCTGCATCGGCTACAGGCTTACGGTTCTGAGCTATTGTAATCACTACT
>LSQX01087470.1_pt1 | contig 10142 bp, 5 predicted proteins | sample 654561 | NCBI WGS metagenome assembly LSQX01 (sample SAMN04489861, study PRJNA283612) | anaerobic digester metagenome | isolation source: 4 biogas reactors fed with cattle manure at either 37C or 55C with and... | place: Denmark: Kongens Lyngby | collected 2014
AAAAGCGATTTCTTATCAATAATATATCAGGCGGTCCTCAGTTCGCTTCAGGGAGAAATGCTACAGGCCGCCGAGGAACTCGACTTCGAGACGGCCGCGTCGATCCGCGACCAGATTCGCGAGCTTGAAAGCGCCAACGGCCTTGCCTCGTCCTTCGCGCGCAGCGCGCCGGGCAAGGCGCCGGCGGCGCCACGCGGCACGACCCACCGCGCCAGGCGGAGCCGCAGCAAGGCGTAAAAAGAGCGTTGGGGACGCCGCCCGCGCGTGGGCGGCCCGCCGTTGACGACCGCCTAGCCGCCAACCGCCCCCCGCCACCTTCATCCCGCCCTGTCGAGCGTAATCTCCAGCCAGACGAAATCGCCGCGGGCAACGGGCTTGTCCCCGCGATTCACGAAGTCGACGACGTTCCAGCCGTCGTGCGGGAGGCCGTCGGGAAGGTCGACGGCGTAGTAGGAGACGGGCCGCGCCTCAATGGAGGGCGGATAGCCCTTCGGCTCGTCGAGAGGTTGCGGCGCGGGGCACGGAGAGCCGTTGAGCCAGATTTCGGCGGCAAGCGGGCGCGCAAGCCCGAAGACGAGGCGCGCGGGGCGGCCGGCGACCCGCTCACCGAGATTGAGGCGCAGGGCTGCGGCGCTGCCGGATGCGATGGCGTTGGGGAAGGGCGACTCGGCGAAAGCGCCCTCGACGGAGGTCTCGCGCCAGGTCAGGACATGGCGGCGCCGCTGGCGCGACACGGCCTCGCGGTCGCCCGCGATTGGGAAGAAGGCCTGCATGTCGGGGAAGACGTCCGTGAAGGAGCGGAAGTGGTTGAAACAGTAGACGAAGTCCGCGCCGCCCCGGTAGAAGACGCTCGCGAAGCCGCAGTCGATGGCGAGGTCCGTGCGCTGCATGTCGCCGGAGGAGGCGTACATGTCGACAGCCGGCGCCAGAAGGACGCCGTCAGGCAGGAGACGCCGCCAGAGCGCGACCTGCGTGTCCTGCTCGACGCGGACGGAGTTCGGGCTGGGAACGACGAGGTCGACAAGTCCCTCCTCCGCCCAGGCGGGGACGTCCATGCCGAGGTCGAGCGCCTCCTGGACGCGCGTCGGCACGCGCACGCCGATGCGCACGGGGTGCCCCCACTTGTCGGCGGCCTCGCCGGCGAGGGCGCGCACGTCGCGCATGAAGCGCGTGAGGACGGGCGTGCCCGCCTCGTCGAAGCCGGGGCGAAAGACCGGAACGGAGCGGAGCCAGTCGAGTTCGAGGCCGTCGCTCTCGTAGTCCAGCAGGTACTCGCGAACGAGGGCGAGACAGTAGTCGTAGACCTCGGGCTGTCCGTAGTCGAGCGCGTAGTTGTACCAGTGCCACTCCGCGAACCACGGGCGGCGGTACCAGGCGCGCGTGAGGCGCTCTTTGTTGAAGTACCAGAAGTCGGAGTGCTGCGGCCGTTCCTCAAGGCCGGGGCTGGTCCAGTGGACGTCGTTCATGCGCATCGAGTGCCAGTACTCGACGCCCCGCTCGTGGCAGTAGTCGTAGCGGACGCGCATGAAGTCGGGGCAGTTGCGCCGCATCTCGGCAAGCGCGCGGTACATGCGGGCGTAGGTCTCCTCGTTGTGGATGACCGCGCCGCCGGGGGACGTGACGCGCCGGCCGCGCAGCCAGAGCGAGCCGTCGCCGCGGATTTCGACGTCCTTGCCGTAGGGGGTCCAGACGCGGGAGTCGAAGAAGGTCCGCTGGAAGTTCATGTTGAAGACAAGGGCGGCGACCCCCCCGCCGGCGACGTAGAAGTCGATGTCGTCCTTCAGCCCCTGGGCGTTCATTCGCCCGAGGTCGTCCGTGTTCCAGAAGCACCAGGCGTCGAGATTGACAAATGTTCCGTGAGTCATCGTTGGTTCGTTGGATTGTTGAAGCGTTGAAGGACTGGCAATTCCCATCCCCCATCCCATCTCGCTCATCCCTACGCTCTTTCGCGCCCGCCCGTGCCGAACGCCCGTAAGCTCTCGGGGCCAAAGCCGAAGAACGCCTCGAAAGCGCGCAGGCCCTCGTCCGTGGCGGCGAAGACCCGCGCATCTCTCCCCTGCCCTTCAATCTCGGCCTGGCTGTCGCGATGGGTCTGGTCGAGCCGGTCCGGGAAGAGGTGGCGCAGGCCCTCGCGCGGCCGTCCGTGGTAGCGGCACAGGGGTTCGCCGCCGCTTTCCCAGACATTGCCGGAAAACGTCGCCTGGCCGCGCCAGTCGTTGAAGACGCGGGCAAGGCAGTCCGCCGACCGCGAGAAGCGGTTGCCCGTCACGGCGAAGCCGGGAGTCGGCAGGGTCGTGTCGTAGAGCATCAGGTGGGCGGCGTTGGGGTTCCAGCGCTGGGCGTGGCCCCAGCCGCCCCCCGCGTCGCGAAAGTCATTGCCCTCGACCCTGACGTTCTCGACCGCGCCGCCTTCCCCGTGGTGCCAGAACTCGTAGGAGTATTCGCACTGCGCTGCGGCGTTGCCGCGCCAGACGACGTTCCTCTGGACGGAACCCGCCTCCAGGGTCTGGTTCGTCAGGCCGGCGTCCCAGCACTGGCTGACGCGGCACCCTTCGACGAGGATGTCCTCCGCGCCGCCCCAGAACTCGATGCCGTTGCCGTAGCGGATGCCGTTGCCGAAAAGGTCCCAGTAGAGATAGCCGCCGCCAATCCACGAGGCTTCGCAGCCTAGAAGCGACGTGCGTCTCGCGTCGCAGGCGCCGAAGCCGTGCGCGGCCGAATACCGCACGGCAACGCCTTCGACCACGGCGTCGTGCGTCCCGCCGATTTCAACCGCGTTGACCTTGCGGGCAAGCTCGACGGAACGCCAGCGCGCGGCGGGGCAGCCCGCTTCGGAGCGGACGACGACCCGCCCCGCCGCGTCGTCGAAGAAGAAGTCGCCGTCGCGCACGAGTTCATCGCGCGAACCGCGACGGAAGAGGCAGCCCGAATCGCCGTGGTCGAGGATGACGTTTCCGATGTCCTCCGCCACGCCGGTGGCGACGCTCCAGAGGCCGTCCGCCTCCTGCCGCCAGCCGTCCGGGTCGTCAGCGGCCACGCTCGGCTGGATGATTGGCGCGGGGCCGTCGCCCCAGGCGCCGTAGGTGACGGGGGCGCCCGGTCTGCCGGAGCAAACGCCAAGCCGGCCGCGCCAGACACCGCCGCGCCGGAAGAGGATTGCCGCGCCCGGCTCCGGGTGCAGGGCGTTCACCTCGTCAAGAGGAGTGTCGGCGTCGATGCGGAGAACTCCGTTGATACGCTCCATGGCAATTCTCGCGAGGATGGTCGTCGCCGCGCTACTTCACCATCAGCATGGTGTGCGGGAGAACCAGGTTCTCGTAGCAGCCGAGATCGACGATGTCGTGGAAGATGCGCGGATTGCCGGCGAGGTCGATCGCCGTCGCCATCCAGGTTTCGTTCAGGCCCGCGTCGCGGCACGACGAGCCGTAGCGGATGCGCCAGTTGCCGCCTGCGGGGTTGCTGAACGAAATCCTCGAACCATCTGCGCAATGCGTCCCGTAAGTCTCCGCGGACTCGCCCCAGCAGTTGTAGGTGGCGCGGGAAGTCCATGAGGCCGCATTGTTGCGCACCGCCCAGTTCGGCGGGCTGGCGGCCGGGGTCTGGTTGGCGACGGAGTCGGTGTGGGTCGACGTCCAGTTGGGCGAGGAGTTCCGCGCGACAATGGTGTTGCGGACGTTGCCGTTGTTGCCTATCAGGAGCGCGACCGCCTCCAGTGTCGTCCCGGCGTTGAGGTTGTCGACGACTGTGCAATTCTCGACGAGGCCGTCGCCGCCGTTGTTGGCCCCGATGTAGACGGTTCCGTCGGAACCGCTGGCGTAGTTGTGGTGGACGAGGCAGTTGCGCAGCTTTCCGTTTTTGACGAGGACGGCGCCGGCCCGGGTGTAGACCCAGGTATTCAAGCCGACGGTGGTCTTGTTGGTGTTGTTGTCGATGACGCATCGCTCGACCAGGCCCCCGTTTTCGATGAAGAGGGGCGCGTAGCCATAAGTGGCACCGTAGATGCCGCACTGGGTGACCCGCGAATCGCGGAGGACGCCGCGCTGGATGGTGATGGTATGTCGCCCGCCCGACGAATAGGCCCCGCGGATGGTGACGCCTGATAGCGAGGCGTAGATGTGGGAGACATCGAACGTGACATTCTGCGTCCCCAGCTGGAGTATGGTGGCGTCGCGTCCCGCGCCGATGACTTCGACACCGGCGTTTATGGATGTCGTCTTCGTGATGGGGAAGGTCCCTTCCGCAAGAAGAAGGCGCTGGCCGTCGACGAGCCTGGCGCAAATGGCCGGAAGGTCATCGCCCGGTTGGGCATAAATCGTCTGTGCGTAGATGGGGAGGGACGTCTCTCCCGTCTTTTCGAAGAGGAGGGTGTCCGTCCCCGCGTCAAAGGCGCGAAGGATGACGGCATAGGTCCCTGTGTTGGCAAGGGTGAGTTCCGTTTCCGCGCCAGTTGCGGTAATCACGTTTTCACCGCCGTCGGAGAGCGTCCAGACGTAGCGCAGCGTGACGCCAGCCGGCGGATTGACCGGCGTGGCGGAAAGGGAGACGGTGGCTCCTTGGAAGATGGACGAGGCCGAGTAGGTGAGAATGCAGGAGAAAGGTTCGCGGGAGAGGTCGAACTCATAGCAGCCGATGTCGGGGTTGCCGTCGGTCACGGGGTTGCCGTCGAGATCCTCGGTCACGTTTGCGGAGACGAGTCCGGCGTCGATCGCGCCGGAGGTCGCGTTCAGGTGGTAATCGCCGTTTGCCAGGCTCTTGAACGCAGCCCCCTTGGTGACAGGAGCCGTTCCGGTCGTGGCGGAGTCATTCCCAAAAAGGCAGTTTTTGAACTTGTCCGAGGTGCTGTTGCCGTCAATTTGCCAGTTCGGCTTGCCCTTTTGAGTTCCCTCGGTCTTCTGGACATTGTCCGCGAAGATGCAGCTTTCGACGGTGTTCATGCTGGTCAGCTTGAAAAACGCTCCGCCGATAGCGGCAGTGGCCGTATTGCCAGCGACAGTGCAATGTCGCAGTGTGAACTTATTGTCGCCTGTTGCATTCTGGCCATTGGCGTAAATGCCACCGCCGTTGACGGCGGTGTTTCCGACAATAAGGCAGCGATCAATGAGAACGTTGGCGGTAAGCGCCACATGGCCATAGTTGCCGATGTAGATGCCACCTCCATCCGATCCGCAAGAGTTAAAGGCAATGGTCGAATGGTGAACCGTTCCGCCGAGCAGCAGAATGCCTCCGGCCCGGGCACTTCCCCCCGAGGCGACATTGTTGGTGATGAGGCAGTGAGCGATGACGCCGTTCCGCATGACGATGCCCGCGCCATGATTCCATCCCGATGTCTTTCCGCCCGTGACGGTGAGATTGGAGATGCAGGAGCCTGCCCCGTCGATCGTAAATGCCGGTCGGCTTCCCGTCGGGCGGATGACGCAGTTGGTGGCGTTCGACCCGGCGAGGGTGACGCCGTTGGTGAGGTTGACCGTGTAGCCGGGTTCGTAGAGGCCCTCGCCCAGCAGGACGCGGTCGCCGGGGGAGCATCCGTCGATGACGCCCTGGAGCGTGGAGATGTCGTCGGCGGCCGTGAAGGCGACGTCGGCGGCTGACGCGGCGCCCGCGGCAAGGGCGAGCGAGGCGGCAAGGCAGATGGCTTTTCGCATGTCACTTTTCCTTTCGCTGAGAACTATTCCACTGTCACCGGCGCGACATCGACCACTCGACCCAGGCGCGCTCGACGAGGTACTCGACGTTCCACCAGTCCAGGAGGACGGCGGCCGCCAGCTCGATGGTCTCGGCGTCGGTCATCTTCGACGAGACCTTGTCGCAGTAGGGCGAGAGGCGCTCCTCGATGGGCTTCACGCAGGCGTCGAAGAAGGCCCTGTCGCCCAAGACGGGGTCGTCCCAGCGCTCGAAGATTCCGACCTGCCCGGCGACGCGCTTGCGGGCGTCCTTGAAGTGTCCGCGAGCCTTGACGAGAAGCGGGCGGTAGATGGCGGCGCGGTCGGCGTCGTCCAGCTCGAACACGAAGCGCCCCCACGTGCTGCGGCCGTGTATCGACTCCGTGCCGTTCCACGAGAAGGAACCGTGGCGATTCCAGTAGAGCGTCTCGTAGTCCCACTCGGAGCCGTTCTTCGGCACGCGCTCCATCCAGTTCGCCCACGAGAAGAAGCAGTAGGCCTGGACGCGGTCCTTCATGATGCGGTGCTGGAATTTGACGTTGGCGCGATTATCCGCGCTCATGCGGCGGTGGCCGGGGGTGTCGTACGTTGTCGAGAAGACGGAGCAAGCGTCGGAGAGGACGCTGCTCATGATGCAGGAGTATGGCTCGTTGTCGCCGGGCGCGATGTAGGTCTCGAAGCTGCCGGCGTTGATCTCGCCGACGACGAGCCGTTCGGGTTCGGGCTCGAAGATGTCGAAGCGGAAGTGGATGCCGTTGCGGTCGGCGAGAACGCGCATTTCGGGCGGGGGAAGCCTCTCCTCGTCTTTCGCGGAGCCGATGCCCTCGCCCCTGTCGCCCGTCGCGACGTCGGTCTGGAGGAAGTCCATCTTGCCGCCGTAGCTGCGGTCGAGGTGCGCGACCTCGGCCTGGACGGGGGCGGAGTCCCATGCGGCGACGCCGTCGATCGGCGTCTTGGAGAACTTGACGGTGTAGCGCTTCTTCGGTTTTGGAACGTAAAGGGAAAGGCGGTAGGCGTTGAGACCGCGGACCGTCTCCTCAAGGTTGGCCACGTTGGCGAGGGTGCCGACGAATGTCGCCGCGTTTGCGCGCTGCTGGGGCGTGCGGTCGGGGCCGAGGCGTTCGGCGGCCTCGCGCGCCTTCTTCCCGATGGAGGCCGCATCGCCCTTGGCGCAGAGGAGCTCGCCTACCATCCTCATTTGGAAGACGTCGTTGGTCTTCCATGCCGAGAAGTCCTTGGAATCATCCGCGACAGGCGTGACAGAGGCCGCAAGGTCGCGCGCGGCGGCGGCGGCGTCCTCCGGGCGCCCGTCGCCGGCGAGGGCATAGATTCCTGCGACGGCGGTGTCGGGATAGATGTCCTTATGCGTCAATTCGCAGGCCTTTCGGATGAAGGCGAAGACTTTCGCGGCCTTGCCGTAGTCGCCGTGGAAGACAAGGTCCTCCCCGCGTCCGATTTGCCAGTTTATCGCGCGCATGGCCCAGTTGGTCTGGTTGGGGGTGTTGCCGAGGCGTTCCCAGAAGTGCTTTTCGGCGAGTTCGAGGTCGCGCGGGAGGAGGTAGTCGTAGGCGGCGGCGAAGGTGTTGTAGTCGTTCTGCGTCGGGCCGCGCCCCTTCGCGATGATGTCGCGGTAGAGCTTTTCGGCGAGGTCGGGGCGCCTGTAGCGGTCGCCATGGCAGTAGTTCGCCGCTTCAAGGGCGAGACCGGCGTCGATGAGAGCCTGGCAGGCTCCTTCGCTGTCATAGCACTCGTCGAGAATCCAGCTCTTGGCGCGGGCGCAGGGAACCGGGTTGTCGGCGGAGAACTTCGCGATGGCGGTGAAGGCCGCCTCCTCGCCGCCCTTCGTGAGTGCGCAGCGCGCGATGTGGCGGGCCGCGTCGGACTTCGTCCCTTCGTCCACAAGCGGGTTCTTCATAACCTCGACGGCCTCGGCGTCGGCCACGGGCAGGCCAGCCTTCCTGTCGGCGAGGAAGGCAAGGCCGAGGACTTCGGCGCGGAGTTTGTCCGTGGTGGCGGACTCTTTCTCGAGGAAGGCGCGGGCGAAGGGGATGTAGTTGGTCCAGAGTGTGGAGTCCTTGTTGTTCGCCGCGTCCCGGAGGATGCGCGTGACGTAGCCGGCGCGCGTTCCGAAGGCGAATTCGGCGTCCGACGCGATGCGCTGCATGAGCGCGAGGCCTTCGGCCGGGCGATTCTTCCGCGAGGGGTTCATGAGGTTTCCGACCTCGGCCTCCATCTCGCGGAGACGGGCGCGGAGGGCATCCTCGCGGGCGCGCTTCTCGGCCGGCGTAAGCTCCTTTGGCCGCTCCTGTGCAGGCGGAGTGGCGGCCTTGGCTTCGGCCTTCGGGGCGTCGGCGGCAAAGGAAGTGGAAAACGACACAATCAGGATGACACCCATCGCCAAGGCAAAGCGTTTCACATTTGCCATTGTGCATTGTGCATTGTGCATTGTGCATTTCATAGCCTTACCTCCCGAGGATTTCCTTGAGGTGGAGAATGTGGCGGATGACCTCGCCGCGGACGTAGTCCTGGTCGTCGTGCGCCTTGTCGACGCCGCCGAGGAAGAGGAGCGCCTTGCGCCCTTCCTCGTCGAGGACCGAATCGCCCGAGTCGCGGGCGGCGCGGGCGAGCTCGCACATGAGCGTCATGTACCGGATGTCGTCCACGCCCTCGCGGAAGCCCTCCCACTGAAGTGTGTCGATCACGCCGTCGTAGATGCCGTAGGCGAAGACCATCGGGCGGTACGTTGTGGAGTCGTCGTTGTACGGGCCGAGGTGGTGGGCGTAGTTGCAGAGCGCGGAGTAGTTGGAGAGGTACGGGGCCAATCCGTTCTGCCGTCGGTTGAAACTCGGGTTTTCGGGACCGACGTGGTGCGTGGAATACCAGGCCACGTGGGCCGGGCCGATGGTGTTCCAGAGACGCGGCTTGGCGTCCTCCACGGGATCCTGGCTGGCGTTGAGCCAGTCGTAGAGATAGCCGTTGCGGTGGAAGACATTGTCGGTGCCGGCGATGACGAACTTGAATCCCGCCTTGCGGTAGGCCTCGAAGATGGGTCTGCTCTCCATGAGCCACTTCTGCGGCGGCTCATCGCCGAAGCCGAGGAAAACCGTCGCTCCCGGCACTTTCCTCTCGTAGAAGGCGCGGAGGCGGCGCGCGTGGGCTTCGAGGTCGGCCTGCGTCTTGAAGCGGCGGTTGGCGACGCCACCGGCCATAAGCACGTCGGTGCGCATGCCCGCCTCCTTCATCGCGCCGAACACGGTGTCGAAGTCGGCGCCGTCGCCAAGGCCCCAGTGCATGTTCTGGTTGTGCGCGACCTGGTCGCGAAGAATGGCCGTAAGCTGCTTGACGGCGAGGTCACGATCGTTGCCGTTCTGCTGCATGACGTGGTCGATTCTCAAGTAGTTGTACGAGGAGACATAGAAGTCCTTGGTCGGCTCGAGGTAGCTGCGCGGCGCGGGAAGCTCGAAGGGTAGCACCTCGATCTCGACCGGGATGGAGGCGCCGGCGGCCGTGACGGCGCCCTTGTAGAGGCCGGCCGGGGTGTCGGCGAGGGCGTGGACGGTGAGGAAGAACTGCTTGCAGCGGCCCTTCTCGAGACGAACGGGCTGGAGGGTCGGCGCGTCGCGGAAGTCGGCCTTCATCGGCTGGAAGGGCTGGCTGCCGCGCCAGAAGGCGCTGCGGCGGTCCATCTGCCGCGGCGGGTTGATCCAACGCTCCGTCACCTTGCCGTCGGGGGCGACGAGGCGGGCGTAGTTGGCCTCCTTCTTCTCGTCCACGCGGATGATGTCCTCGTCGTTGAGGAGCAGTTCGGGGACGAGCTTGAAGCCGGTGTCGCCGAAGTAGCTGAACCAGGCGTTGCGGTTCTGGTACCAGACCTTCACGACCTTCAGGTCGAGCTGGGCGGCCGGAAGCGAATCGCCCTTTTCGTTCCGGAAGGCGCCGAGCGTGAAGGCGACCTTGCCGAGATCGGCGTCGGCCTTCACGACGAAGGAGCCCGGCTCGAACTCGCCCCGCGCCAGGCGGATGCGCACGACGCCCCCGGCCGGGACGTCCGTCGGCTCGGCGTCGGGGAGGCGCTGGATGTCGCCCATGGGCGGAACGACCCACCAGGTCAGCCGCGCGTCGGCGGCTTGCGCCCCGCCGGCAAACGCCAGCGCAAGGGCGGCGAGAATGATTCTTTTCACGTGCATGGAAGGTTTCTCACGGTTCTTGCCCCTTCGCCCCTTGCCGGAGGCGCGTTGCGCACTCGGCGAGTTTCGGGGGGCGTTGCAAATTTGATTCCGGCACGGCACCGGAATCCATGCACACATTTTGCCAGAAATCAGGGGAATTGTCAAAGGCCCGCGGACTTCAAGCCCGCCGCTGACCGGAAAACGCCGCAAAGCCTTGCAACGCAGACCGAGGAGGCAAACGTCGCGAGGGCGCGGAAACCGGGGTTTTGCGGGGACCTCACCGCAGAATCAAGGATCTCCCGACGAAGGAGGA
>LSQX01262351.1_pt1 | contig 10142 bp, 11 predicted proteins | sample 654561 | NCBI WGS metagenome assembly LSQX01 (sample SAMN04489861, study PRJNA283612) | anaerobic digester metagenome | isolation source: 4 biogas reactors fed with cattle manure at either 37C or 55C with and... | place: Denmark: Kongens Lyngby | collected 2014
GGTGGAGTTGGTAAAACAACAACCAGCATAAATCTCGCTTCATCTTTGGGGCTTTTAGATAGACGCGTATTACTAATTGATTTAGATCCTCAAGGCAATGCCTCAACTGGCGTTGGAGTTGATAAAGGAGATATAAACAAAAGCATATATGATGTTTTAATTGGCAAAGCTGATATCAAAGAAGTTGTTGTAAAAACTAATTTTAAGAATCTATATCTCGTACCAGCAACAATTAATTTAGCAGGTGTAGATATTGAAATGATTGAACGTAGTAAAGTAGAAGAAGGGTTTTCAAAGGTTGGCCAGCTGAAAAAGTGTCTTGACACAATAAAAGATAGCTTCGATTATCTTATTATTGACTGTCCACCATCTTTAGGTATCCTGACAACTAATGCTTTAACAGCTTCAGATTCTGTTATTATACCTGTTCAATGTGAGTTTTTCGCCTTAGAAGGAATTACTCAACTGCTCAACACTATCATGCTTGCTCAGAGAAATCTTAATCCTGAATTAGATATTGAAGGTGTTTTATTAACAATGTTTGATTCGAGAACTAATTTAGGTTTGGAAGTAGTTGAAGATATTAGAAGTTATTTCAAAGAGAGAGTATATAATACTATTATTCCAAGATTGATTAGATTATCAGAAGCACCCTCACATGGCAAGCCAATTGCTGAGTATGATTCAAGTAGTAAGGGACACCATGCTTATTTAAATTTAGCAAAGGAAGTGATTATTCGTAATGGAAAATAAAAGAAGAGCTTTAGGTAAGGGACTAGAACAATTATTTAATGCAGAAAATTTAGATTTTAATAAATTGGAGTCAAGTATTGTGGAAAGTGCATCTAAAGATGAGATAGCACAAGTAAAATTATCTGAGTTAAGAAGTAATCCTTATCAACCAAGAAAAATTTTTGATGAAGAATCTTTAAAAGAATTAGCTGATTCAATTAAAGAAAATGGCGTTTTTCAACCTATAATAATTAAAAAAAGTATCAAAGGATATGAAATAATTGCGGGTGAGAGACGTGTTAAGGCTAGTTTAATGGCGGGGTTAGAAACAATTCCTGCTATTATAAGGGATTTCACTGACGAGGAAATGATGCAGATTGCATTACTTGAAAATTTGCAACGCGAAGATTTAAATGCAATTGAAGAAGCTATCGCATATAAATCGATGATTGATACTCTTGGAATTACCCAAGAAGAGCTTAGTAAGAGACTGGGTAAAAGTAGGAGTCATGTGACTAATATGATTGGTTTGTTACGTCTTTCTGATTATGTTCAAGATTTAGTTTTACATGGTAAAATCTCTATGGGACATGCTAGAGTATTAAGTAAATTATCTGATAATGAAAAAATTGAAAGTCTTGCTCAAAAAGTAGTTAAAGAGGATTTAAGCGTTAGAGTGTTAGAATCTTTAGTATCTGATAGTGGTAAGGAACCTAAGAAAAAGATGCCTAAAATTAAGAACAATAAGTATTCTTATATTGAAGATAGTTTAAGAGAAAAATTAGGAACGAAAGTTACTATTGATAATCATAAGGTTCAAATTACTTTTGCAAATGACGAGGATTTACAACGTCTTTTAGAATTGTTAAATATCAAAATTGAAGGGTGATTTATATGTTCGAATTGTTTGGAATAACTATTCAGGATAAGTTTGTTTATGCCATTTTACTTATTGTGGGTGGCTATTTACTGTATAAAATATTAATAACCGTTGTCAATAAGTCTTTTTCAATTAGAATGAAGAAGTTTAAGGTTGATGGTAGAAGACAAAAAACAGTAAATATACTTTTGAATAATATAATTAAATATACATTTGTTATAATCATTCTTTTTGCAGTGTTGGGTGTGTTAGGGGTAAATGCAGGAGCTATTATTGCAAGTATTGGAGTAGTTGGTCTAGCTATTGGTTTAGCTGTTCAAGATATACTTAAAGATATAATAGCAGGGATGTTTATTCTTATTGAAAATCAATATGCAATTGGAGATGTTGTAATGATTGGTAATTTCAAAGGTGAAGTGATTTTCTTGGGTTTAAAATCAACTAAGCTAAAGAGTGAGACTGGTGAAATTAAAATTTTATCCAATCGTAATATTACTGATATTACTAATTATAGTTTGCATAATTCAAATATTTATATTGATGTTGATTTAAAGTATGATAATGATGTTGTTTTAGTTGAAAAGGTTTTGATTGACTTAGCTACAAAGCTTTCAAAAACAATTAATAATATTAAGGGTGATTTTAAATATTTAGGCATTCAGAAAATGGGTGATAAAATAACGTATCGCTTAAGTGTTGAATCTGATATTAAATATCATGAAGATATAAAACGTCAAGTATGGCGAGAACTAAAAAAAGAGTTGGATAAAAAAGAAATTAGGTGATAACTCATGAACAAAGAATACAAATTGGATTCAATTGTAATGATGAAAAAACCACATCCTTGTAAGAATAATTTGTTTCAGATTACTCGTGTTGGTGTTGATATTAAGATTAAATGTACAAATTGTGGTAGGAGTATTATGTTAAGTAGAGTTGATTTTGATAAAAAAATAAAAAAGGTTATGGAGGAGTAGTAATGGAAACATCTAAAAAGAAACGTTTAATGGGAAATATTATTACTTCGTTTTTAGGCCTTACACTTCTTGTTATGGTTGTTAGTCTAATTGGTAATGTGTTTGGATGGCAATCTACTTTTACAAAGATTAATCCTGTAACAGGTAATTTAGAAAAGACAATTGTTACTGTTTCTAATCTTTTTAGTGGAGATGAAATCAGATATATACTAGGTAATGCAATGGCTAATTTTGTTACATTTGCGCCATTAGGAACATTCTTATTATCCTTAATAGGTATAGGGGTAGCATATAAATCTGGTCTTTTAACCATTGCCTTTACAATGTTAGGACGTCACTTAAATAAATTTTGGATGACGTTTATATTTATAATATTAGGAATTTTAAGTAATTTTGCAGGTGAAGTTGGTTATGTCATATTAATACCATTGGCCGCAATCTTTTATCTTGTAAACAATCGTAATCCTATTGTAGCAATATTATCTACATTTGTAGCGGTAGCATCCGGCCAGAGTATTAATTTTTTGTTGTCTAATCTCGAGTATGGTTTGGTTCCATATACAGGATTAGCCGCTAAATTAACTGACCCTGATTTTGCAGTTGGCCCATATAGTAATATTTTCTTCTCTGTAGTTGGTGTTTTGGCGTTAGCATTCCTAATTACTTATGTTACAGAAAAAATCATTATTCCACGTATACCTAAGTATAAAAGGGATGAAGAAATTATTGAGGAAGTTGTCGTTGGTCGTAGGGAGAAACGAGGACTTATACTTGCTAATGTTGGTACTTTGATATTGGTATTAATATATATTTATATGCTTATTCCAGGATTGCCTTTATCAGGATTACTTTTAGATAATAGTGGGAAAACATATATTGTGAAATTATTTGGAAGCGACTCTTATTTCTCATCTTCTATTGTTTATATTTTGGCTCTTATTTTATTAATATCAGGATGGCTTTATGGTCTTGGTTCTAAGACAATTAAAGGTAGGGAGCACTTTAGCAATATTATATATGATTCATTAAATAATGTTGGAGGCGTTTTAATACTTATTTTCTTAGCATCTCAGTTTGTGGCTATTTTTAAACGCAGTAATTTAGGTCTCCTCATCTCTTCTTTGTTTGTTGATTGGATAAAAACTCTTAATTTTACATCTATACCTTTAATTTTATTAGTGTTTGTACTTGTTTGTATTGCCAATATATTCTTTACATCAACACTTACAAAGTGGACTTTCGCTAGTCCGGTTATTGTGCCTACGTTTATGAATTCAAATATGACTGCTGAGTTTGCACAGGCTGTTTTTAGAGTGAGTGAAAGTGCAACTAATATACTTACACCACTCTTAGCGTATTTTATTATTTTTGTTGGATATTTAGAAATTTATAATAAAGATGAAACAAGAGTATCTCTAAGAGATTGTTACAAATTGTTATGGTCGTACAGTGTCGCTATAGCATTATTATGGATATTTATTCTTGTTGCGTGGTATATAATAGGTCTACCAATAGGCTTTGGTATTTATCCAACTGTATAGGAGGTATCATTATGTCATTAATAGCTGGTATAGTTGGATTACCAAATGTGGGTAAATCAACATTGTTTAATGCTATAACAAAGAAAAGAATTTTAGCTGCCAATTATCCGTTCGCCACAATTGATCCTAATGTGGGAATTGTAACCGTACCTGATAAAAGGCTTGTTATATTAGAAGAAATGTATATTCCAGAAGATGTAATTCCTACATCTTTTGAATTTAGAGATATTGCTGGACTTGTAAAAGGTGCTTCTCTAGGTGAAGGACTTGGTAATAAGTTTTTATCTCATATAAGAGAAGTTGATGCAATATGCGAAGTTGTTAGATGTTTTGAGGATGCAGAAATTATTCATGTTGAAAACTCTGTCGATCCAAAAAGGGATATTGAAATCATTAATTTGGAATTAGTTCTTGCAGATTTAGAGGTTATTGAAAATAGAATTGGAAAAATAGAGAAGAAAGCTAAAACAACAAAGGAAAAAGAAGCGTTAGAAGAGCTTGCAGTTTTAGAAAAAATTAAAGAAGCGTTATTAAAAGACATTCCTGCAAGAAAATTAGAATATACTGAAGAAGAGGCATTAATTATTAAATCATTTAATCTATTAACGTTGAAACCATTGATTTATTTAGCTAATATTAAAGAAAGTGATATTGGTAAACCTAATAAATACGTTGATATCGTAAGAGAATTAGCGATATCTGAAGGTAGTCAAGTGATTGAGATGTGTGCTAAGATTGAATCTGAATTAAGCGAATTAAATGATGATGATAAGGTTCTATTCTTAGAAGAATTAGGTATAGAAGAGAGTGGTTTAGATAAACTTATCAGGGCTACATATGAACTTTTAGGACTGGCAACTTACTTCACTTGTGGAGTAAAAGAGGTTAGAGCCTGGACTTTCAAAAAAGGTATGAAGGCCCCAGAATGTGCTGGAATAATTCATAGTGATTTTGAAAGAGGTTTTATAAGAGCAGAAGTTATTAGTTTTGATGATTTAATAACTTGTGGTGGTGAAAAAGAAGCTCGTGAAAAAGGTAAAATGAGACTTGAGGGTAAAGAATATATTATGAGAGATGGCGATATTTGTCATTTTAGATTTAATGTTTAATTATATTGCTAGGAGGAATAATCATGGATTTTTATGAGATTATAAAATCTTTCCTTTTTGGGATTGTACAAGGTATTACCGAATGGCTCCCAATAAGCAGTACAGGACATTTAATTATTTTGGAAGATTTGATTAGTTTTGATTTATCTGAAACCTTTATTAAAACCTTTTTTGTAGTAATTCAATTAGGCTCAATATTAGCAGTTTTTGTTCTTTTCTTTAAGGAGTTAAATCCTTTTAAACGAGATAAAGAAAAACGTGCCGATACTATCAATCTGTGGTTAAAAATTGCAGTAGCAACAATACCTGCTGCAGTAGTAGGCATTTTATTTGAGACCCAAATTAATAAATACTTATATAACTCTATAACAGTATCGATTATGCTTTTTTTATATGGAATTCTTTTCATTGTTTTAGAGAGAAAACATAGAACGCCAACAGTTGAGAATCTGAAGGAAATATCATATAGATTAGCTTTTGGAATTGGACTTTTTCAAATGTTAGCTTTAGTTCCTGGAACATCAAGGTCGGGGGCTACAATTATAGGCGCTATGTGTATGGGAACATCAAGGTATGTTATATCTGAATTCTCTTTCTTTCTAGCAATACCAACAATGTTAGGTGCTAGTGCTTTAAAGCTCTTCAAATGTGGTTTCGCTTTTAGCAGCCTCGAAATAATTGTCTTATTAGTGGGATCTTTAACAGCTTTTGTAGTATCGTTATGGGCTATTCAATTTCTTTTAGATTATGTTCGAAAACACGATTTTAAAGCGTTTGGATATTATCGAATTGTTTTAGGAATAATAGTATTATTATTCGCTTTCTCTTAATAATAAAATAAGGAGGATATAAATGACAGAATTTAAAGTGTGTGATATATGTGAAGCTGTTAATAGTGAAAAGATTATCAAAAAATTAAAAGAGATAAAACCTGATGCAGAAATAATTGTAGGTTGTCATGGTTTTTGTGGAGTAGGAGCAACTAAACCATTTGTTATTGTTAATGGTATTCCTACTATTGGAAGCACTGAAGATGAAGTGATTGAAAAAGTAAAAGAGATGCTAAAAGATTAGCATCTTTTACTTTACATTGTCACTGTAATTATGATTATATATTGGCTTTTATAATGATTTTTGGTGTATTATTATAATAGAGGGTGATTTAATTATGGATTTGATGGATATATTAAAGAACAGAGCAAAACAAAATAAAAAAACAATTGTTCTTCCAGAGGGTGATGAAGATAGAACATTACAGGCTGCATCAATTGTATTAAGCGAAGATATAGCATCATTAATTCTTGTTGGTGATAAAAAAAGCATTATTAATAAATCATCTAATTTGAAAGTGGATGTAAGTAAGGCTTTGATAATAAATCCTAATGAATTTGATAAGATAGATTTTTATGCCAACCAATTATTCGAACTTAGAAAACATAAGAGAATGACAGAGAAAGAGGCATCTAAGTTAATTATTGATAACCTTTATTTTGCAACAATGATGGTTAAGTTAGGAGATGCTGATGGAATGGTATCTGGAGCTGAACATACTACAGCTGAAGTTCTCAAACCTGCGTTACAGTTAATTAAAGCAGCTCCAAACGAACCGATTGTGTCTAGTTTTTATGTTATTAAAGTACCTAATTGTGATTATGGGGATAAGGGATTATTTTTGTTTGCCGATTGTGGTTTAAATGAAAATCCTACTGCACAGGAATTAGCTGCTATAGCGACTCAAACAGCAAAGAGCGCGAAAATATTATTTAATATGGATCCAAAAGTAGCGTTGCTATCTTTTTCTACTAAGGGGAGTGCATACCATGAATCAATAGTGAAGATAAGAGAGGCTTTGGATATTGTTAAATCAAATAACAAAGAATTGGCTATCGATGGCGAACTTCAACTTGATGCTGCAATAGTACCAGAGGTTGCATCTCTAAAAGCTCCAGATAGTGTAGTTGCAGGGCGTGCTAACATTTTGATATTCCCTGACTTACAGTCTGGAAATATTGGGTATAAATTAGTAGAAAGATTTGCAGGTGCTATGGCTATTGGGCCACTTTGTCAGGGAATTGCAAAACCAGTTAACGATTTATCAAGAGGATGTTCTGTTGATGATATTGTAAAAGCTGTAATCATTACATCTATACAAGCTGAAGAACAAGAATAAGACCTTTATGATAATGCTTTTAAATTGACTAACAAATGTGGTTATGCTATTATTTACCTGAAAGTTTGGTGAACATATGGAGTTTAAAATTCGTGATTTAGTTATAAAAAACCAAATTTGCTTAGCACCTATGGCCGGCATTTCTAATCATGCTTTTAGATTGATTATTAAAGAGATGGGATGTGGTCTTGTTTTTGCAGAAATGGTAAGTGATAAGGCTATTGTCTACGATAATGCTAAGACAAAAAAGATGCTTTATGTTACCGAGGAAGAAAGACCTATTGCTCAGCAAATATTTGGAAGTGATAAAGATTCTTTTGTCAAAGCTGCTAAAATAATATATGATGAAATGAAGCCTGACATTATTGATATAAATATGGGCTGCCCTGTTCCTAAGGTGGCACTTAGAGCTCAAGCTGGAGCATCACTATTAAAAGATTTAAATAAAATTTATGACATTGTATCATCAGTTGTTTTAGCTGTCCCATGTCCGGTTACTGTTAAAATTCGTAGTGGCTGGGATGCAAATAATATAAATGCTGTTGAAGTAGCTAAAGTTTGTGAAAAAGCCGGTGCCAGTGCTATTACAGTTCATCCAAGAACAAGAGCCCAAGGATATACTGGTGTGGCTGATTGGAGTGTAATAAAAAGAGTTAAAGAAGCAGTAAATATACCAGTCATAGGAAATGGAGATATAAAAAAAGCGGAAGACGCTAAAAGAATGCTAGATGAAACTAATTGCGACGCTATAATGATTGGGCGTGGTGTTCTTGGTAATCCATGGCTTATAAGTCAAGTGATTGAGTATTTAATAGATGGAAAGATTACAAGTAATGTTAATTACGAAGACAAAATAAATATGGCTCTTAAGCATTTAACATATTTAAGTGAATATAAAAATGAACAACAAGCTGTTTTAGAAATGCGTAGTCATATTGCATGGTATTTAAAAGGCATGCCTGGAGCTAAGGAAATTAAAGAGATAGTTAACAAATCAAAAGAAATCATGGAAGTGAAAGAAATTTTGTATGGATATTTAAAGGAGTTGAAAAGTAATGACTAAGAAGTTATTAAAAACATCTGGTTATATTTCGTTTGTTATGGCAGGAGCATATTTGTTTTCATTTATGCTTATTCACCTATGTATTCCATATTACTATTTAGTAGAGGAGTTTTATGGATATATGCCTATTTTATTATTGGCAATATGTTCGCTGTTATCTGCATTTGGAGGTATAATATTTTTACAATATATTAGATTAGATGATGATGATCTTAATACTAAAAAGAATTATATTTTTTCATGGTCTATTGTATTAATTTTAGTGTGTAGTATATCAGGTGTATTTGCTTTATTAGCATATCTTCATTTGACTGAGATAAATAAAGATAATAAACTTAAATATATTGAGGAACTAAAAGAGTTAGAGAAACTTAGAAAAAAGGGTATTATAACAGTAGAAGACTTTAATAAGAAAAAGAAAAAATTGCTAGATATTTAGTTTTAGTCTTTTTAGGAGGTCAGAATGAATAAAGAATTATTAAAAATAACAGGCTTAACAGCAATTGCTGCTGGTCTTTTATATTGCTTCACTATTGTATTGGCATTCATAGGCTTTATCCTTATATTCGGTGGCTCTAAGATGATACATTATTCTAATCTTTCTGACGAAGAATTAAATAGAAAAGTATTACCTATTGCTATTTGGTCGTTCTTCTTCTTTTTTCTTACTTTTGTATGTGGTTTGTTAGGTTTTCTTTCTTTTGCTGGTAGTAACAAAAAAATATATGGAAAAGAAAACTATTATATTGGTGAAATAAGAAGAATTAACGAACTGAAGAAAAAGGGGATCATTGATGAAAATGATTATCAAACCCAAAAAAAGAATATCCTAGGATTACAATCAAAACAAGAATGAGGTTCTCTTTGTGCCAAATATTATAAAATATAAACAATCAAACGATTGTTTTTGTTTTGTAAAAACTTAATGCATCTTATTCATCTTTTCATTAAAGTGTGCTAAAATACAAAGTAAGCATAGCAACTTGCAAACACGTTATAATATGTTTTTTATGTTGGAAAGGGATGTAGAAAATGAAAAGGAAAGGTTTTACGTTAATAGAATTATTAGCAATATTAGTAATTTTAGCAGTCATCTTAGCAATAGCGGTACCTACTGTATCTAACATTATTAAAACATCAACTAAAAAGGCTTTTGAAAGTGATGCAAAAATGTTGTTAAAAGCAATAGATTACAAAAAAATGAGTGATGTTTTCTTTGACGAAACTGCAGTAAATGAAAAAAACATTTATGATTTATTGGGATTATCTAATGAAAAATATAATATGATTAAAATTTCTTTTTCAGAAAATGTTCTTGTTGCGACAATTCAGGGCGAGGGAAAATGGAACGGATTGGTAGCATGTGGAAGCTACAAAAATATGAAGGTTGTAAAATCAACAACCGACTGCAGTACTGATTTAGTACCACCAATAATTACAATGTCGGGGGATAATCCGGTAAATATTTTTGTGAATGAAATTTATACTGATGCTGGGGCTATTGCATTTGATAACATTGATGGTGATGTAACAAATAAAATTGTTACAACAGGAATAGTTAATTCGATGATACCAGGCACTTATGCCATAACTTATACAGTGGTTGATAATGGCGGGAATGAGACGATAGTTACAAGGACAATTAATGTAATAGATAATGTCGCTCCAAC
>LSQX01220098.1_pt2 | contig 10141 bp, 13 predicted proteins | sample 654561 | NCBI WGS metagenome assembly LSQX01 (sample SAMN04489861, study PRJNA283612) | anaerobic digester metagenome | isolation source: 4 biogas reactors fed with cattle manure at either 37C or 55C with and... | place: Denmark: Kongens Lyngby | collected 2014
TGGAGTTGTACTATCTTCCGAAACTTCGCCAAGCACGAGCAACGCTTGCTTGATTTTTGCTTCATACTCTTCAGTTTTTTTCTTGCGAACCATAATGAATTCCCCTTTACTGCAACATGCAGTAATCAAGTTATATATTTATTGATATGTATTTACTTTGGGGTTTCTACATGCAACAAGACAATGAAAGTAATCCTATCAAGAGAATGGCTGAATTACTCCGTCAAGGTGCTACCTTAACAGATCTCTCTTGCCCTGTATGCGTATCACCGCTGTTCCGACTACATGATGGTACGCTTTGGTGTGCTAAAGATGAGAAAAAAGTAGTAGTGGTTAAGGAAGGCGAGCAGCCACCTGTCGTACAACAAACGACACCAAAGACATCCGTTGCCTATGATAAACTGGAAGTAATTCTAATGGCAAAAATAGCTGATATTCAGAGTAAAATTGAAAAAACAAATGATATCGACGAACTCCAAAAATTAACAGTGGCTCTCAGTGAATTACTTAATAATGTCGATAAAATCAAGAAACTGAAGGTTTGAACAGCTAACTTGACCATTGGATTATATGAAACCTTCCCTGAGAACCTTCATCTTATTGCCAATTACACAGTTATAGTCTCAATTAGACAGCTGCAGCAGAGACTATTAAAATTCATTGGTCAGATTAATAGGCAAGAATTTTTATTTGAACAGGTATCTATCCCCACGATCCCTAATGGGGTATTGATCTTCGAGTTTGGTTTGGCAGATGTTAATACTTTTACCTTCTTGGATGCTATAGAGATAAAAAAAGCAATAGCTGCTGTAGGTTCTGAACGTGTGCATATACTAGATTTCTTTTGTTCCATTCGTTACTACAAAAGTAGTGGTGAGAAACGTGTTGCCCTAAAATTTGACTATTATATGTTACGAGGAATTTTTGGAAAGGGTAAACTTGAGATGCAAGTGTTCCATGAACGTGGTCCTCGGTATTTATCTCCTGAAGATCTCACCGGCTTTTTACTCCGAGGTATTAATGGTACCTCTAACCGTAAAATTGTACGAGAAATAACTCCCTAAGTAGCTATAGACACAAATCAGATGCAAATTAAAGGTTGCTTATACGAAAGTTATATTTCCACCATTAAATAAACTGGAATCTTTAACTTAAACTAAGGAAGTTGGTTAAATGTTACCAATTGAAGTTACTGACCTCCGAAAGAACTATGGTGCCCTAAGGGCGGTAGATGGTATCTCATTTACTGTTAAGCAGGGTGAAGTCTTCGGATTGCTAGGTCCCAACGGAGCAGGCAAAACCACCACCATTGAAATTCTAGAAGGATTGCGGGAAAGAGATGGAGGCGACGTTAAAGTTTTAGGTCTTGACCCTTGGAAAAAGGGGAATGTCGTCCATCAAAAAATCGGCGTTATTCCCCAAGAATTTACTTTTTTAGAAAAAACTACCCCTCGAGAGGCCATCAACTACTACGCTGAACTCTTCAACACTAAAGTTGATGCAGATGAAATCTTAAAAGATGTTCTACTAGAGGAATCTGCTAAAACTTACTTTGAAGATTTATCAGGTGGGCAAAAAAGAAAAACAGGCTTAGCTCTATCATTGGTTAATTCGCCTGAATTACTCTTCTTAGATGAGCCCACAACCGGTTTAGATCCCAACGCAAGACGTGCACTTTGGGATGTTATCCGCGGTCTAAAAGCAAAGGGAAAAACCATTATTCTAACTACACATTACCTGGATGAAGCCCAGCAGCTTTCTGATCGTGTAGCAATTATGGATCATGGACGTATAGTGGCTTTAGGAACCACGGAGGAAATAATACAGAAACATGGTTCAGGTGAACGCCTTGAAATTCATGGAAGCGAAAAACTTGCAGAATATATCCGTGCAAACACCGAGTTGCAAGTTGAATATAACAATAATAGAGGAGAAGTTGTGATACCGCTTAAACAGAAAATTGATGCATTAGCAGCTCTAGCGGCAGCTGAACAATCTGGACTTGACTGGGGTCATATCCAAACACTTCAGGATAGTTTAGACGATGTATTCATAAAACTCGTCAGCGAACCAGCAGGTGAACAAGGTGATATGCCTGTTGAAGAAGGAAAAAAGAAGAAAGAGTTGTTTTAATGCTTAGTGGTAGACGAATTTTCGCTGATTTTAAAGTTTTCAGTAGAGGATATATGCGCAATAAATTTGGTTTATTCTTTGGTTTAATTTTTCCAGTAATTTTAATTTTGATTTTTGGGGCAATTTTTTCTGGTGGAGGCTCTGGAACCATAACTATGGTTGTTCAAAACAGGGACACTGGCGTAAACCTTGGTGGGCAAACTTTCGACGTTTCAACTGCTTATCTTGATGCTATTAACGCAACTGGTACTCTTAGAGTTATTACTATTAGTAATTCAGAGAATTTTACAGAATATCTCTCAAGAAATTCTATAGAGAATGGTCTTATGATTCCCCCTAATTTCTCCGAGAATTATGTTGCGCAGCAACCGGTCAACATTACTGTGTATACTAACCCTTCGGGAAGTACTGGTGGCACAGTACTGGGTATAGTGAATGCCGTTAATGCGCATTTTAACCTTGAGGCATTCAATGGTAGTGCAATTATTGCAACAACGCAGCGGAATGTAGGTTCACAAGAAAACTATATTGACTTTTTAGTTCCAGGGCTTATTGGATTTGCCATATTAGTTAACCCTATGTTTTCGTTAGTTGAGCTCTCTTCTAGCTACAAGAAAAATAAACTTTTCAAACAGCTTTCATTGACACCGCTCTCAAAGATGGAGTGGTTAATCGCTAAAATTTTTTGGTACATTGTATTATCTTCTTTGTCTTTTGTTTTAATGGTTGCTGTTGGTATTCTGTTGTTTGATGCAAATATAACTCTGACTGTTTGGTTGATACCCTTCTTGGTCCTTGGACCTTTGCTATTTGCATCTTTGGGTATGTTAGTTGGTACTGTAACAAAAAACCCTGAGACTGCAGGTGTAATCGGTAATATAGTAACCTTTCCTATGATGTTTCTTTCAGGTACCTTTTTCCCAATTGCGTTTATGCCTGAGTACCTGCAAACCGTTGCGCATGTTCTGCCCCTTTTTTACGTAGTCGAGGGTCTTAACAATGTTATGGTTTACCAGAATTATACAGGTGCACTTATCGATATAGCGGTCGTTGCAGTTATTGCAGTGGTTATTTTTGTTTTGGCAGTTAAACTGTTCAAGTGGCGTGAAGATTAACCTGCAAACTTTTTTCTTTTATACAGTTTTTGAGGAATCCCAGAGGAATTGGAAGTATTCTCGTGCAAAACCAACTAATCCGATGTGGTTACTCCAAATGACAAGTGAGGGTTTATCTTCTCCCAAGAACAGCATGGCTTCTTTACCATCAGTGATGATACCGCCTCCAAACATGTGACCGCGGACTCGTAATTCGCCTAAGGCGCTGAATCTTTTTATGAATTCCCAATCTTTCTTTTTTCCCGCTGCCATAAACTTGACATGTACACTTTTTTTTAGGCTGCTTCCACTTAGCAGTGGTTCAGCTAACGCTATTACGGGTTTGGCAAATTCGGGTGCTGCAACAACGATTTCGATGGATGCTTTTTTGAGGACATCTTCGAGTTTATTTAGTACAGCCTGTTGACCGCGGAGTATTATCATTTCTGGACGTTCGAATAATTCACGTTTTTCGTAGAGCGGTTGGAGCGTTTGAGATATGTCGTTTTCTAGGTTAGTATATTTGTCTTCGATACGTAGTTTTGTTAATCGAGTTGCTTCTAAGGGTGGAACTGGATAGTATTTGAAAGGGCGACTCTCGCTACTTCTAATCCAACCTTTGTCTTTTAGTGAGTTGAGAACTTCATACATTTTGCTATAGGGTACGTTAGCTTGCTCGCTAACTTCCATAGCTGTCATTTGTCCGCAGCTAAGCAGGACTAAGTATGATTCTATCTCGTAGGCGCTTAAGCCCATTTCCCGTAGTGCTGTACGAGTTTTATCATCTGTTATCATGTTTTTCCCCTTAATCACCGTAGGAAACAGTTGGAAACATTATTATCGTAACTTTGCTCTTAAGCACTTCGTAACGCTCACATGTTAGAAGGCAAAAGTAATGCAAGATATTAAAAACACAAAGAGTCTTTGCCCTGAATGTCTAAAGGTAATCGATGCAACCATTTTCGAAGATGATGGGAAGGTCTTTATTAAAAAAACATGCAATGAACATGGGCAATATAACGAATTATATTGGTCGAATTATGAGCAGTATGTTCGTGCAGAAAAGTTCCGTTTTGAAGGAGATGGTCTTGCAAATCCTCGTACAGAAAAAAAACATGGGTGTCCTTATGATTGCGGTATTTGCCCTGAACATAAGAGTCATACTGCTCTTGCCATCATCGATATAACTAATCGCTGTAACCTCAAATGTCCTGTTTGCTTTGCTAATGCCACTGCGGCTGGATACGTGTATGAACCTACTGCTGACCAAGTTACAGGGATGCTTGAGAACTTGTATAGCAATAAACCGGTTTCTGCAACTGCATTGCAATTCAGCGGTGGAGAGCCAACCATTAGAGAGGAGTTATTTGATTTCATTAAAAAGGCTAAAGAAATTGGTTTCAAACATGTTGAAGTGAACACAAACGGTGTACGTTTAGCCAATGACCCTCAGTACGCTAAGAAGCTAAAGGAAACTGGCTTGAGTACTGTATATTTGCAATTTGATGGATTAACATCTGAAGTTTACCAATTTATTCGCGGTTTAGATTTGCTTGAAACTAAAATGAAAGCTCTTGAAAATCTTCGTGCTGCCGGCTATAATAGTGTAGTGTTAGTTGTCACGTTAGTTAAAGGGGTTAATGACCATCAATTGGGTGATATCATAAAGTTTGCTGCTAAAAACTCTGATTTGATTCGTTGTGTTAATGTGCAGCCTGTCAGTCTCTGCGGTAGGCTTCCTCAGCAAGAACGGGAAAACATGAGAATTACAATCACTGATTTCATGCAAGCCGTTGAGGACCAAACACAGGGCGATATTAAAGTCAGCGACTTTTATCCTGTTCCAGTAGTAGTTCCTGTATCGAAAGCAGTTGGTGAACTCAAAGACAAACGTTATGTGGAATTTACTGTGCATCCGCATTGTGGTATGGCCACTTTTGTCTTCATTGAAAACGGTAAAATAACTCCGATTACCCGATATGGTAATATCGAAAAGTTCGTTGGGTCACTTAAAAGCGTTTATGAAGATGCTTTGAAAGGGAATAAGAGTAAAGCAAAAATTCGCCTTGCAGGTTCAGTTCGTCATATTAAATTTAATTTCTTGCGCAAATATGTGCTTAAGGTTTTGATGGATGGTGATTATAAGGCTCTTGGAGACTTTGCACGTAGTGCATTGATGGTTTCTTCGATGCATTTTATGGATCCTTACAACTTTGATGTTGAACGGGTCCAACGTTGTGGTATTCATTATGCGACTCCTGATGGGCGAATCATACCTTTTTGTGCCATGAACTCTATTCACCGTTCTGAGGTAGAAAAGAAACTTGGAGTACCAATCAAAGAGTGGCAAAATAAACATAAGGTTGAAATAAGCCAGCCAGTCTAGATGTTGGAATTAAAATATTTGGCAAGGTGAAAACATGGGTGGAAAAAAGAAGCTTGGCATAAAGCAGATGGAAAAGCAGCAAACAAGCAAGGCAGCAAGCGATAAAGTAAAGGAAAAGAAGGCAGCTCTGCCACAGAAGAAAACTACGATTAGTATTATACCTCCAGACGCAAAAGACCAAAAGGTTGTGGCTGAAGTTAAAAAGATGGGTGTTCTAACGCCTTACACGGTTGCAACTCGTTATGGTATACGTATGAGTGTAGCTAAAGATTTCTTAGAACAGTTAGAAACAAACGGTGCAATACAGCAAGTCTCAGGTAGTCATAATCTCAAAATTTACAAAGCAGAAGCATAAGACTACTTCCTAACTACTTTTATTCAACCGTGCTCTTTCTATTATAGGAGTTTATACGTTTGGGTTTCCCAGAAAGAGTATATACTGGTAAAGAGCTTAATGCTGCAAAATCCCTCGTCGACCAAGGTTATAGGCATCAGTTAACTGTAGATGGTAAACCTGAATTTATCCAAAAGGTTGAAAAAGCTATTGAATACATTAAAACTGCAGGTTACTATGATTATCTTCAAACTTACATAAAATTTATAACTGAAATTGACGGTATGACGCAGCTTCGGCAATCTGAGGTGGCGATTTGGGCAAACAAATTTGCTGTTGGTAATCCAGTGGATGCTGCCAGCTTATTCATACAGAAAGCCTATAGTATGCAAGAGTATCTAGAGGGAAAACTTTACTATGGTGGTGCGGCTGAAAAGCGCTCAATTGCTAAACGTATAGAGTTTCTACAGACGTTAAAAGAGAAAACAACAGATGAGAGTGTGAAAGAAGAATGTGCGCGCTTGCTTGGTTTATGGCATGATAGTTCTCTCTAATTGTTATTTATGCTTGGGCAAGTACCACTTTTATTGTCGATCCGCTTTTTACCTGTTTGAAGAGGTCTATGTTGGTTGTTATTTTTCCAAGAATACTTACCGGGCTGTAGGGCTGTGATTTTCCATAGAATACGCATAGGGCGCTGCTCATAGGCCAATAGGCGATTGTGCCTTCTTCGACTGTGGCTTTAGCTTTTTCTTCACCCATTTTTAGGGGAATTTCAAAGTAGACTTCTTCCTTCCATACGGCTGCTCTACCTTCGATGGGCAACCGACGGACGATGGTATCTATAGTTCTTGGTGCAAGGAATCTTACTAGTTCGCCTTCTGCTTCACCTAAACTTTCTATGATGAATTTTATTTTAATGCGAGAGATGTCTTCATTGTTACTCATTTCAATTCATACCCCATAAAATAGCCTCTATGAATGCTGTAAATCTATTACTATAATGTGAATGTGTAATTTAACTGTTATAGTCCCCACTCGAATATGTTACAATACGTTAAGTACTGTTTCACCTATGAAGGCTATTTCTTCTTTATTGACTCCTGGGTGGACTGGAAGTGAAAAGACTTGTTTTGAGGCTTTTTCAGTTTCAGGTAGTGATGATGTTGCTCCATAGTTTTCGTAGTAGAAGGGCATGGTATGTATTGGATTAACATAGTATGCTTCAGCGCATATGCCCTTAGCTTTAAGGTCTTCTATAAGTTTGTTGCGTTGGATTTCAGTGGATTGTTTTAGTCTTGCTGTGTAGAGATACCAGCTGTGGTGTTGGGTTTCTGTTTCAAAGGGCAGATCTATTTTATCGGAGGTTTGGAGGATTTTTGTTAGTTGCTCTGCATTTTGGCGACGTTTTGCTATGAATGTGGGGAGCTTTCTCATTTGTACGATGCCAATGGCAGCTTCGAGTTCTGGCATGCGGTAATTGCTTCCAAGGATTTCGGAGGCGTATTTGGTTTTTTCACCGTGTGTTCGAATCATACGGAGAATTTCATTGGTTCTGTCATTGTTTGTTGTAATTACTCCGCCTTCCCCCGTCGTCATGTTCTTGCTAGCATAGAGGCTCCAGCATGCGGCGTCGGCGAATGTTCCTGCGGGTTTACCGGCATAGGTAGTTCCATGCGCTTGAGCAGCGTCGGAAACTAAACATAAGCCATGTTTATCTGCAATTTCCCGTAATGGTTTCATGTCGGCAGAGAAACCGTATAGGTCCACTGGCATGATCGCCTTTGTTTTTTTAGTAATAGCTTTTTCAACTGCTGTGGGTGAGAGTGTATATGTTCGTGGGTTGATATCAGTAAAAACTGGTTTTCCGCCTGCTAATACGACAGCTTCGGCGGTGGCTACAAAACTGAAGCTGGGAACGATTACTTCGTCATCGCGTTTTACACCCAATGCCATGATTGCTGCATGTAGCGCTGCTGTGCCCGTATTAACTGCGACGGCATGTTTGACACCTGCGAATTCTGCAAACAGTTTTTCAAATTCAAGAACTTTAGGTCCTGCACCCAAAGCGTTAGTTATTGGTCCTTTACGCATTACTTCTATGACTGCTTGGACTTCTGCTTCGTCTGTTTGCGGTTTGTTAATCGGTATCAAGATTTGAGCCTCTTTGTAGACTAGAGTGATGCTTCTATATTTTAATTTGCCAAAATGATATTGCTCTTTTATAGTTACATACGCTAATTATTCTTAAATTATTTTTGATAGTTTGAGGTTAGAATAATGGCGTTGGAGTTAATTGGTGAATTTAAAGGTAAAATACTGTATATCGCGTTCTTCCCAATAAATTGATGCAGGTATCTGGGCAAGGAAACGGTAAAATTCTTGGTGTTGATGCTTTTTTGGTGTCCATAAGTCTTGGTATTATGGCGAATGGGCTCTTTACAGGTGAAGTTTACTCTACCATGACAACTATGGCTGGTCAAACAGTTAATATGAAAGTATATGCGGTTGGTGGTCCTTCTGATAATGGCGGTCTAAGCAGAGATGCATCAGTGCAAACGACGTCATCGGAAAATTTTTTGAGCGAGTTGTGTAACACTTTTGTATGAGTATCAGACGGACATGTCTGATAGTTGGGTTGGTAAAATTTGGCGTTGAAAAATAGCGCTATTCTATGGTCATTTCAACTGTGGTTTTATAGTCTGATATAACTTGTATTCCATGTGTTTTAAACTTACAATCTAGTTCTGTGTTGTTAGTGTCAACCCTTAGGCTTTTTAGTCTATCTAGTTTACTTTTGGTTGCGATAACAACGATGTTTTCCAACCCTACTTGGCTTATTATTTTGCTACTAATTTGTTGGTTTCCTCTGCCGAAGATGAAACCTTGCCCACCAATGGGGGTTACGATGATTTGTGCTGGTTTACCGCTTATTTTTTGTAGAATCTTTTCTTCGTTTGCGTCTTTAGCAACAATTTTTTTGTTTAGGAAAACATCGACGCCTAATAATGTCTTTTTTTGGTCAAGTAGATCTGCTATTGTGCGGGTTGTTGTTCCTGGTCCAATAATGTAGTGGATGTTTGGTTTCATTTCTTCGATTATATAGACCGCGATGGCTGCTTGGTTCTCTAATTCGTTTTCTGTTGTGAGGCTTTCAAGTTTGTTTCCTTGAATTAGGTGTGGTTCAAAAGGGCTAAGCATATAGCCATGTAGTTCTGCGGATAAACGTCCCTCGCGAAATGCCTGTTCGTTAATGTCCATCACTTCGGCTTCGCGTAGCGGTAGCCAGTCCCATAAAAATCGAATTGCTACTCTAGCGGCTGCCTGAGGGCTCACAGCAAACAGTGCACTGTGCATTTTTACACCTGTGGGCACGCCGATTACTGGCACTTTCTGGTCTATTATTTGTTGGATGTCTCTGGTTGTTCCGTCTCCACCGCAAAAGACTATTAAGTCTACACCTGTTTGCAGTATGTTTTTTGCAATAGTTTTAGTGTCGTTAGATGTGGTTTTTGTTTTTGTATCTCCAATGGATGTGTAGTTGTAGCCTTGTTTTTTTGCTTCATCTTCTCCCATTTGACCGGCGCCAACGTATAGTTTTAGGTATTTTTTTGTTGTGTCTAATTCTTTGAGGAATGTTTCTGCTCTCTGTGCTGCTACAGGTTTAGCGCCTAATGTGATTGCTTGTTGTAGGATTTGTGTGCCATCTGTACCTTTTAATCCAACAGCGCCACCCATGCCTGCTATTGGGTTTACGATGAAGCCTATAGTTTTGGTTGGGATTTTTTTGGCTTTAGTCAAATTGGTTTAACCTGTATAGGTGTATTGTATATGGTTTAATAAAAAGTAGAATTTAGGTTTTGGGTTAGGTTGGTTGAGGTTGCTGTGCTGATTGTGGTGTGTGTTCTTATCCATTGTTGGGCTTATAGGGGTCGTATTCTCGTGGTTGCATTGTGAAGAATCCTATCGTGGCAAATATTCAGGTAACAAGTATGAGTAGTAAGCCGATGCCGAAGGCGGTTGCTAGTATAGCACCTATTGAAGTAAAGTGCCTGCTGTGTTGAATGTTGTTTTCCCGGTTTTCTATGATGGGTGCTAAAGACTTGTTTTAGATGTGATGATGCAAGTATGCATAACATAATTGTGATAATTAACCCTATTAGTATGGCGAGTATTCCCTCTACAAAGCCTACT
>LSQX01220188.1_pt1 | contig 10141 bp, 12 predicted proteins | sample 654561 | NCBI WGS metagenome assembly LSQX01 (sample SAMN04489861, study PRJNA283612) | anaerobic digester metagenome | isolation source: 4 biogas reactors fed with cattle manure at either 37C or 55C with and... | place: Denmark: Kongens Lyngby | collected 2014
AGTTCGGAATGACATGTCAGAACAACTTAAGGAAGTCCGTAATGATATGTCGGAACAAATCAAGGAAGTCCGTAATGATATGTCAAAACAATTTAAGGAAGTTCGGAATGACATGTCAGAACAATTCAATGAAGTAAGAGAAGATGTTAAAGGTTTAAAAAAGGATGTTTTAAGGCTGGAAAATGAGCTTGTTCCAAAAACTCAGGCTTTATTCGACGGTTATAAGCAACATGATATGAAGCTTGAGACCATTGAACAGAAGCTTGATGACCTTTCTGAAAAGGTTGACCGGCACGATATAAAAATTCAGGTGATTGAGGGAGGACGGAAGTAAGTTCCCTATAAAATATTAAAGGAATCGGATTCTATAAGTTCCGGTTCTTTTTTGTTTAAAACGAATACCACTGACTATCATCATGAAACTAAAAAGTATATGCAATAGCTTAAGACAAAAAAGTTAAAACCCGTAATCAGAAACGGGTTTTAACTATTGAAAATAAACTTGCCATATTGCGATTACAAGTATTTAAGTACTTTATCAGCATGGCCTTCAGGTGATACTTTCGGAAAAACTTTTAGAATACTACCGTCTTCATCTATAATAAATGTTGAACGTATGATACCCATAGAAGTTTTACCGTACATTTTCTTTTCACTCCATGAGCCATAAGCTTCTGCCACCTTATGATCTGTGTCGCTCAGAAGGTGGAAGGGAAGCCCGAACTTATTTTTAAATTTTTCGTGAGATGCGGTACTGTCAGGACTGATACCTATAACTACAGCTCCTGCTTCAATAATATCGTCGTATGCGTCTCTGAAGCTACAAGCTTGTTTAGTGCACCCTGGAGTATCATCCTTCGGGTAGAAGTACAAAACAACTTTTTTGCCTCTAAAACTTGATAAAGAAACGTTATTTCCATCCGCATCTGGAAGATTAAAATCAATTGCGTTATCTTTTTCTTTTAACATAGGAACCACCTCAATACACAATTATTTGTACTATACTTACCCTGAAAAACATAAAATAATAATTTTTTTTATGTTTTCAATTATTATTGAAGGGTATAAATAACATGAAAGTAAATATAATTTTAAAAAATAATTAATATAAAATCCAAGGAGGACAAATTTTATGAAAGCAGAGATAGCTTTTTTCAGATGTGAGGTTTGTGGTAATATGGTAGGGCTTATAAAAAATGGCGGAGGAGAGCTTGTGTGTTGTGGAAAGCCTATGACCAGACTTGAACCTAATACTACAGACGCCTCTACAGAAAAGCATGTTCCAGTTGCGGTAAGGAAAGACGGTAAAATTTATGTAGGTGTTGGTTCTGCAACACATCCTATGACTGAACAGCATTATATTGAATGGATTGCCGTTGTATCAGATTCTGGAACTGAGAGAATCGCACTTTCTCCAAATGATGAACCTAAAGCAGTTTTCTGTGACAAGAAAAATGCAGAGGTATATGCTTATTGCAACCTTCATGGTTTATGGAAATCTGTTCTGGGATAGATTATATAAAAAAACAGCATTTTGCGTGTATTTAGGACTGGTTAGGTCTCTTGGAATTAAATGAAAGAGGCAAAATTGAGTAACCTCAACGAGTACTCAATTTTATTAGGGTCATTTCCTGAAAGGAAATCCAGCAAAAAGCTTTGGTACTTGATGTCCCAAAGCTTTTTATTCTATAATACTTGCATAATGCTGTTTTTGCTAATTTCAACCTTTAGCTATCCGAAAGAACCCTTAGCATTCAACGATAATACGTTTTTTCATATTCTCATAGATGCCTTTGTACATCTTAAATGTCTTATCAGCTTCCGGGTCGTCACAGTTCATATCGGGGTGATATTTCTTAATAATGCCGTTCCATCCGATTTTTAAAATTTCCTCTTGGATTTCGTTAAACTTTGATATCAGCTTTTTATTATTCTGTGCTGATTCCATAAACATTCCTCCCCAAAAAACATAACGAATATTTCAGATGTGTAACACAAGCTTAAGATATTATATCTTAAGCTTGTGGAATAAATAAATTGCTATTAAAATAGTTACTTAAGGGTGCATCCTGTTCCAAATTCTTGGAGGCAGTATAATTAATTATTTTTTCTTTTTTGATTTTACCTTAAGCGTTGAAAGGTTTTTGTCTACTGAACGCATCATAAGAAAAAATGAAATACCTAATACTGTGATTCCCCCAATTAGATATAATATATTTTCTGGCATGCCACTATCACCTCCACTGATAATAACAAAATTTTATCATATTTTATAGATAAAATCAATGTGCTATTTAGACTAAAAGGTGCTGTATCAGTGAACCTTCTAATAAAAAATGAAAAAAATGAAAAACTATAATATAAAATCATTTTGGTGATTAATATAATTATAAATATCATTTAGGAGTTTATTATGAAAACAGTAGTTATAGTTGGAGCAGGTTTTTCAAAGAATTCCAGTTTGCCTTTGCAGGCGGAGATACCCGCTTTAATTACAAATTACCATAAGAACAATGAATTTGAAAAAGCATTATCCTGTGTAATTGAAAGATTTATGAATGAAGTGTTCGGCTACAGTAGTGATAAGACTTATCCAAATCTTGACGATATGCTTACTTGTATTGATATTTGCACTAGAACTGCGCATCATATGGGCATACATTATCCTTACACCCGTCTTGGCGTAATAAGAAAGTTTATTGTATACAGGGTGGTTACGATTTTAGAGCAGAGTTACAAATATTCAGAAGAAGTAAAAGAATTAATCGGTATTTTAAGCAATAAATATGAAGAATTGAGTTATGTAGTATTGAATTGGGATACGGTTCTGGAAAAGTATATTTATATGTTAAATCCCGGTATATGCATAGATTACTGCAACAACGGAAAGTTCAAAAAGCCACTGGGTTTCATAAGTGGAGATAAGTGTAAACTAATAAAAGTGCATGGTTCAATCAACTGGCTTTACTGCAATAACTGTAGAACACTTATTAATGATATGTTCAATGATATAAATGTTGTACAAAAAGCAGGATTCAACAAGATGGATTTTGAGATGTTTGATGAATTTTACGGTATAAACAATATTAACGAAATTATCGGAAAGGAAAAGTGCAATATGTGTGAAGATTTTATATCTTCGCATATTGCAAGCTGTAGTTACAGAAAATCTTTCAGAGAGAACTCTTATCCTGATATATGGAGTGTTGCGGAAGATGTTTTATCAAATGCGGATAAATGGATATTTATAGGCTATTCCATGCCGCAGGCGGATTATGAATTCAAACACCTGCTTAAAATATCTGAAATGAAGTTTCGCCATAAGAGAGAAAGAAAACCTGATATTGATGCAGTAATTTTAAAAAGCAATTCTACAAGACAAAAGTATGAAAGTTTTTTTGGAAACAGCATAAATAGAATTTGCAACGGAGGAATAGCCGAGTATTTAGATCTGATTTAATATTGTTGGATTGAAAACAGTTAAATGCTATAATACTATGTAAAGGAAAAGCAATAAGAGGCATAATATTGATAAGGAGAAATAGCGTTGAATATAAATAATTCCAAGCATGTGCAAACGGCTGTAAGAAAAGAACAGTATCCTATAGAAATACTGCCAGAGGCAGCTTTTGTCGGAAGGTCAAATGTGGGAAAGTCTTCATTGATAAATACGTTGCTCAACAGAAAAAAGCTGGCAAGAGTGGCTTCTACACCTGGAAAGACCAGGCAAATAAATTTTTATAATATTGACGACAAATTATCTTTTGTTGATCTTCCAGGGTATGGTTATGCAAAAGTAGCAAAATCAACAAAGGATACATGGTCAGATATAATTGATACATATCTGACATCAAGGAAACAGCTTAAAATGATTGTAATGATTGTAGATATAAGGCATTCTCCAAGTGAACATGACATCATGATGTACAAATGGATTTTAAGCATGCAATTACCTCACATAATTGCAGCTTCAAAGCTGGACAAAATACCGAGATCAAAGATAAAGGAAAGGGTTCAAGACATAAATAAAGTATTGAAAACGGATGATGGTATAAAAATAATTCCCTTTTCTTCAGAGACAAAACACGGAAAGGACGAATTATGGAATGAAATAGTGATAAATACCGGGCTTATTGATGAATCCTCTGTAAACAATACGTAAAAAATGGCGTTTTTAATAATATTGTTTGACTTTACAGCAGTATATTAATGATATATAATGTCATCTATCACAATAAAATATGTATGCTAGGGGTGCCGGAAGGCTGAGAAAGAGATAATCTTAACCCTTTGAACCTGAAACAGTTAATACTGTCGTAGGGAAGCGTTCAAAAGAGTAATATGCACTTTTCGCTTACCCTGTTCAGGGTAGGCGTTTTTTGATGTATACAAATTTTTTGGACTAATGAAGGTAAATGAAGGTAAATGGAGGTAAATTGAGGTAAATGGAGGTGGATGATGTTGAATATAAAACTTAACGGTAAACCGTTGGAACTCGATAATCCGGTATCTTTAATTGAATTGTTTGAGATGAAGGGGCTAGAGCCTGACAAAATAGTAGTTGAATATAATTTTGAGGTTCTTAAAAAAGAGGACTTTGGAAAAGTAGTTTTAAAAGAGAATGATAACCTTGAAGTTTTGAGCTTTGTAGGGGGAGGGTAAACTATGGAAGACAAGTTGGTTATTGATGGAAGGGAAATTTCAAGCAGGCTTTTTATTGGAACAGGCAAGTTTTCAAATAATAGGCTTATACCTTTGGTTGTAAAAAGCAGTGGTGCGCAGGTAGTTACTGTAGCTCTAAGGAGAATTGATTTTGATTCGGAAGATGAAAATATGCTCAACTATATTCCAAAGGAATGTATTTTGATGCCCAATACATCAGGGGCAAGAAATGCGGATGAAGCTGTGCGAATAGCAAGGCTTGCAAGAACCTCAGGATGTGGTAATTTTATTAAAATAGAAGTAATCTCGGATAATAAATACCTTTTGCCGGATAATTTTGAGACAGTAAGAGCAACAGAGATACTTGCAAAGGAGGGGTTTACGGTGTTGCCCTATATGAGTCCCGATTTAATGGCAGCAAAAAGGCTGAGAGATGCAGGAGCCGCTGCGGTTATGCCTTTAGGAGCACCTATTGGTACAAATAAAGGACTTAAAACAAGAGAGCTTATAGGAATACTCATTAATGAAATTGACCTGCCGATTATTGTTGATGCAGGCATAGGAAAACCGTCAGAAGCTGCAGAGGCTATGGAAATGGGAGCTGCAGCCGTTCTTGTCAATACTGCTTTGGCTACTGCTGGCGATCCGATTGTTATGGGGGAAGCTTTCGGTCATGCAGTAATTGCAGGAAGAAAAGCATTTCTTTCCGGAACCGGGGCTTTGAAGGAAAATGCAGAAGCGTCATCACCACTTACTGGTTTTCTTGCGTAATACTACAAATATATAATATATTGGGGAAATGATATATGAGTTTTTATGAAAGATATTTGGAATACATGGATTTTGATTTGGGTAGCTTTTTTGAAAGGCTTACTGAACAGCATATAATAAATGCTATAGGGAAAGAGAGGCTTACAAACCTGGATTTTTTATCGCTTTTATCCGATAAGGCTGCCAATTATCTTGAACTGATGGCTCAAAGGTGCAAGCAGTTAACATTGCAGCATTTTGGGAAGGTTATATTCCTATATACGCCGCTTTACCTTGCCAACTATTGTGTAAATCAGTGCGTTTACTGCGGTTTTAATGCGATAAATAAAATTTCAAGAAAGAAGCTGAATTTTGAGGAAGTGGAAAAGGAAGCAAAGGTGATATCTTCAACTGGTCTTCGGCATATTCTGATACTGACCGGAGAGTCGAGGAAGGAGTCGTCGGTAGAGTATATTAAAGAGTGTGTAAAAATCTTAAGAAATTATTTCACATCTATATCGATAGAAATATATCCTTTGAATACGGATGAATATGCAGAGCTTATTGATGCTGGTGTTGACGGATTTACAATTTATCAGGAAGTGTATAATCACAATACCTATAGGGAGCTTCACCCAAAAGGTCCTAAGAGGGATTACCGCTACAGGCTTGATGCGCCTGAAAGGGCATGTATGGCTTCCATGAGAAGTGTAAATATTGGAGCGCTTTTAGGTCTTGATGATTGGAGAAGAGAAGTTTTATTTACCGGTCTTCATGCCGATTATCTTCAAAATAAGTACCCGGATACGGAAATAAGTGTATCGTTGCCCAGGATGAGACCACATAGCGGTGAATTCATACCGAAGGCAGTTGTTGATGATAGAAGCCTTGTACAGATATTATTTGCATTAAGGCTTTTTATTCCAAGGGCAGGAATTACCATTTCAACCAGGGAAAGGGCAGAGTTCAGGGATAATCTCATAGGTCTGGGGGTTACAAAAATGTCGGCAGGCTCAAGCACTGAAGTGGGAGGGCATACACTTGACGACAAGAGCATAGGTCAGTTTGATATTTCAGATGGGAGAAGTGTTGAAGAAATGAAGCAGGTAATATACAGGAAGGGTTACCAGCCTGTTTTCAAAGACTGGCAGGCAATCGACCAGATTAGGAATTGCCAAAATACAACCTCCAGTATTGTTTTTGTATGAACAGCTATTTGAAGCCCCAAATAGAAATGCGATATTAATCTCGAAAATGATTCTACATTGAAAAAATTAGTTTTCGCAAGGAAATTAAAATGCGATGTAAAATCTTTATCGCATTCAATATAGAAGATGTTGTATTAGCAAAAGTATTTTGGAGGTCAAGTATGAATGAATTTGAAAAAGGTTTGGCAGGTTATATAGGTGAAGAAAGGTTGTTAAAGCTGCAAAGAGTCAAGATCGGTATTGGTGGGGCAGGGGGATTGGGATCAAATTGTGCCTTCAATCTTGTAAGAAGCGGATTTAAGAGGTTAAAAGTAGTTGACTTCGATGTAGTGGAACCATCAAATTTGAACAGGCAGCTCTTTTTTTTAGACCAACTCGGAGTTCCAAAAGTAAAAGCTCTTGAAACAAACCTTAGAAGAATAAACCCGGATATTGATGTTAAATCAGTACAGGGAATGGTTACGAAAAAAAATGTCAGTGGGTTATTTGCGGACTGTGATGTTGTGGTTGAGGCTTTTGACAAGGTAGAGTATAAAATATTGATTGTCGAAAACTATTTTTCATCAGGGAAGCTTCTGGTGTCTGCGTCGGGTCTGGCAGGATGGGGCAACAGTGATGATATAAGGGTGAAGAAAGTCCATGACAGCTTTTATATGGTAGGGGATTTTGAAACGGAAGCAAGTGGAGCTTTGCCTCCCATATCTCCAAGGGTTAATATTGCTGCTGCAAAGCAGGCGGATATCATACTTGACTATTATATGTCCCGGGTTTAGGAATGTCACAAAGCAACAGAGAAACTGCATTATCAGCATTATCAAGGAAATGGAAAAGGGCAATGATGTAAAGTGCTAGAAGGGATGGAGTTAAATGAATAATGTTTACAGGATACTTGACGCGAATATAAACCGTGCGTCTGAAGGATTGAGAGTCCTTGAGGATCTTGCAAGATTTTATTATAACAATAAGGAGATTTCAGGAAGGCTTAAGGAAATAAGACACGCTATAAGAAAAAAGTGCATGCGTATGCTTAAGGATTTTTTGAATAGCAGGGATTCTATCAATGATGTAGGTTTGTCACTTTCTAAGGAGCTTGGAATTGATAATAAGGAAACCCTTATAGAGCTTGCTTGTGCAAATTTCAAGAGAATTCAGGAAGCTCTAAGGACTATTGAAGAAAATTTGAGGATTATTGGACAGTACGAAATATCCAAGTTTTATGAAGAATGCAGGTTTGAGGCTTATGACATTGAAAAGGCTTTTTTTATTGCTACTTCAAAAGAAAAAAGAAGAGCAAGGTTTGAAACCGACCTTTATTGCATAACTGCTCAGGAACATTCAAAAGGCCGAAATAATATTGAAGTTGTCCATGAGATGATAAAAGCGGGTGTAAAAGTTATTCAATACAGGGAAAAGGATAAGAAGCTTAAAGAGAAATATTATGAATGTATGGAAATAAGAAAAATAACAAAAGATGCGAGAACAACTTTTATAATAAATGACGATATCGACATTGCCATGCTAGTTAAAGCTGATGGTGTGCATATCGGACAGGATGACCTTCCTATTGAAAAGGTAAGGGAGCTTGTGGGGAACAGTATGATAATAGGCTTGTCAACCCACTCTCAAGAACAGGCAAAAGAAGCTGTTGAAAAGGGAGCTGATTATATAGGTGTGGGACCGATATACAGGACTTATACCAAGAAAGATGTATGTGAACCTGTTGGATTGGATTATCTTGATTATGTAGTAAAAAATATTGATATACCTTTTGTTGCTATAGGAGGTATAAAGGAAAACAACATACATGAGGTGATTTCCTGTGGAGCACGGTGCATAGCAATGGTAACAGCTGTTGTGGGTTCGGATAATATAGAGGAGTATATTAAAGGTATAAGAGAAAAGATTTCGAGAGGAGTTATGTAAATGTTTACAACACAGATGGATGCGGCCAAAAAGGGTATTATAACAAATGAAATGAGGATAGTTGCGAACAAGGAAGGCATGGTGGTTGAAGAATTAAGGAGTCTTATTGCGTCAGGGAAAATTGTTATACCTGCCAACAAAAACCATGGGAGTCTGAACCCGGAGGGAATTGGCGAGGGTCTCAGGACAAAAATAAACGTCAATTTGGGAATATCAAAGGATTGTTGTGATTTTGAGCTTGAAATGGTAAAGGTAAAAAAAGCAATAGAGCTTAAAGCGGAAGCTATTATGGATCTCAGCTCTTTTGGGAAGACAAGGGAGTTCAGGCAAGAGCTTGTAAGGATCTCCCCGGCTATGATAGGGACTGTTCCGATTTATGATGCGGTTGGATTTTATGACAAGGAATTGAAAAGTATAACATCTGAGGAATTTTTGGATATAGTTGAAAAACATGCATGCGACGGAGTTGACTTCATGACGATCCACGCAGGAATAAACAGGCAGACAGCAGAGCGTTTCAAGAAGAACGGCAGACTCACAAATATTGTTTCAAGAGGAGGTTCTTTGATATTTGCATGGATGGAGCTTACCGGAAACGAGAACCCATTTTACGAGCATTTTGACAGGGTGCTTGATATATTTGAAAAATATGATGTTACAATTAGTTTAGGGGACGCATTAAGACCGGGAAGCATAAACGATGCTACCGACGCATCACAGATTGAAGAATTGATTGTTTTAGGAGAACTTACCAAAAAGTCATGGGAAAGAAATGTACAGGTTATGATTGAAGGTCCCGGGCATATGGCAATAAATGAAATTGTAGCAAACATGATTCTGGAAAAAAGGCTTTGCCATGGTGCGCCGTTTTATGTACTCGGGCCTATTGTTACAGATGTAGCGCCGGGATACGACCATATAACAAGTGCAATAGGAGGAGCTATCGCGGCTTCGAACGGAGCTGATTTTTTATGCTATGTGACACCGGCAGAGCACTTGAGGTTGCCTGATATCAATGACATGAAAGAAGGAATAATAGCATCAAAGATAGCTGCCCACGCGGCTGATATTGCAAAGGGTATAAAGGGTGCGAGAGAATGGGATTACAGAATGAGTGAGGCGAGAAGAAATCTTGATTGGGATAAAATGTTCGAGCTTTCCATAGACTCTGAAAAGCCAAAAGAATATAGGAAGAGCTCTGTTCCTGAATATGAGGATACATGTACAATGTGCGGTAAAATGTGTGCTGTAAGAAACATGAATAGAGTACTTAAAGGTGAAGGAGTGAGCATATTATAAATCTAATCTGAAATAGAAATTAATAACCATCGAAGGCACTCAATTTTTCTATGGTATTCATTCAGAGAGGAAAAACCAGATAAACAAGGAGCAAGGGGGATAGCCCCTTGTTAAATCAGTATATTTTAAATATCCTTAATTATAAAATAATTAAGATAATTAATATAAAGCTTAATTCAAAAATGTAAGTTGAGCAATTGAAACAAAAAACTGCAGCAAGCTGTAAAATTGCCGCAGAGAATAATATGTATAGAGGAAAAAGCATGTTGAAAATTCAACTTACATACATAGTATACAGT
>LSQX01376955.1_pt1 | contig 10141 bp, 7 predicted proteins | sample 654561 | NCBI WGS metagenome assembly LSQX01 (sample SAMN04489861, study PRJNA283612) | anaerobic digester metagenome | isolation source: 4 biogas reactors fed with cattle manure at either 37C or 55C with and... | place: Denmark: Kongens Lyngby | collected 2014
TGTTATAATATACTCATAACGATTATTGAAAGGATGATACATTATGGCTATTATTTATCAACACGACAAACGCTCTAATATTACTTATGCTTATGAGTCCTATTCTTATTGGGATAAAGAGAAAAAAAGAAGCCGTGCGAAAAGGACTTTAATTGTGTGACAAAAGGGGACGTACCTTAAATGTCATGATTAGCGAACTAATCATGACATTTAAGGTACGTCCCCTTTTGTCACCTTGATTAATATGCACATTTAAAGTATAATGTTTTTAAATAAAGCACGCGGAGTTGATAGAAATGGATTTAGGTTTTATTAAGGTAGCAGCCGGGATTCCTGATTTAAAAGTATCAGATTGTGAGTACAATACTTCAAGAATACTTGAACAGATTAAAAAAGCAGTTGAAAAAGATGTTCAAATAATTTGTTTTCCTGAATTATGTATCACATCATATTCATGTGGAGATTTGTTTTATCAACACATTTTAATAGAATCTGCTGAAAAATCCTTGTCTAAGCTTCTTTCTCTTACAAAAGAACATTCAATTGTTTGTATTGTAGGATTACCCGTGAACAAAGAAAATAAACTATATAATTGTGCGGCAATTTTTCAAAAGGGATTGATTAAAGCTTTAATACCAAAAACCTATATTCCTAATAACAAAGGTTACTGTGAAACAAGATGGTTTTCCCCATCATATACAGCAAAAAATAATATTATTAATATATGCGGACAAGAAGTTCCTTTTGGCCCAAATATCTTATTGGAGTACGGCAAAACTTTTATAGGTATTGAAATATCCGAAGATTTATGGGCTCCTATACCACCAAGCAGTTATCACTGCCTAAATGGTGCAGACATTATATTTAATTTGTCGGCAAGTAATGAAATAACCGGAAAAAATAAGTATAGAGTTAATTTAATTAAGCAACAATCAGCAAAATGTATTTGTGGATATGTATACGCTTCAGCAGGAAACGGAGAGTCTACAACAGATTCTGTATTTACAGGTAATGCCTTTATTACTGAAAATGGTTTAATGCTTTCACAATCTGAAAGATTCTGCGATGAGGAACAATTAATAATTACTGAAATTGATGTATTGAGTTTACTTTCTGATAGGAAAAAATCAATTTTCTTTAGGACTTTACCTTCAAATGCAACAGATGAAGAACCGAATTACAGAATAGTTAATTTAAATTATCAAGAATATGATTTTGAAAGAATTACAAGATATATTAATCCTTACCCCTTTATTCCACAAAACGAAGAGGAAATAGATGATAGTTGCAAAGAAATCTTTTCTATACAAATTGCCGGACTTTCAAAAAGACTAAAGCATATTGACTCAAAACATGCGATAATAGGAATCTCCGGTGGCCTTGATTCAACTCTTGCTCTATTGGTTACAGCCAATACGTTTGATAAGTTAAATTTGCCTCGCAAAAATATTATCGGGATAACGATGCCCGGTTTTGGGACATCTGACCGGACTTATAATAATGCAATCAATTTAATGAAATCTTTGGATGTTACAATTAAAGAAATCGATATAAAAGATGCCTGCATTAAACACTTTAAAGATATCGGACATGACCCTGATATTAAAGATGTTACATATGAAAATACTCAGGCAAGGGAAAGAACCCAAATACTTATGGACATAGCTAATAAAATGTGTGGCATTGTTATAGGTACGGGAGATATGTCTGAACTAGCTTTGGGCTGGGCTACATATAACGGAGACCACATGTCCATGTATGGCGTTAATTCAGGTGTGCCAAAAACCTTAGTACGTTTTCTCGTAAAATGGGCGGGTAATAATGTTGTAAATATTCTGACTAAAAAAATACTCCTAGATATATTAGACACTCCGGTAAGTCCTGAACTACTTCCAACAGATGAGAACAATGAAATTAATCAAAAAACTGAGGAAATTGTTGGACCTTATGAATTGCATGACTTTTTCTTGTATTATATGATTAGATTTGGCTTTGAACCAAAGAAAGTATTATTCTTAGCCGAAGTTGCTTTTAAGGATTTATATAATTCCGATACAATTAAGAAATGGTTAAGGATTTTTTACAAGCGTTTTTTCACTCAACAATTCAAACGTTCCTGTATGCCGGACGGACCAAAAGTAGGTTCAATCAACCTATCTCCCAGAGGAGATTGGCACATGCCAAGTGATGCAAGTTTTGAGTTATGGGTGAAACAAACGGATGGTAAGTCATAGGAGAACCGTACGTAATAAAAATGAATAATTATTTGGAAGAAGTATTGGTGTAGAAGCCTAACGATTGGAAAATTGTTCTTCATTAAAAATTTATCCGATGGTTTCGGGTGGACAGGGTCGTCCACCCCTACATTATATTATTGAGTTTCACAATATCCCTTCTACAAATGCCTCCGGGTCGAATTCATACATATCTTCAATCTTTTCACCCATACCTATTAGTTTTACAGGAATGTTTTGTTCATGCTTTACTGCAATTACAACTCCGCCTTTCGCTGTTCCGTCAAGCTTAGTAAGTATTATTCCTGTTATTTCCGCAACATCATTAAATAATCTTGCTTGGTTTACTGCATTTTGACCTGTGGTAGCATCTAGAACTAATAATACTTCAGGTTCACACTCGGGAAGCTCTCGTCCGACAACTCTAAATATTTTTTTAAGCTCCTCCATTAAATTTTTCTTTGTATGAAGTCTTCCTGCTGTGTCACATATTATGACATCGGTTTTACGGGATTTTGCTGCTTGTATACCATCAAAGATTACCGCTGCAGGGTCTGAACCCTCTTGATGTTTTATTAAATCTACACCGGCTTTATTACTCCAGATTTCTAATTGATCTATGGCTGCAGCTCTAAAGGTATCTGCTGCTACAAGTAATACCTTCTTCCCCTCTTGTTTTAACTTATATGCCAATTTACCGATTGAAGTTGTCTTACCAACGCCATTAACTCCTATTACCAAGATTACAGATGGTTTAGAAGTTATATTCAATTTCGTATTTTCCTCATACATAATTTTTTGTATTATTTCTTTTAGTAAAGATTTTAGTTCTGTGCTTTCTTTGATACGCCTTGCTGTAGATTCTTTACGTAACTCTTCGATAATCATCATTGATGTGTTAACCCCGATATCCGCTGTTATTAATGCTTCTTCTAATTCTTCGAATAACTCTTCGTCAACCTTTTTAAATGTATTAAGAACCACATCAACTTTTTCTGTAATTGAACTTCTTGTTTTTGATAGTTTATTTTTAAAATTGTTAAAAAAACCTGCTTTTTTATTTTCCAATTTAATTACCTCTTTCAAATTTATTTAGCTATTTTCGCCATATCTAAAGATATTAATCCGGACACTCCTTTCTCCTGCATTGTTACACCATACAAAACATCTGATGCTTCCATGGTTCCTCTTCTATGCGTAATCAGAATAAACTGTGTTTTTTTGCTGTACCTCTTAAGATATCTTGCAAATCTATATACATTTACATCATCCAATGTTGCCTCTATTTCATCAAGTATGCAAAAAGGAGTGGGGCGCATCTTAAGTATTGCAAACAATAATGCAATTGCTGTTAATGCCCTTTCCCCACCGGATAACAACATTATACTCTGCAATTTTTTACCGGGGGGCTGTGCTTCTATATCTATTCCACTATTCAGCACATTATCAGGCTGAGACAGTTTTAACTCAGCTTTTCCTCCTGTAAATAATTCATTAAAAACAGAATTAAAGTTTTTATTAATAATCTTAAACTGAGCATAGAATTGTTCTTCCATAAGCTTTATCATATCTTCTATTACTCTCTTTAACCCGCTTTTTGCCTTTTCAAGGTCTTCCCCTTGCTTTGTTAAAAATTCATATCTGTTCTTAACATTCTTGTACTCTTCCAACGCATTAACATTTACCTCTCCAAGCTCTTTAATGTTTGCTTTTATATCGTCAATTTGGTTTTGTGCCCGTGTTATGCTCGGTATTTCCCGTTTATATTCAATAGCCGAATTATATGTGTGGTTATATTCATCCCATAGCTTATTAATTGCCGTCTCTAATTCTATTTCAAGCTTTATCTTTTTGTTTTCCAACCTCCTGTGATTATCCCGAATTAACAAATTTTCTTCTCTTTTTTCTTTTAATCTTTTTTGTGTTTCATCAACCAGAGATTCTTTATCATTTTTATCTTTAATATAGCTTGCTATACTCAATCGTTTATTTTCTATATCCTTATTTGTTTTATCAATCTTATCGTTAAAATCGCTTATATAAGAATTATATTGTTCAATCTGGGTTAATAATTTATTTTTTTCAGATTGGTTTAGATTAACAGCTTGTTCGTATTTATCAATATCTTTTATCACTGTATCTTTTTTTTCTGTTACCGTATTTATATCTTTTTCTATTGAATTAAGCATTAGTTTTTTTTCAACTATCTGCTTATTTATTTCTTCTTTTTCAGTTATTTCTTTTTCAAAGGCATCTTGCTTTAAATGGACTAGTTTTTCCTTTTCAGAAATCTCTTCGTGAAATTTTGCGGATTGAATATTTAAATCTTTTATTTGGATAACTATATCATCCATTTCATTTTTTAGTTGGGTTTCCTCTGCTTCAAGGCTTGTTATATTTTTAATTAAATTATCTATTAGCTTTTTATTATTTTTTAATTCCGCATCTATAGTAATAAGGCTTGTCTTAATCGTATCCGCTTCTGCTATTTTCCTATCAATAATCTCTTTATGGCTTTTAATGAGTTTTTCTGTCCTTTCATGCTTTTCCTTAATGGTGTTCAACGAAAGGTGCAATGAAGATATTTCGCTGTCAAGCTTTAATATTTCAGATGCCCTGCTTAAGAGCCCCGGCATTTTATTAACACTTCCTCCGGTTAATGAGCCTCCGGGATTTAGTATGTCTCCTTTTAAGGTTACTATCTTGAATTTATAACCTGAGCTTCGTGCTATTGCAATTCCTGTATTCATATCCTCTGTAACAACAACTCTTCCGAGTAAACTGTCAACGATGTCCTTGTACTGGGATTCACATAATATTAAATCTGAAGCTACACCAAGATAACCGGGCATATTTTCTATTTTTCTTTCTACATTGCTTAATCCCCTGCCCTTAACAGAAGATATAGGGAGAAAAGTTGCTCTCCCTAAATTCTTTTCTTTCAAAAACTCTATTGCTTTTTTTGCATCATATTCATTATCTACTACAATGTTCTGCATAGAACTTCCCAAAGCCATCTCTATTGCGGTAACTATTTCATCTGGTACTTTGATTAACTGCGAAAGGGTTCCATGTACATTTAAATTTTTTAAGCTGCCTTTTTCGACCTCTTTTAATATGCTCTTTACACTTCTGCTATATCCTTCGTATGTTTTTTCCATTTCTTCAAGGAAAGATTTTCGTGCTTCTTTTTCTTTTATAGTATTTAACGCTTTATCATATTCTTTATTGATATTTATAGATTCTTTTTCAGCATTAGCAAGATTTTCTTTCGTTTTTCTCAATTCCTTATCTATATTATCATAAGATACAGAGAAATCTTCCCTTTTTTTATTCATATTAAAATTATATTCTTCTAAATCCTTTTGTTCTTGCTTGTTCTTGTCCAGTTCTTCTTGTATGGAGGCCTTTCTTTCAGAAAAACTATTGTTTATTACATTCAAGCTGTCTACCTTCGATTTTATTGCGGAAATATTATTTACGTTATCAAAAATTTCACTTTTTATTGTCCCAATTATATTATTGACATTGACTATTAATTCCTCTAAAGCATCTTTCTTTTCTCCCATTAGATTTAATTCATTATAGACTTCTTTTTTTTGGCTATTTAGATTATTTAGATACTCTTCTAGTTTTTCTAACTCGTTTTTAAGCTCATCAATAGATGATACATTAACTCTAATATCATTTTCTATTCTTATAATGTTTGCCTCACTGTTTTTGATATCATTTAGATACATATCTGTTTTATTTTTGTATGTATTAACTAGATTTTCTTCATCACGCATACTATTTCTTGCATTCTCAGTATGTAACTCAATATCCTTTAGTTCTTTATATAAAGTCTCTAATTTTTCTTCACTTATACTAATGTTTCTCTCTTCACTTTTGAGCTGTTCATCCACGATATTATAATTATCAGAAGCTTCGTTTAAAAGTGTTTTTGCTTTATCAATACTTTGGAGCAATACATTTATTTCAAGATACTTAAGTTTTTCTTTTAAATCAAGGTATTTTTCAGCCTTTTCTGATTGGTCTTTTAAAGGTTTAAGTTGTGTTTCCAACTCAATGACTATATCCTTTATTCTTATTAAATTTTGTTCCGTAAGATTTAATTTTTTTTCAGCTTCTTCCTTCCGATATCTATACTTAGTTATGCCTGCCGCTTCTTCAAATATATTTCGTCTATCATCCGGCTTTGTACTAAGAATTTCGTCTATTCTACCTTGTCCGATAATTGAATATCCGTCCTTGCCTATACCCGTATCCATAAACAATTCATGGATATCCTTTAATCTACAGGAAGATTTGTTTATGTAGTACTCGCTCTCTCCCGAGCGATACATCCTCCTTTTTACAATTACCTCGTCAAATTCAATAGGAAGGGCTTTATCATAATTATCAAAGGTAATCGCAACCTCAGCAAATCCAACAGGGTTTCGTTTTTGTGTGCCTGAAAAGATTATGTCCTCCATTTTATTTCCTCGCAATAGTCGTGCACTTTGTTCGCCCATAACCCATCTCACTGCATCAGAAATATTGCTTTTCCCGCTGCCGTTAGGGCCTACAACTGATGTAATACCCGGCACAAATTCAATTGTTATTCTATCCGCAAAGGATTTAAACCCTTGTATTTCTAACATTTTCAGATGCACAAAAACACCTTCCCCTATGGTTTTTTATTCAACCTCGATTAACATCTCTTCCCTGGATATCGTGCTATCCTTTTTAATATATATATTATCAAATCCATACTTTTCTTTCAAATATAAAATATTTTTTTTGTTAAGGCCTATGATTTCAGATATGGACTTCTCATTTGCAAGTATTGATAATATAGATGAGTCCCTTTCCGTTTTGGCAATTGCTTCTTCTATTTTACTTAAAAACACTTTGGATTTAACCATTAATCCAAATGAAGGGTGAAAGGGTCCGGCAATAATATTTCCCCCAAAATTAATATCATCTGTTGTCTGAAGACCCATTCTGATTACATTAATACTTTGGCTTAAAAATAAAGAATATAAATCCGCACATATTCTAACAGCTTCTTCGAGTTCCAACGGCTTATATGTATTATCAAGAAACATTTTTTCAAGTTTTGTTCCTTTAATAACAATAGTGGGATAAATCCTTAAAATATCAGGTTTTATACTTATAATTTCCTCTGCTGTGTACATAATTTTTTCATAATTGTCGCCCGGTAATCCCGGCATTATTTGATGACCCAATATAAATCCATAGCTTTTTATTAGGTCGGAAGCTTCTTCTACATCATTTTGAGTATGTCCTCGTCCGCTTAACCTCAAAACTTGATTGTCCATGGATTGAACGCCTAATTCAATAGTTTTAACACCATATTTTTTTAATAGTTCAAGTATAGACTTGTCAATATAATCCGGACGGGTAGAAATACGAATTGAATTTACTTTTCCTTCGAGAATATATTTATGCGCTGATGACAATAACTCCTCTTGATACTCAATCGGAAGTCCTGTAAAACTACCTCCAAAAAAAGCGACTTCTATTTGATTACTTCTTTTCATGGTAGACAAATTTTTATTTATAATTTCTTTAATTATATCAGAAGATATCTCTCTGTCATCAACACCTGTTATTTTGTTTTGATTACAAAAAGCACAATCAAAAGGACAACCTTTATGTGGAATAAAAATTGGTACAATATACAATATATCTTCCTCCCATTTTGAAACAAATATTAGTATACATCATCCTTTTAATTCGGATTAATCCTTTTTACTATGCTCTCTAAAGCTAACCTTGCAGCATTTTGCTCAGCCTCTTTTTTACTTTTACCCATACCCGAACCTAATATATTACCATTATACAAAGCATTTATTTTATATCGTCTGTCATGGTCAGGACCGGTTTTTTTTATGACGATATATTCAACCGATCCTTCCCCGTCTTTTTGTATAATCTCTTGTAGTTCTGTCTTATAATCCTTATATATCGTTCCTTTCACTACTGATTCGATAGTAGTTGATAACTTATCGATTAACCAATCACTTGCATTTTCAAAGTTACTGTCCAGATAAATAGCGGCAAGTAAAGCTTCAAAAGCATCTGATAAGAGTGATGGTCTTTTTCTTCCCCCTGTTATTTCTTCACCCTTGCCCAAAAAAAGATATTCACCGATACTTAAGTTTTGTGCACATTGTGCCAATGATATCTCGCATACAACCCCGGCTCTGACCCTTGTAAGCTCTCCTTCCGGTAAATCGGGATAGTTCTTAAATATATAACTGCTTACAATGATGTTTAACACAGAATCTCCTAAAAATTCAAGTCTCTCATTGCTATGCAAATTATACCGGCGGTTTTCATTAGCATATGAACTATGAGTTAATGCTGTTTTTAACAATATAACATCATTAAATTCATAACCTATATTTTTTTGAAAAAGCTCAAGCTTTTCTTCCGGTTTATTATCAAACATAGTTCCTCCATTGTTAATACTTATACATATTTCTTCAGTATAATTGTTGCATTATGTCCTCCAAAACCTAAAGAATTCGATAATGCATACTTAATATCCTGTTTTCTACCCTTATTTTGTACATAATCTAAATCACAATCAGTGTCCGGTGTTTTATAATTCATTGTTCCCGGAACAAAACCATCTTTTAGTGCCATGGAACAAATGATAGCTTCTACCCCACCTGCTGCACCCAGCATATGCGCTGTCATTGATTTTGTAGAACTTACAGCCAATTTATAAGCATGTTCCCCAAACACAGTTTTTATTGCATCAGTTTCATATTTATCATTATAAGGCGTAGATGTCCCATGAGCATTAATATAGTCTATATCCTCTACACTTATTCCTGCATCTTCGATTGCAAACTCCATTGCTCTTGCTCCTCCTTCACCGTTTGGTGCAGGAGCCGTAATATGGTAAGCATCATTAGTTGCACCATAACCTACTATCTCAGCAACAATATTTGCCCCTCTTTTAAGTGCATGCTCCAATTCTTCAATTACTAATATGCCGGAACCTTCTCCCATTACAAAACCATCTCTGTTTAAATCAAATGGGCATGATGCAGATGCCGGATCATCATTTCTGGTAGACATAGCTTTCATTGAACAAAAACCGGCAAATGATAACGGCGTAATTGATGCTTCAGTACCTCCCGTTATTATCATATCAACATATCCGTCTCTCACTTTTCTGAAAGCATCACCTATCGCATTTGTTGAAGATGCGCATGCCGATACTACCGTCTCATTTATAGCTTTGGCACCTGTCATTATAGCGATCTGTGCCGGTGCCATATTAGATATCATCATTGGTATGAAAAATGGACTTACCCTTCCCGGACCTTTTGATAATAAAACTTTATACTGTTCTTCAAATGTCTCTATGCCACCAATGCCTGAGCCAATTATAACGCCAACTCTATTTGAATCAATTTTGTCAAAATTAACTTTTGCATCTTCTATTGCCATCTTAGTTCCTGCAACAGCATATTGTGTAAACTTATCCATTCTTTTTGCTTCTTTTCTATCAATATATTCTGTCACATCAAAGTCCTTTACCTCTGCAGCTACTCTACATGTATAATCAGCGGCATCAAATCGGGTTACAAAATCAATACCACATTTTCCTTCTTTTATAGAGTTCCAAAAATTATCTTTACCATGTCCAACAGCTGTAACTGCTCCTATACCTGTTACTACAACTCTTCTTTTCATAATATCCCCCTCCGGTTATAATAGCGTAGTGTCAAAAATCTTAACAGATTTTCGACCTAAACTATTTATTTTACTGGCTTTCACCAGTTAGTTTCTTCTCCCCCCATATAATTGGAAATTTTTTATGGGTTTTTTTAAAATATTTTTTCTTTTTTTTAATATGTCTATCAATAATTTAACAGTAGTAG
>LSQX01061721.1_pt1 | contig 10140 bp, 7 predicted proteins | sample 654561 | NCBI WGS metagenome assembly LSQX01 (sample SAMN04489861, study PRJNA283612) | anaerobic digester metagenome | isolation source: 4 biogas reactors fed with cattle manure at either 37C or 55C with and... | place: Denmark: Kongens Lyngby | collected 2014
GGAGCTTTGTATAAGAGACAGGCCGAAGACGCCGCCAAGAAGATTGTATAAGAAGCTTAAAAACAAGCTGAAGCAACGAAACGTGAAATCTTGCTGGAAGCAAAAGAAGAAGTCCATAAACTGCGAAGCGAATTAGAAAGAGAAAGTCGTGAACGACGCAATGAAGCCCAGAGAACAGAAAGAAGGCTTCAGCAAAAAGAAGAAAACCTTGATAAAAAGCTGGATTCCCTGGAAGCCAGAGAGGAATCCCTGAACAGGAAGCAAAAGGAAATCCAGAAGCTGCAAGAGCAGGTAGATGCTCTCCATAAGAGGCAGCTGGACGAATTGGAACGAATTTCCTGCTTAACCAGAGACGAGGCTAAACAACAGCTGTTGGAAAGTGTGGAAAGAGACATTACTCATGAGATAGCAGTCAAGTACAGAGAAATTGAGGCCAAGGCCAAGGAAGAAGCTGAAAAGAGTTCTCGAAATATCATTGCTTTGGCTATTCAAAAATTTGCTGCTGATCATGTAGCAGAATCCACTGTTTCTGTAGTTTCTTTGCCCAATGACGAGATGAAGGGCAGAATTATCGGAAGAGAAGGGCGAAATATTCGCACCCTGGAAACGGCTACAGGCATTGACCTAATAATAGACGATACTCCGGAAGCAGTAATCTTGTCCGGATTTGACCCTATCCGCCGGGAAATTGCCCGAATTGCCCTGGAAAAACTGATCGTAGACGGCAGGATCCATCCGGCTCGCATAGAAGAGATGGTGGAAAAAGCCAAAAAAGAAGTAGAAACTCAAATACGAGAAGAGGGAGAACAGGCTGTCTTTGAAACAGGCCTGCATAATGTTCATCCCGAGCTGATAAAATTGTTGGGCAGGCTAAAATATCGTACCAGTTACGGCCAAAATGTCTTAAATCACTCTTTAGAGGTAGCTTACATAGCCGGCCTTATGGCAGCCGAAATCGGTGCGGATGTTAAGACGGCCAAGAGGGCGGGTCTGCTCCATGACATCGGTAAGGCCCTTGACCACGAAATGGAAGGCTCGCACATTGAATTGGGTGTTGAGTTTGCCAAACGCTACAAAGAAAATGATGCAGTGGTTCACGCCATACATGCCCACCACGGGGATGTTGAAGCAAAAACAGTTGTTGCCTGTCTGGTTCAAGCGGCCGATGCCATATCCGCTGCTCGCCCCGGCGCCCGTAGGGAAAATGTTCAAAACTACATCAAACGCCTTGAAAAGCTTGAAGAAATCGCAACTTCTTTCAATGGGGTTGAGCGCTCTTTCGCAATTCAAGCGGGGCGCGAGGTTCGCATTATGGTCAAGCCCGAAATTATTTCGGATGACATGATGGTAGCTGTTGCCAGGGATATCGTCAAGAAGATAGAAGAAGAACTTGAGTACCCCGGCCAAGTCAAAGTACATATCATTCGTGAAAACAGGGCCTTCGACTACGCAAAATAAAAACGGGGAGGGCGCCGCGGCGCCCTTCTTTTTACTAAATTTTTCATCAGTTCGGGGTTTGTCTTAAAATGAAGATCAATATTTTTCTAATCGGTGATATTGTCGGAAGGCAGGGGAGTGAGTTTCTGCGAGCTCATTTGCCTGCCTTTAAAAAATTAAAAGCCCTTGACCTTTGCATAGCCAATGGGGAAAATTCCGCACGGGGCAACGGCATTACGCCTGAATCCGCCGACTTTATTTTTGCAAGCGGCGTTGATTTTATAACAAGCGGCAACCATGTCTTCAAGCGCAAAGAAATTTATGATTATTTGGATCAACGCAATGACATTATTCGCCCGGCAAATTTTTACAAGGGCAACCCCGGTAAGGGTATCGGTGTTATTGATATGGGCAGTGCCCGTGTGGGTGTTATTAACCTAATGGGCCAAGCCTATATGAATGTGTCGGAAAATCCTTTTGCCTGTGTTGATGCGCTGCTGGAAGAACTGTCGGATTGCGATATTATCGTTATGGACTTTCATGCCGAAGCAACATCTGAAAAACGAGCCATGGGTTTTTATTTGGACGGGCGGGTTTCGGTTCTTGCGGGTACCCATACCCATGTACAAACGGCAGATCAACAGATTTTAAAAAATGGGACAGGCTATATAAGTGACTTGGGTATGACGGGGCCTATCGATTCGGTTTTGGGCGTCACACCCCAATCCGCCGTTTACTGGTTACAAAAAAAGATGCCCCGGCCCTATGAAGTTCCGGACACAGCCTGCATGATAAACGGCTGCATATTCGAAGTTGACACAAAGACACGAAAATGCCTTTCGGTTGAAAGGGTTTGCATTAAGTAAAACTCAATGCTACAAAAAAATGAATAAAAATAACAAAGGTTAGGGGAATTAGACTATGTATTGTAAAATTTGCGGCCAAGCGGTTGATGCCCATGCCAATGTTTGCCACCATTGCGGCGCCGACTTAAGGCCAACCCAAACCCAAGGGGCTTATACAGGCCAATACGGGCGGGCGACACCGATTTATCATCACACAAACGCAGGGGAGACGGCGCCGGTCATGACCGTGGGTCAGGCTCTGTCTTTCTTTCTTCTGCCGACTCTTTTGAGCGCTTTTACATGCGGAATAGGTGGCTTTGTACTGATTCTTGTTTGGGCCTTCGGTTCAAATACCAACCCAAACAAGCGTAATCTGGCCAGGGCGCAACTGATTGTTTATATCATTTCTTTTTTCCTTGTGATTCTTCCGCTCTTCATAGCAGGTTCTCTTTTAGGTGTGAGCGGAACACAAATATTCGAAGAGTTGCAAAACTTTGCTTGAAAAATGCTCTCAAATCCCCCGTGTTTTTTGAAACACGGGGGATTTTGTGAATTTGCCAAAGGTTTTTATCCGGGCTTTGGTTTTTTCCTTTATTGTTTATTTGTCTTATGTTACAATGTCAAGCATGGATATTTGTTTTTCTTTTAATTTTTGAGGAGGAATTTTATGACCTGTGTAAGGCGTGTTTTTGTTGAAAAAGTATCCGGATATGATGTAAAAGCGCAAAATCTTCTTAAGGACATAAAAAGCACTTTAGGTCTGCAAAATTTGACAGGCTTAAGGCTGATTTACAGATATGATGTTGAAGGCCTGACGGCCGCTGATTTTGAAAGAGCGGTTTATCAAGTTTTTTCAGAGATTAATACGGATAAGGTTTATTTTGATTTGCCGGAAGATTTACCCGCAAAAAACATAAGCTTGGAATATGTGCCCGGCCAATTTGACCAAGCTGCCGATTCGGCTGCCCAGTGCATAGCTCTCATGACTCGCGGTGAGCGCCCCTTTGTCGGTACCGCTCGTATTTATGCCTTTGAAGGTGGCATCAGCCTTGAAGATTTTGACGAAATTAAAAACTATCTGATCAACCCCGTTGAAAGGCGCGAGGCCAAGCCGGGCCTGCCTAAAACCATCAAGGTAGAAGCCCATGAACCGCCGGCCGTTAAAAGTGAAGTCGATTTTATCAAGCTTGAAGGCTCACAACTTGAAGCCTTCCACAGCAGTCGCGGCTTTGCCATGAGCCTTGAAGACCTGACCTTTGTCCGCAATTATTTCAGGGATGAAGAAAAAAGGGATCCGACCGTGACAGAACTAAAGATGATTGATACCTATTGGTCGGACCACTGCAGGCACACAACTTTCTTTACAAAACTTGAAGAAATTGAAATTGAAGAAGGCGCTCTATCCGCCGCAATTGAAGAAGCCTTGCAAAACTACCTTGCGGTCCGTGCTGAAGTTTATGGGCAGAAAGAAAAGGACATCTCCTTGATGGACCTTGCTACCATAGCCACCAAGGCCATGAAAAAACGAGGGGAATTGCCCGACTTGGACGAAAGCGATGAGATTAATGCCTGTTCTATCGAAAGGGAGATAGAAATTGACGGCCAAAAACAAACTTGGCTGATTCAATTTAAAAACGAAACCCATAATCATCCGACCGAAATTGAACCTTTCGGCGGGGCTGCCACTTGTCTGGGCGGCGCAATTCGTGACCCTTTATCCGGGCGTGCCTATGTTTACCAAGCCATGCGCATAAGCGGTGCCGGCGACCCCAACACGGCCTATAAAGAAACCTTGGAAGGCAAATTGCCGCAAAAAACCATAACGGTTACCGCGGCTCAAGGTTATGCCTCATACGGTAACCATATCGGTGTCGCAACAGGTCATGTTGCGGAATTTTATGACCCCGGTTATATAGCCAAACGCATGGAATTGGGTGCTGTGGTTGCAGCGTGTCCAAAAAGCAATGTCAGGCGTGAAAAACCGCAGGAAGGCGATGTCATTATACTCTTGGGCGGCAAAACCGGCCGTGACGGTGTGGGCGGCGCAACCGGCTCTTCAAAGGCGCATGAGAGCGATGCCGATGAAAATTATTCCGCAGAGGTTCAAAAAGGCAACCCCATGGTTGAACGCTATATACAACGCCTTTTCAGAAAACCCAAGGTTTCAAACCTTATAAAAAAATGCAACGATTTCGGGGCAGGCGGTATCAGTGTTGCCGTGGGGGAGTTGGCCGATGGTCTTTACATTGAACTGGACCGAGTACCGGTAAAATATCCGGGTCTGGACGGCACGGAATTGGCCCTTGCCGAATCGCAAGAACGCATGGCCGTTGTGGTAGACAAAAACGATGCCGACACCTTTATAAAATATGCAATCGAAGAAAATCTTGAGGCTACGCTTGTGGCTCGCGTTACTTCAACACCGCGCTTGGTTATGAACTGGCGAGGGGAAAACATTGTAGATATAAGTCGTGATTTTTTAGATACAAACGGCCTTACTCAAAAAGCTCGGGTCCGTATATCCGCCCCACAGGCAGATCAAGCTTATATGACAGCTCTGCCCCGGGCCCTAAAAGGTCTCAAGGGCGCACAAGCCCTGAAGGCCAACATGGCACGCCTGCAAGTGGCTTCGCAAAAAGGCCTGGTCCAAGGCTTTGATTTTGGTGCCTGTGCAAGCTTAACGCCCTTGGGCGGCAAAAACCAACTGACGCCCGAAGAGGCCATGGTGGCCAAAATACCGCTCGAAAAGGGCGAAACTGACGATGCCACGGTTATGAGTTTTGGTTTTATGCCCGCTTTAAGCAAATGGAGCCCCTTCCACGGCGGTGCTTTTGCAGTGACCGAATCTTTAGCTCGCTTGGCGGCAGTAGGGGTTGACGGTCAAAAAGCCAGGTTGAGCATGCAAGAATATTTTGAGCGCTTGGGGTCTGACCCTCTCAAATGGGGTAAGCCTGCTTCGGCACTCTTGGGTGCCTTGGAAGCGCAGATGAATTTTGCTGTTCCGGCTATTGGCGGTAAGGACAGTATGTCCGGCAGTTTTGACGACCTTCATGTTCCACCCACTTTGGTCTGCTTTGCCCTGTCCATGGGCAAGGCCTCTAAAGTGGGTTCTGCCGCCTTGAAAAATGTGGGCTCTCGCCTTGTTTTGGTCAAGTTGCCGCTTTGTGCAAAAAGCCTCTTGCCCGACTGGTCGGTTGCTAAAAAGCTTTTCTCGGATGTAGCGAGTGCTGTTTCAAAGCGTGATGTTACCGCAGCTTCTCTCGTGCGTGAAGGCGGTGCGGCTGCAGCTGTCTGCCGCATGGCCCTGGGTTCGGGCTTTGGTTTTGACTTTGCCCAAAACTTGAACTATGAAGATCTTTTCGCACCTCTAAACTCTTCCTTCGTTTTAGAATTGTCACCGGGCTATGAACCAAAATCTTTTGAATATATCGAACTTGGCAAGAGCAATGATCGCTCTGTCTTTGAATTGGACGGCCAAAGCATAAGCTCACAAGAACTTTTGGAAGCTTGGACCTCGGTTTTGGAAGATGTCTTCCCGACCGCCGCCCCGCCGGCCGATATGAGCGCCCAAGTAGAGCTTTACAAGGCTCCCTGTAAGTTCGGCCCCGCTATAAATATATTAAAACCCCGTGTCCTGATACCGGTTTTGCCGGGCGTGGCTTCGGAAGCTGAAACCGCCAAAGCCTTTGAGAGGGCAGGCGGCCAAGCTCAAACCTTTATCTTTAAAAATCAAAATCCGCAAGATATAAAAGAAAGTTATGATGAATTTGTGAAACTGTTGAATACAGCCCAAATCTTGGTTCTGCCGGGCGGTCACAGTGCTTGCGATGAACCCGACGGAGCAGGCAAGTTTTACAAAACTCTTTTAGAAGATCCGGCAGTGGCAGCCGCGATAAGCGACTTGCTGGATAGCCGCCAAGGCTTGGCTTTAGGCTTTTCCGACGGTTTTAGGGCTCTCTTGCAAACAGGGCTTTTACCTTACGGAAAAATGCAGGCCTTGACCCCGACATCGCCCTCTCTTTCCTTAAATGCCGGCGGCGGCCATGTGTCTCAAATTGTTTATACCCGCCTTGTGTCAAAGAAATCACCTTGGTTGAGCGCTACAGAACCGGGCCAAGTCTTTGCCCAGCCCTTCTCACACACCTACGGTTGCTTTAAAGCCCATAAGGCTCTGATAGAATCATTGGCCCAAAAAGGCCAGATAGCTACGCAATATGTTGATTTAGAGGGTCGGCCCGCCGCTGCACCGCCTTATAATCCAAGTTCTTCCACCGCAGCGGTTGAAGGGATTTTGAGCCCTGACGGCAGGGTTTTTGGCAAAATGGCCTACAACCAACGCATAGAGCCCGGTCACTACACAAATCAAGCGCTTGAAGAAGACCAAAAGATTTTCCAATCAGGTGTAAAATATTTTAAATAGGTATTCCCGGAGGATTTTAACAAAATGAAATACGCTATTGTGCTTTATGACGGCATGGCAGACCTACCCGTTCCCGCCCTAGGGGGCAAGACACCCATGCAGGTTGCAAAGAAACCCATATTCGACTCACTGGCCGCCCGTGCCGAGGTCGGTCTTATAAAAACCGTACCCGATGGTTTAAAGCCCGGCAGTGACATTGCAAACCTCAGCGTTTTGGGTTATGACCCGGCTAAATATTACACGGGGCGTTCACCGCTTGAAGCGGTCAGTATAGGCGTCCAAATGTTGGACAGCGACATATCCTTGCGTTGTAATCTTGTGACCTTGTCCGATGAAGAAGCTTACGAAGACAAGACTATGTTAGACTATTCCGCGGGAGACATATCATCGGCGGAAGCCGCCGAACTCATTAAAAGCGTGCAAGAATACTTTGGTAATGAAATTTTTACCTTTTATTCCGGTGTCAGTTATCGCCATTGCTTGATTTTCCACGAAGGCACGCTAGATCTGGGTGACATGACACCACCCCATGATATTTCCAACAGAGTGGTCGGCCCTTACCTTTCACAAAGTGAAAACGCAAAAGAACTCATAGCTATGATGAAGGCAAGCTATGACCTTTTAAAAGACCACCCCATAAACCAAGAGCGTCGTGCCAAGGGTAAACAAGCAGCAAACTCCATTTGGCTTTGGGGTGAGGGTAAAAGGCCATCTCTGCCCGCATTTGAAGAGCTTCCCGCCCGAGAGGCCTCCATAATATCTGTCTCTTATGCACATCTCCGAGCACACGAGACNNGCAACGAACCCGAAAACAAGGTGCGCTCAATAGAACTCATTGACGAGCAGGTTCTGCCCATTTTGTTGGAATACTTGGAAAAACAAGATGAATACAAACTTCTGATTTTACCTGACCACCCAACACCCATTGTTACCGGCACCCACTCATCCGACCCCGTTCCTTATATGATTTACACAAAAAATAAACCTCTGGATGCGGGTCTTGACTCCATAAATGAATTAACCGCAAAAACAACCGGTAATTTTATAGAGCACGGGCCAGGCCTTATGGCCAAGTTTTTAGGAGCCGATCAAAATGGCTAAAGTTTATATTCTTACAGGGCCTATAGCCAGCGGTAAAACACATTGGGCGCTTGAACGCAAGAAAAACAAAGCCACAGTTCACCTTTCTTGTGATGATTTAATGCTTAATTTGTTTCCGGTTTGTTTGGGGTCAAGGCATGCACAAACCGAAGCACGCTGCCTAAACTTTCTTTTTGGTCAAGCGGTTCAACTTTATGAAATGGGTCTGGACTGTGTGATTGATGCCGGCTTTTGGACCGGGAAATCCAGAATGGATGCCTTGTCATATTTTAAAGAACGCGGCATTAAAGCGGAGATCTATTATTTTGAATGTTCGCGTGACATCAGGCTTGAACGCCTTGCCCGTCGTAACCAAGAGCTTGAGAAAACAAAGAAATTGGCTTATATTATCGATGAAAAGCTATTTGACCGCTTGGATCAAAAATATGAGAAACCCTTACCCGGTGAATACCATTGTCTTGTCAAAACATAAATTGTGATAATTTGTCATATATAGAATAGAGGAGGCGGAAAAATGTTGACAACTTCATTTAAGGATCTTAAGACACCCGTTTCGAAGTTAGGATTGGGCTGTATGCGCCTGCCCACAATAGGCGGGGAGGACAGCGCGATCGATTACGAAAAAGCGCAGGAAATCTTGGATTATTGCCTGGCCCAAGGCGTAAATTATTTAGATACGGCCCACGGCTATCATGGCAGCCAATCACAAGTTTTTTTAGGGCAGGCACTAAAAAAGCATCCCCGCAGCTCCTACTACTTGGCAACCAAAATGCCCATGTGGAATGTGGATGAAGCAGAAGACATGCCTAAAATTTTTGATTTGCAGTTGGAGCGCCTTGCTACCGACTATATTGACTTTTACCTCCTGCACGCCCTGGATGCGGAAAAATATGAAAAAGTCCTTAAAACGGGTGCTTATGACTTCATAAGCAAACTCAAACAAGAAGGTAAGGTTAAATATATAGGTTTTTCTTTTCATGACACACCCGAAGTTTTAGAAAAAATTGCTTCCGGTCACCAATGGGATTTTGCTCAATTACAAATAAATTATGTTGATTGGAAAAATCAGCGGGCCCGTGAACAATATGAAATTTTGCAAAAGTATGATATCCCGGTCATAATAATGGAACCCGTTCGAGGCGGAGCCTTGGCCAAACCCGGTCCGGTGGCAGAAAAACTCTTAAAAAATGCCCGCCCCGAAAAAAGTATAGCTTCCTGGGCTATCCGTTATGCCGCAAGCCTGCCCGGGGTAGTGACTGTTTTGAGCGGTATGTCCGACATGGACCAGGTTCGCGATAACATTGAAACCCTGTCAAAAGAAAACTTCCAAGCTGTCAGCCCGGAAGAGTATGTCCTGCTTGAAGAGGCAGCCCTTGCCTTTAACCATAAAGATCTTATCCCTTGCACGGCTTGCCGTTATTGTATGGAAGATTGCCCCATACCCGTGGACATACCGGAAGTCTTTTTGGCTTATAACGACTATGTTAACTTGGGTGATGAAAAAGCATTCCTTGCAAGCTATGAGAATATTAAAGAGAACAATCGTGCAAAAGACTGTATAGCCTGTGAAAATTGTAAACCCTATTGCCCCCAATCAATTGATATACCCGCAAAGCTTGAAAGCGTTGCCCGATTGGTTGAGAGCTTTACTAAATAAACCAAGTCACTTGAACAAAGCAAAGGAAAGAGAGTGTTAAATATGGAAAAAAGTTACCACATCAACACAAATTGCGTACAGGCTGGCTACAGCCCAAAAAACGGTGAACCCCGTGTTGTGCCCATCTACCAGAGCACAACCTTTAAGTATGATTCCAGCGAAGAGATGGCAAAACTCTTCGATTTAGAATCTAGCGGCTATTTCTACACACGCCTGCAAAACCCGACAAATGATGCCGTTGCGGCTAAAATAGCGGCACTTGAAGGCGGTGTGGCCGCGGTATTGACATCATCGGGTCAGGCAGCTTCCTTCTTTTCAATTTTTAACATCTGCTCGGCCGGTGACCATATTATAAGTGCTTCAACAATTTACGGCGGCACCTTCAACCTCTTTTCGGTAACCATGAAAAAACTGGGTATTGATTTTACTTTTGTTGACCCAGACCTACCCGAAGAAGAGCTTATGGCGGCTTTCAAGCCCAACACCAAGGCGGTTTTTGCGGAAAGTTTGGCCAACCCGGCCTTGGTTGTTTTGGACATTGAAAAATTCGCCCGTGCAGCCCATGCCAACGGTGTCCCCCTGATTATTGATAACACATTCCCCACACCCATAAACTGCCGTCCCTTTAAATTCGGTGCGGATATTGTAATTCATTCCACCACAAAATATATGGACGGCCA
>LSQX01187273.1_pt2 | contig 10139 bp, 1 predicted proteins | sample 654561 | NCBI WGS metagenome assembly LSQX01 (sample SAMN04489861, study PRJNA283612) | anaerobic digester metagenome | isolation source: 4 biogas reactors fed with cattle manure at either 37C or 55C with and... | place: Denmark: Kongens Lyngby | collected 2014
AGCAGGTCCTGGTAGAAATCCCAGTGCGACTGGAAGTGGCGGCCCGGGTTCATCGCGATGAAGCCGGCATGCTGCAGGAAGCCCGGATACACCTTGCGCCCGTGCCCTGGATAGGGGTGCGGCACTTCATGGATGACATTGTTGGAAAACCAGTGCAGCGGCTTGGTGGTGGCCAGCGAGTTGACCTGGGTGGGGCTGTTGCGGGTGTCGATCGGGCCGCCCATCATCGTCATCGACAGCGGCAGATCCTCGCCTGCGCTGGCCATCAGCGAGATCGCCGCCAGCACCGGCACGGTCGGCTGGCAGACCGAGATCACGTGCAGATTGCGCGCCCCGATATGGCGGATGAACTGCTGCACGATGGCGATGTAGTCCTCCAGCCCGAAAGTGCCTTCGGAGACCGGCACCATGCGCGCATCGACCCAGTCGGTGATGAACACCTTGTGGTCGGCCAGCAGCGTGCGCACGGTGTCGCGCAGCAGCGTGGAATGGTGGCCGGACAGCGGCGCCACGACCAGCACGGTCGGGTCGTCCTTCAACCCGGCGATGCAGCCGGCATCGTCGCTGAAGCGCTTGAAACGCAGCAGTTTGCAGAACGGCGTATCCAGCACGGTGCGTTGCAGCACCGCCACCTCGGTGCCATGCGCCCGCACCTGGGCAAGATTGAACTCGGGCTTCTCGTAATCCTTGCCGATGCGGTAGGCCAGTTCGAAATCAGCCGCCAGCCGCGCCGCGCCGGGCACGTAGGAATACAGGCTGCCCTTCTCGGAAAAGATCCGCGCCCCGGCCTCGGACAGATAGGTGAACGGCGACATCAGCGCGCGCTGGGCTTCATGCAGGGTGTACAGCATCGGATGTCTCCAGACGGTAAGCCGCCGATTCTACTGCGGTGCAGCATGATGTGCAGGTGAACTTTGTCGTTGCTGCGAGTGCTGTCGCATCCGGCTGCACCCGTTGGCGCGCCGATACGGGCTCAGTGGTGCCGGCCGTCGCAGTACCGCAGCGCGGGCAGGCGGAAACGAAAACGGCCTGCCGCATGCGCGACAGGCCGTTCCGGGAAAACACCTGGCCGGGAGATGTTCCGGCCAGGCAGGGGTGCAACCGGCGATCAGTCCCCGCCGGCGCCTTCGAAACCGTCCTCGAAGATGTCCGGGCCACGCAGGGCACAGTTCACATCCACATTGGTGACCTCATCAAAGCCCATGGTGCCGGTGCCATTGCTGACGATGCAGTTCTGGCCTTCCGGCTGGGTCAGGATGCTGACTTCGTACGCGGTTCCCGTCTCCAGGCCGGGGTTGAAGCTGAAGAGCCCGTTGAAGCGCCTGGTGATGGTCTGGTCGCCATTGAGCTGCAGCACGATCTCGTTGCCGGCGGACATGTTGCGGAGCTGGCCACTGACCGGACTGACGACCGGTGGCAGGTCCTCGCACAGCACTTCCACATCGGTCACGTGGGCAGCGGCAATCGTGCCTTCGCCATTGCTGACTTCGCAGCTTTGACCGAACGGATGCGTGCCTACGACGACGACATAGGGCGTGCCATCGGCCAGGCCCAGGTCGAACTCGAACGGACCATCAGCGCTGATCGGCAGGCTGCTGGCACCGTTGAGCCACAGCACCAGCCCTTCACCGGTCAGCCCGTCAACCTCGCCACCGACGGTGTAGGCCGGAGGCGTGGTGAACGAGAACGGCTCGGAGAAGTCGCTGTCGCCGCAGACGTTGTTGGCCCCGACACGCCAGTAGTACGTGGTCTGAAGTGCCAGTTCGGTGTCCGGCGACCAGGTGTTCAGGTTCGAACTGCCGCTGGCCACAATGTTGCTGAACCCGGCATCGGTGGCGACCTGGATGGTGTATTCCGTCGCTTCCGCGTCGTCAGCCCAGGAGAAGGTCGGAATCAGCGGTACATCGGTCGCACCGTCGGCTGGAACCGCGAGCACCGGATCACCGGGCAGGCCGGCCTTGACGGCCAGCGTGGCGGCGATGTCGTGGCTGATCGGCTCGGCGCCACTGGAGACACCGTTGATCGTCAGCGGGTAGCTGCCACTGGCCACGCTGTCAGTGCTGTGCACCGACAGTTGGCTGATGGCCGCCGGTGCCGCCGGTGTCAGCGGGTTCGGCGTGAAGCTGCTGCCGGCCGTGGCCGGCACGCCGCTGACACTCAGGGTCACCGGATCGACGAACTCGTAGCGGCTGAGCACGCCGATATCGAACTGCGCGTCGGAACCTGCACAGATCTCGACCGCACCCGGGGTGACCGACAGATTGAAATCCGGCTCGGTGCTGATGTCGAAACCACCTGCAGCGGCCAGAGCATAGGTCTGCGGCCCCATCGGCACGTTGATGCCGCGCACCTGGATTTCGTACACACCCAGGGCCGGTGCATCGAACTGGATGCGGTGCAGGTTGTTGAGGTTGTCGTAGTTGCTGGTGCTGGTGTCCTGGGTCGGGTTCGGGTTGCTGGGGCTGTAGCCGGCCGGCAGCTTCTGTGTCCAGACATCACCGTTGGGAGCCTTCACTTCGAGCCGCAGGCTGTTGACCGTGGCCGGGTTGGCACCGACGGAGCCGGCTTCGTCGGTCCAGCTCAGGACGAAAGTCAGGCGTTCATTGGAGGTGGCGGTGAGCTGGTAGGTGTGGGACTCGTTGGCGGTCAGGCCGATGTCTTCATCGTGGATGAAAAGGCGGGTGTCATCACCGACGAAATGCAGCGAATCATCCAGCAGGATGCGGCCAAAGCCTTGCGCCTGTCCCGGATTGGCACCTGCGCCAGTGCCGGTCATGCGGAATGCGCCAGCGGCCATGATGGCCTTGACCAGTGCGCCGGATGCATCCGGCATGGCGTCGGCCGGCGTGCGCTGGCCGCTGGGATAGAAGCCGCTGGCCAGGTAGTCGCGCACCAGCGCGGCAAGACCGGCAGCGGTGGGCGAGGCCATCGAGGTGCCGCTTTCGCTCCTGGTACCGGATTCGTTGCGATTAGCCGAGCGGATGTTATTGCCCTGTGCGGTGAGATCCGGCTTGGTGCGGGCATCGTTGGCTGGGCCGCGTGAAGAGAAACCGGCCATATTGTTGCCTGCGGTTCCACGGCCACTGGCGGCGATCGACAGCACGTTCTTGGCGTTGCCGGGGCTGCCGACGTTGGCGCCAGGGGAACACATCTGGCCGTCGTTGCCGGCGGCAAACACCATCAGCAGGTCGTCGTAGTCGTGCATGACCCGGTCGGCGTGGCGTGAATTCGCGCGGTAGGTGACGGTGCAGCTGGCGGAGCAGCCTGTCTGGGTGGCGCAGCCCGAGCCCCAGGAGTTGTTGTGGATGCGGGCGCCGCTCTGATACGCCACTTCGGCCGCGTGATAGGGGTTGCCGCCGTGCTGGTTCAGATAGGCCAGGTTGCCGCCGGTTTCCTGTATCACCAGTTTGGCACCGGTGGCCATGCCATCCAGGTCGGTGCCGCCGCTGGCGGTGGTGAAGTTGTCGCAGTCCACCCCCGGCTTGGAGAAGCTGTCATTGCCGGCGACCGAGCCGGCCACGTGCGTACCGTGGCCATGGTTGTCGGCCCAGGAGCCGCCGGAAAGGCCGGACCATTTGTAATAGGCCACCACCTTGCGGGCATCGTTGTTGGGCGAAATGCTGGGGCAGGAGGTGCCCGAGGTGCAGACGTCGATCGGGGTGACCTGGGTGTCATCGCGGAAGGCGCGGTTGTCCTGGTACAGGCCGGTGTCCAGCACGCCGACCGTCTGTCCGCAGCCGTAGACGCCGCGATCCCAGACCGGGGTTTGCGGTGAAGGCGAGTTCTCATTGCTCTGGTGCAGCCACTGGCCCTGCGAGTTGTAGCTGCGTGCCGGCAGGTGCAGGCCGACCGACAGCACGTCGTCGCGCTGGGCCAGCTGTTCGACGATGCCGGCCAGCGCATCGCGCTCGAATCGCGCCAAGGTCAGCAGTTCGCCGCCGACATTCATTGTCTGCGCGTCCAGCAGCCCGGCCACCGAGGCGATCGCGCTGCGCGAGGCGTCGAGGCTGGCGCGGGTGTCCAGAGTGATTTCAAGCCGTTCCACGCCCAGCGCGGCGATGAGATCGTCGCCATCGAGCGTGGTGTAGATGTTCGGGTCGACCTTCAGCGCCGGCAACATCGGGCCGCTCCAGATGACGCCATCAATCGCCTGCATCGCGCTGTCCAGCGTGGCCGGCATGCGCACGATATAGGCGTAATGCGGGGCGTAGCCGATGATGCGGGCGCCGGCGGCTTCCACCGCGTGGCGCTGGCGCTCGCCGATCGGGCCGTCGAACTTGACGATGCGCAGGGTCGAACGGTCGACTGCGCTGTGAGACAGCAGGCTGTTCAGGGCCGAGCCGCTGGCGACGGTATTGCCGCTGCAGACATCGTGGGTGGCGCCGGAGAACGACACCAGACACCCATGGGTGTCGGCTGACGCCATCGCCGGCAATGCCAGCATGATGGCCAGTGGAAGAACTTTACGCATGGAGGCTCCCTCGAAAGATGGTGAAACCGGGCGTCTGTGCGCCGCGTCAGGTGGTCGACTGTCGTACTTCGCAGCACTGATGGCGGACGGATGTGGTAGCGCAACCGGGTGTTGCCTGGGTCCGGAATGGAAGCCAGCCCCCCTGGCTGTCTTCCCGTCTGCGAAATCGAGTGTGCTGGAAAGTACCACGAAATCCATGGGTCCGTCCGGGCGCGGTGCTTTGGAAAAAGGAGCGCGGGCTGTGCGCCGTGGATACCGGCTACAAAAAAATCGGGCCTCCCGAAGGAGGCCCGATCAAGGTTTACCGCAGGCTATGGATTACGGGGTAGGGATCGTAATCGCATTGCCGGCCTTGTTATAGCCGTACTCAATGACCTGGGCTGGAAGTCCTGTGGCGCCGGAAGACACCACACGGAGGTAGCCGTAGTTCAGCATACCGGTTTCCTCGTTTTCGAAGGCAAAGCCGATATAGCCATCAACGTTACCGTTCCAGTTCACCAGCTTCACCGAAGCCGCGCTGATGGGGGAGGCTGGGCCGATGGTGTCACCGGGCTGCAGCACGGCAAACTCCACGCCATCGTCGTCCACGACGCCGCCGACATCCAGAGAGGCGGCGTCGCCGAACCAGTACACGGTCAGGCTGCCATCACCGTAGTCGTACAGGTTGATATCGTCGACCCGATTCGGGTCCCAGGTATCCAAAGTCTGGGTCACGAAGTCGTAGGTGATGTCTCCTCCTGCGTCGATGGTTGTGTTGATCTGGCCAACCACGATTTCCGGCTCCGGCGGCGGATCATCACCTTCGAAGCCGTCGCTGAAGATCGCCGGCGGCTGCGCGGTGACCTCCATGGTGACCGGCAGGTCGATGCGCGGGTACTCCGGATCATTGGAGTGCAGGCAGATCAGGGCCTCGTAGCTGCCCGGTGCCATGCCGGTGGCATTGCCCGTAACCGTGACCGTCTGCGAATCGCCGTCCATGATCGTGCCGGAGGCCGGGGTGACGCTCAGCCAGGACACGTTGCTCGGGTTTTCGCAGCCGATGCCCGGAGGACCAGCCTGGTCTTCGATGGCACGGACGAACAGGCTCTTGTACTCCTCGAAGCCATCGATGATCGGAGTCCATTCGCCCGAGGAATACGAGTAGCCACCCGCATTCGCGCTGCTGGTTTCATCGGAGGCGATGTACAGCCCCGCGATCGACGTGGCATCCCACTCAAGGCCGATGTAGACGCTGCCTTCGGTGATTTCCAGACCCATTTCGGAGATGTCGATGGCCTGGAAGCTCTGCTCCAGTGCGGCGGTGATGTTGTTCGCCGTGGCGTTCACGCGGCCCAACTCAGTGCCCGGAGCACCGCCCGGACCGTCGTCGGCAAAGACCACCACCACGACCGGTGCCGAAGTCACGCCGGCATTGGTCAGCAGCGAGACGCAGACCGTGGTGTAGGTGGCCGGGTAGCTGCTCGGGGTGAACTTGTCGACGTACTTGGGATCGGTGCCGGCGGTGTCGTTCCAGCCGTAACCGTTGTCCGGTGCGCCGTTGCCATCGTGTACCACCAGGCCGGGCGTACCGACTTCACACAACGGATCGTTGGCGAAGATGACGTTGGAAACGGTCGCTGGAGGCGTGTGATACGCCGCTGCATCAGACTTCAGGTCATGGTGAGCCGAGGCCTGAGCCGGTGCGGACGGATCGAACTTGGCCGCGTCATTGGTGCCGGTGTTCCGGCGCATGTCGGCCTGGGTGACAGCTGCAGGGCCGGCCAGTGCACGCCGGAGCTGGTATTCCAGACGGCTGCCGGCTTCACCGACGTTGCTGATTTGCAGCGTGTCGGTGCCGGTGGTGCCGGCCATCGCGGTGATGTTCAGCGCGAACTTGTCCACATCGATTTCCGGCTGGGGCAGCGGATCGTCGTTGATGACGATCGTGTAGTCCTCGGCCTGACCCCAGCTGCCGGAATGGCAGGGAAGCGGAACAGAACTGAAGTTCTTGACAATGCGCATGCGGGTTTCACCCAGCCAGGCATCCGTGGGGACCTGGACCTGGCCGGTGGCCTGCTTGCCGTCCGCGCCGGTGGAGTTCACCAGGTCACTCAGGTTGTAGCCCTCGGTCGCATCATCGAAGACGCCATCTCGGTTCCAGTCGAAGAAGACGCGGATCTTGGCGGTGTAGTTGCCATCGGTGTTGCCTTCGACGGCCATGTCATAGACACCGCCCTGCGAAACCGTACCCGACACGCTGAGGAAGTTCTCCAGTGCCGGAGAGCCGCCAACGACGGCCGAGCTTGCGTTGTCGATGCCGCCAAAGATCACGCGGCTGATCGGTTCCACCGAGGACGTGAAGTTCACGTTGCAGTACGGCTCCGGGAACGGCAGTTCGACGAACTGGGCTTCGACCGTACAGTCGGCGGTGATCGGGCCGGCGGTGTAGGTGGTGCCGTCGAGCGTACCCGGACAGCTGCCGCCCATCGTGCCCACGCCATAGCCGAAGTCCGGCGTCAGGGTGAACGTGACCAGGCCGTTCTCATCAACCGTCTGCACGGTGTTCGGCGAGATCGTGCCGTTGCTGCCATTCACCGACGGGGTCACGTCAAACATCACGCCGCTTGGGCTGACCACCATTTCGACCGGGATCGAAACCAGCGGGTTTTCCGCGTCGTTGCTGTTGAAGCACAGCTCACCCTCGTAGGTGCCCGGCGTCATGCCGGTGGCATCGAAGATCACGTCCACGGTGTCGCTGCTGCCGGCACCAGTGGTGCCGCTGTCCGGGCTGACCGACAGCCAGGGCAGGTCGACCGGGTTGGCACAGGCGCTGCCACCGCTTTCCACGCTCACCACCATGGTCAGGTGGAAGTCCGGGAAGTTGATGGCGGAGGCCGGGGTTGGCTGGTCGATTGAGCAGGTGGCACTGCTGATGAAGGTCGGATGGGTTTCCGGGGTGGCGTTGGCGCCCGGGAAGAACTGTCCGTCGTCACTGCCATCGGTATACCACTCGACCACCAGATCGGTAGCGACGGTGTCGCTGATCACGCCGGTCACCGGAATGGTGACCGAGGCCAATGCGCCGCTCACGGTGGTGGTTGTGGTGCCGATCAGAGTCAGTGCAGCGGTCGGGATCGTGTCCACCGTCGTGCTGCTCGGGATGGTGTACAGATTGATCGTCGTCGGCAGGCCGCCCGGGATGGCGTTGGAGCCGGTCGAGATCGTCACCGAGGTGACGGTCGCGGCACTGCCCACTTCCGGGTGCTCGTTGAAGTAGAAACGGCGCCACCAGCTGTTGTCGGCGGTGGAGACCCCCGTCGTGCCGCAGGAAACACCCTGGTCACCCGGGGAGTTGTCTTCCATCTGCGAGATGTCGGTGGGCGCCAGGATCACCGGAGCACCGCTGCCACGCAGACCCAGGCTGGCACCGCTGGTCAGTGCCGCACCGGCAGAACTGCCGATCCGGGTGACGTTGCGGAAGCTGGGCGGGTTGGCGTTGAGTGCGCCGGCTTCGGTGATGTTCCACACCAGGTCACCGGTGCCGATGTTGGAGATGTCCAGCGACTGCGTATCGGTGGTGTTGGTGACCAGCGTGGACGACAGCGAGTCTTCGCTGACATCGATCGTCGGGAAGCCGGTGACCACCAGGGTTGCTTCGGCGCCTTCGGTGTTGCTGCCCTGGTCGGTTTGCAGGTCGCCAGCGGCGATCTCGTTGACGTAGGTGCCGGCTACATCGGGCACGATCGTCGCGCGGATCTCGCAGCTGCTGTCAGCGGCCAGCACGATGCCGGCCGGCAGGCCGAACTGGGTGGCCGAGATGGTGACTTCACCTTCACCGCCGGTCAGGATCATGCCGCAGGTGGTGGTGGCCGAGGTGACATTCAGGCCGGTCGGCAACTGATCGACGAACGGTGCGGTCAGCGTGGCGTCGACGGTCAGCCGGTTGGTCAGCGTGATGATCGCCGTGCTTTGTTCAAGCTCGGTGATCGTGGCCGGATCGAACGACTTGGCAACGGTGACGGCAGCGGCCTTGAAGTTGGCGATGACGGTGCAGTCCTCGGTCACCGGGTCGGTGACAAAGGTGTCATCGGTCAGGGTGCCGCCGCAGGTGCCGCCGACATTGTCGATGACATTGCCGGCACCGGCCACCAGGGTGAAGGTGGCGGTGTTGTCCTGGGTCACGAGTTGGGCGGTGTCAGGGGAGATCGTGCCGTCACCGGCGCCGACGCTCGGCGTAACGGTGTATTCGGGCAGTGCGTTGACGGTGAGGGTGTAATCCTCGGCCTGGCCAAAGCCCGATGTATTGCATGGCGGAGCAATGGCGTTGAATTTCTTGATGACCCGCATCCGGGTCTCGCCGGGCACTGCATCAACCGGGACCTCGATATCGCCGATGGCCTGCTGGCTGTCGGTGCCGGTCGAACCGACCAGATCGCTCAGGTTGTAGGTTTCGCCTGCATCGGAGAAGTCACCGTTCTGGTTCCAGTCGATATAGACCGTGACCTTGTTGGTGAAGCTGCCGCCGGTGTTGCCTTCCACTGCGGCCGGATAGGTGAGGCCCTGCATGACTTCACCGCCGGTAACGGACAGGAAGTCCTCAAGGGCCGGGCTGCCACCCAGTGCGGCGTCACTGGCATTGTCGATGCCGGTGAACAGCACGCGGGTGATCGGCTCCACGGTGGATGGGAAGTTCACGTCGCAATACGGATACGGGAACGGTTCCGGTGCGAAATTGGCGATGACGGTGCAGTCTGCCGACACGGAACTGGTGACGAAGGTGTCGCCACTCAGGGTGCCGCCGCAGGTCCCGTCGACACCATCGATGACAAAGCCGGAGTCCGGTGTCAGCGTGAAGGTCGCGGTCTGGTACTCGACCACCGTCTGCGGGGTGTCAGGGGAAATGGTGCCATTGCCGGCTCCGACGCTCGGGGTGACGGTCCATTCGGGGGCCGTGCCGGCGACGAAGTTGGCGATGACGGAGCAGTCGGCCATGACCGGGGCGGTGGTGTAGACATTGCCCACGAGCGTGCCGTCGCAGCTGCCATCAACACTGTCGATGACAAAGCCGGCGTCCGGCATCAGCGTGAAGTCTCTGCTCTGGCCTTCAGCCACGGTTTGCGGAGTGTTCGGCGTGATGGTGCCGCCACCGTCCCAAACGCTCGGGGTCACCGTGTGGGTTGGGCCATCGGTACAACCTCCGACCATGGAGTCCCGTACCCGCAGGTTGTCCAGGTCGAAGGTGCTGCCTTCCGAACCAGACTCCATGCCGCTCCACGGCTGGATGACGTCGATGTGGAGCGGCGACAGATCGAGTTCCGCCACGATGTTGTGGCCGGTGAAGATCGAGCTGCCGTTGAGGCAAAGTTCCAAGGTTCCGTCGGTGTTGTTGGTCACAACCCGAAGTTCGTGGTATTCGCCTTGGGTGTATGTGCCGGTAGTGGCTGCCCAAGCGCCAGCATCGCCCACAAGCTGAAGGGTGTCGATCGTGCCATCCACGTTGAAACGAACGCGGGTGTTGATGGTGCCTGTTTCGTCGTTGACCGGGGTAAAGAATTGGGTGCTGCCGCTGCCGACCTGCGTGATCGCAAACTGGACTGTGGCAATGGAGAAGTCCTCCGTACCCAGGTCCGGGAAGACTGGGCTGCTCGCCGTTGTGGTACCCCAGCCTCCCGATGCTGCGCGCAGATGC
>LSQX01125206.1_pt2 | contig 10138 bp, 6 predicted proteins | sample 654561 | NCBI WGS metagenome assembly LSQX01 (sample SAMN04489861, study PRJNA283612) | anaerobic digester metagenome | isolation source: 4 biogas reactors fed with cattle manure at either 37C or 55C with and... | place: Denmark: Kongens Lyngby | collected 2014
GCGAAAAAGAATAGGGATGAGCTTATAAAAAAGCTTGTAGAAATTCAATATGAGCGCAACGATATGGATTTTGGCAGAAACAGGTTTAGAGTTAGGGGAGATGTTGTTGAAATCTACCCCGTATATTCATCTGAAAACGCTATAAGAGTAGAGTTCTTTGGTGATGAGATTGACAGGATTAGTGAAATAAACGCGCTTACCGGTAATGTAAAAAGCGTGCTTTCTCACGCTGCCGTTTACCCCGCGTCACACTATGTTGTATCACAGGAAAAGTTAGAAAAAGCCCTTTTAGAGATTGAAGAGGAAATGCTTTTACAAGTAGAGTATTTCAAAAAACAGGGTAAACTTTTAGAAGCACAGCGGATAATGCAAAGGACATATTACGATATTGATATGCTTCGTGAAACGGGATTTTGCAAAGGCATTGAAAACTATTCAAGGGTTATGTCGGGTAGAAAAGCGGGTTCGCCTCCGTTTACGCTTTTAGACTATTTCCCGGATGATTTTATTCTTTTTGTAGATGAGTCGCATGTTACTTTGCCTCAGGTTCGCGGTATGTACGGCGGCGACCGTTCACGCAAGGAAAGCCTTGTGGATTTCGGCTTTAGGCTCCCTTCGGCATATGATAACAGACCACTCAATTTTGATGAGTTTTATGTAAAAACGCCGCGTAAAATATTTGTAAGCGCAACACCGGGAGAATTTGAAAAATCTAAAAGCAGCAGTATAGCAGAGCAAGTGTTAAGACCTACGGGACTTCTTGACCCCGAAATATCCGTAAGACCAATTGAGGGGCAGATTGAAGACTTAATAAGCGAAATAAATGAAAGAGTTAAAAAGGGTGAGAGAACGCTCATAACAACGCTTACGAAAAGAATGGCAGAGGATTTAACGGATTATCTTACTGACCTTGACATAAAAGTGCGTTATATGCACTATGATATTGATACTATCGAGCGTATGGAAATTATAAGAGATTTAAGGCTTGGAGAATTTGATGTTCTTGTTGGAATAAACCTTTTAAGAGAGGGGCTTGACATACCGGAGGTTTCGCTTATAGTAATTCTTGATGCCGATAAAGAAGGCTTTTTAAGAAGCTCCACATCACTAATTCAAACAATCGGCAGAGCGGCGCGAAATGTAAACGGTCATGTTATAATGTATGCCGACAGTGTTACGGCATCAATGGAATACGCAATACGAGAAACATACCGCCGCAGAGAAAAACAAATAGATTATAATAAAAGACAAGGCATTGTGCCAAAAACAATAGTAAAAGAGGTTCGTGATATACTTGAAATTTCCTCGAAAACAACAGTAGACGAAGCGTCGGGGAAAAAGCTGTCACCGCGGGAAAAGACAGAGCTTATAGAAAGGCTTACAAGAGAAATGAAAGCGGCGGCAAAGCTGCTTGAATTTGAGCATGCCGCGTATTTAAGAGACAGAATTCAAAAAATTAGGGGTAAATAATAAATATGAGAAAGAGCATTATCGTTAAAGGGGCAAGAGAGCATAATCTTAAAAATGTTGATTTAACTATTCCAAGGGACAAGCTTATAGTTTTTACGGGACTTTCAGGCTCAGGAAAATCTTCTTTGGCATTCGATACTATTTATGCCGAGGGGCAGCGCCGTTATATAGAAAGCTTGTCGTCATACGCAAGGCAGTTTTTAGGTCAAATGGAAAAGCCTAAGGTTGATAAAATAGACGGGCTTTCGCCCGCCGTTTCAATCGACCAAAAGACTACTTCAAAAAATCCGCGCTCAACAGTAGGCACAGTTACAGAGATTTATGATTATATAAGGCTTTTATACGCCCGAATAGGCGTCCCGCACTGTCCTATATGCGGCAGGGAGATTAAGCAGCAGACGATAGACCAAACAGTAGAAATTGCTATGCAGCTTGAAAAAGGCACTAAAGTACAGATTTTTGCGCCGATTATAAAAGGCAGAAAAGGCGAGCATCAAAAAGAGCTTGACGCTGCCAGAAGAGGCGGTTTTGTGCGGGTAAGAATTGACGGCAGTATATATGATTTATCGGAAGACATAAAGCTTGATAAAAACATAAAGCACAATATTGACATTGTCGTGGATAGATTAGTTATAGACGAGTCGATAAAGTCAAGACTTACAGATTCACTTGAAACGGCATTTTCTCTTACTGAAGGTACTGCCGTCGTTGCCGTTTTAGATGGTGAGGAGTTACTATTTTCACAAAACTATGCCTGCCCCATACACGGCGCAAGTATTGAGGAGTTAAGCCCCCGTATGTTCAGTTTTAACAATCCGTTTGGCGCTTGTCCAACTTGTACGGGGCTTGGTATTTTTATGCGTGTAGACCCAAACCTTATACTTTCGGACAAAAATCTTTCAATAGCGCAAGGAGCAGTAAAAGCAAGCGGTTGGAGTACGGCAGAGGGCGGCACGATAGCGCAAATGTATTTTGAAGCACTCGGCAACAGATATGGTTTTACACTTAAAACGCCGATAAAGGATATTTCGGCAGAGGGCATAAACGCCCTCCTTTACGGCACGAAGAATGAAAAAATTAGAATTATACGAAAAGGTGAATACGGAGCCGGAGAATACAGGGGTATATTCGAGGGGCTTGTCAATAACTTAGAAAGACGATACAGAGAAACAACGAGTGACTGGGCAAGGTCAGATATTGAGCGGGTTATGTCCGTCTGCAAATGCCCCGACTGCGAAGGCAAACGGCTGAAACCGTCATCTCTTGCCGTTACCGTGGGCGGTATAAATATTTCAGAGCTTTGCGATAAATCAATAAGAAATACAGTATCATTTTTTGAAGGCCTAAAGCTTTCGGAAAGAGAAGAAATGATAGCACGGCAAATATTAAAAGAGATTTTAGCAAGACTTGGGTTTTTATGCAGTGTAGGGCTTGATTATTTGACGCTATCAAGGGCGGCAGGCAGTATTTCCGGCGGTGAAAATCAAAGAATACGCCTTGCAACACAAATAGGCTCATCGCTTATGGGGGTACTTTATATTCTTGACGAGCCGAGTATAGGACTGCACCAGCGAGATAATGAAAAGCTGTTAAAAACACTTAGGCAAATGCGAGATTTAGGAAACACTTTAATTGTAGTAGAGCATGACGAGGAAACAATTCTCTCTGCCGACTATGTTGTCGATATCGGACCTGGCGCAGGTGTTCACGGCGGCGAAATCGTTGCAGCGGGAACGGTTGAAGATATAATAAACTGTGAAAAATCGTTAACGGGGCAATACCTTAGCGGTAAAAGAAGTATTCCGATACCTGAGAAAAGAAGAAAAGGCAACGGCAATCTTTTACAGGTAATAGGCGCAAAGGAAAACAACCTTAAAAATATTGATGTTGATATACCGCTTTCGGCTTTCGTTGCCGTTACGGGCGTTTCAGGCTCAGGCAAGTCTTCGCTTGTGAACGAGGTTATATATAAAAAACTTGCGTCACAGCTCAATAATATGAAAAGAACAGCAGGCAAGCATAAGGAAATAAAGGGGCTGCAGTTTCTTGATAAGGTTATAAATATCGACCAGTCGCCAATAGGCAGAACACCACGCTCTAACCCTGCGACATATACGGGTGTGTATACGGATATCAGAACGCTTTTTGCCCAAACGAGTGCCGCAAAGCTCAGAGGATACAGCGCGGGGCGCTTTTCGTTCAATGTCAAAGGCGGGCGCTGTGAAGCGTGCGAGGGTGACGGTATTGTTAAAATTGAAATGCACTTTCTGTCAGATATTTATGTACCTTGCGAAGTCTGCAAAGGTCAAAGATACAACCGTGAAACACTCGAAGTAAAGTATAGAGGCAAAAATATATATAACATTCTTGAAATGACAGTAGAGGAGGCTATGGACTTTTTCTCAGCTATCCCTAAAATACACAACAGATTAAGAACGCTTTATGATGTGGGGTTAGGGTATATCAAGCTTGGTCAATCTGCTACGACGCTTTCAGGCGGAGAGGCACAAAGAGTAAAGCTGTCAACGGAGCTTTCAAAAAGGGCGACGGGCAAAACGGTATATATTCTTGACGAGCCTACAACGGGTCTTCATACCGCCGATGTTGACAGGCTTTTAGAGGTGCTGCAAAGGCTTGTAGACAGCGGCAACTCTGTAATAGTAATAGAGCATAACTTAGATGTAATAAAAAGCGCAGACTATATAATAGACTTAGGTCCGGAAGGCGGCGACAAAGGCGGCAGAGTTATAGCAAAGGGTACTCCGGAGCAAGTCGCAAAAAACAGTAAATCCTTTACGGGCAAATACTTAAAAAAAGTGCTTGACGCAAAATAAGCATCAAGCACCTCTTTAGTTTACGAATTTTAGTCGGGTAGATTTTCTGCTATTCTAATTATTTCCGTCAAAGTATATTTTAGTCTTATAATTTCTTCTTCCGACTCCTTTTCCGTATTATATGATGCGGCAAGATAGATTTTTAGCTTAGGCTCAGTACCGGACGGTCTTATAACTATACTTGTGTTAACTGTTTTATAGCTTATAGTATCACTTTTCGGAAGTTTCGTGTTATCTCTTAAATAATCGGTAACAGTAACGGGCGTTTCACACAGAAAGTCTGTGTTTCCTTTTCTAAAATAACTCATAATCGCTTTAATAGTCTTACTGCCTTTTTCGCCCGTATACGAAAAATCAATAAGCGCCGTTTTTTCATATCCAAATTCTTTATAAATGTTAAGCAGCGCATCATATAAAGAAATTCCCTTATCTTTATAAAAAGAAACAGCTTCAGAAACTAAAAGCGCAGCGCCTACGGCGTCTTTATCCCTTATATAATCGCCCGCAAGATAGCCGCAGCTTTCCTCAAATCCAAAAACAAACCGCTTGCTCTCATTCTTTAGAGCGGTTATTTTTTCGCCTATATACTTAAAGCCCGTCAGCACATTAACTAAAGATACGGAATATTTATCAGCTATTTTAGAAGCAAGCTCTGTTGTTACAATGGATTTTACAGCCACGGCGTCTAAAGGCATGGTTTTGTTTTCTGTTCTTATTTTACATATAAAGTCAAAAAGGATTAGCCCGATTTCATTCCCCGAAAATATCCTAAACTCATTTTGAGTTAAAGCCGCAACGCCAATTCTGTCAGCATCGGGGTCAGTTGCTATTGCTACAGAGGCGCCTTTTTCATAGCCCAGACGAATTACAAGCTCCAAAGCCTTGGGCAATTCAGGGTTAGGGCTTTTACAAGTCGGAAAATTTCCGTCAGGCTCTTTCTGCTCTGAAACCGTAAAAACTTCAATATTACCCATCCTTTTTAAGACTGAAAGCACAGGAACAAGCCCCGCCCCATTAAGGGGAGTAAAAGCTATTTTTATAGGCTTTTCTGATTTATAAAGGCTCGTTTTCATTACGGCATCATAAAACGATTCATCAACGCTTTTTTCTATATATTCAATTCTGCCATTAGATAAAAAATAATCAAAATCAAGATTTTTATCACTGAAATAAGGTTCTAAAGCTATTAAATTTGCTATATCTTCTGCCGTTTCGGTCGTTATTTGACCGCCGTCATCAGAGTAAACCTTAAAACCGTTGTACTGTGAAGGGTTATGGCTTGCTGTTATTACTATTCCCGCATCCGCTTTTAAATGGCGCACAGCATATGATAACATGGGTGTAGGACGAAGCTCTGAAAATATAAAAACCTTTACCCCTTCGCCGGCAAGCGCCGCGGCGGCATATTTTGCAAAGGCAAAACTATTTAATCTGCTGTCAAAAGCAATAGCACAAGACGGGGAATGTGTTTTACTGTTAAGGTATGCCGCAACTCCTTTTGAAGCGCGTATTACCGTATATTTATTTAGCCTATTAGTGCCGATACCCATAACAGAGCGCAGTCCGCCTGTGCCAAACTCAAGCTCTTTATAAAATGCGTCGGAACGCTCGTTTTCAGGTATACCTAAAAGCTCCCCTTTCAATTCGCTGTCAGCTTCAGCCTTTTTAAGCCACTCGTTATATCTTAATTCCCACTTTTCTATTTTGCTCACTTCTTTCGGTATTTATATACTCATATAGTATATACTCATTCTAAATTTACCGCAAGAACTTAATAACAGATATAATCTGAATTTAATATGGCTTGAATTTAACATAGGTTAATGTTACACTTACTTAAATAAGCTCTGTATATGAAAGGGTGATACTTTGAGTGTTAAATTCGGAATAATAGGTCCCGGGCGGATTGCCGGTAAATTTTGTGAAGCCGTAAAAATGGTTGACGGCGCCTCTGTCTATGCCGTTTCAAGTAAATCAAAAGAAAGAGCCGAAAGCTTTGCGCACAAATACAATATCCCGCACTTTTTCAAAAGTTATGAAGAAATGCTTTCTATGCCTGAAATAGATGTTGTTTATATAGCTACTACTCACAATTACCATTATGATAATATAATGCTTTGCCTGCAAAACAAAAAAGGCGTGCTGTGTGAAAAGAGTATGGTAACGAATGCCTCCCATGCAAGAGAAGTATTTAGCTTCGCGAAAGAGCAAGGGCTTTTTATTATGGAGGCGATGTGGTCAAGGTATCTGCCTGCCGTAAAAAAAGCAAAAGAATGGATAGACAGCGGAAAAATCGGCGATATTGTTCTTTCGTCGGCGGTTTTAGGTTTTCGTACGAAAGACGAGCCTTTTGACAGATTTTTAAGTAAAGAGCTTGGCGGCGGCGCGGCGTTTGATTTGTCTGTATATAATATTGAGCTTGCAACATACCTGTTCGGCACAGAGTATGAAAGTGTGAAAACATCTGCCGTATACGGTGAAACGGGCGTTGATGTCACAAACAATATAACGCTTAACTACAAAAACTTTACCGTAAGTCTGCTTAGCACCTTAGCGGCAAACCTGCCAAGAAGCGATATGTATATTTACGGTACTAAAGGGAGCATATTGCTTGGAAGACTTGCCGCGCCTACAAAATGCACGCTATTTACTGACGATAACAAGCCGTATGTTTTTACAGGCGAGTTTAATAACGGCTTTCAATATGAAATACAGGATGTTTGCGACTGTATCAAAAACGGAAAAACGGAAAGCGAAATAGTTCCGCCAAAAGTAACAATAAAGTGTGCAGAGATTTATGATAAACTTTTAAATTTGAATTGAAAATTGAAACTGAGTGCGGGAAAAATCTTGCACTCAGTTTCTTGATTTCATTTTCATTTTTTAATTTGTATTGCGTCGCAGACGCGAGACTTTCCATTTAATCAGCGCCTGACTGATTATGAAGTTTTTAATTCTCATTAATCAATGAAAACCCATTGATTTCAGGAATGTACTTCCACACTTTGTTGCCGCCGTCCTCTTTGGCTCTGTATAGCGCCCTTTCGGAAAGAGTGTGTATTTCATAAAAGGAATTGTAGCTTTCTGTTTTATCAGAAAACACACCAATAGACACCGTTACAACAGCGGAAACGGCAGAGCAGTTATTAGGAATGGCAAGCTCTTCAACGGTTTTACAAATATCGGCGGATACGGCTTCACACTCGTTAGGACTGTCGCTTTTGAATAAAACCATAAACTCACCGCCGCCGACCCTGCCGATGTGAAAAGCTTTCTTTTGACAATAATCGTTTAGCGCTCCGCTTAATAAAACGAGCAGCTTATCTCCCGACGAAGCGCCGTAATACCTGTTATACTCTCTGAAAAAGTCAATATTAAGACTAATACAGTTAAGATATGTAAGCGTGTCTTTATCGTCAAATAATTCGGAAAGAGTATCAAGCGTCATCTTGCGGTTGCTAAGTCCCGTAAGGGAGTCAGTTATATTCTCATGATATAAGTCATAATTTGATTTTTTCAGTTTATCTGCAAAAATCAAGTTTTCTATTTTTATCTTTGAAATACTAAAAGACATTACAGCGCCTAATGCAACACTTACGAACAGGCTTAAAATATCGAAAGCAAAAAGGTCGCTGTTCTTGGCATATACGGACATAGCTATAAAAATTGCCGATGAAAGTATCGTTGTAAAAAGATTTTGCGGCGGCGGCACGATAAAAACGATTTGTATAATGCATATCATAAAAATGAATTTTACCGCAAGGTTATTAGGAGAGATAAGCGTATCGGAGTATGCCGCAACAAGGTAATAGAACAGGGATGTAAAAAATATCAGCAAATTAACGGTGCGGGGCTTTGAAAGCGTTTTAGTGTCAATTGTTTTTCTGCAAAGAAAAAACACAAATAAGGATACCGCGGCGGTAATAAGATTTAGTGTCACTTTCAATGAAAAACTTGAGGAAAGGACACGAAGAATGATTGCCTCAACCGCCGCTGTAAAATAAATAGCTACACTAAGATTTTTAAGAACGCGCAAGTTGCTTATACCAATGCCGTTTGCTTGAGAGGCAAAGGTTTTCTTGTTAAAGCCATAATAAAGCTCCGACTGTGAAAAGGTTTTAAAAGCCATATTCTTTCCCGCCTTAGTAGGGGTTTTATCTCACGCTGTCAACAAGCGAAATAAAGCGGGAGATAAGCGTTGATGCCGTGTCTTTCCCTAATGAAACGAGCAGACACCATGTATCGGACTCAAGTGAATCGTTGTTTTCATCATAACGATAACCTGCTATAACATAATGGTTGTCAGGTGTTACATAACCGGCGGCGTCGTTCATAAGGTCAAATACTATAATGTCCTCTCCGTACATTTCACGAAGTGAGGGATAAGAAAATCCGTCAAGTCCATCGCCGCCTACGAGAAGCTCGCCATATAGTTCACCGGGGCTGATAAACGCCTTAAAAGCATCTCCGACTTCAAGATACCCGATTTCCGTCACTGTATAATATTTTCTGCTGCTCTTATCATAAATAATGTTGATGCTTGCTATTGCAGCTTTAGAAAGCGTAAGCGCAACATTGTTTTCAATCTCAATAAGAAATTGGTCGTGCGCAATATTTAATATAGGCTCTACTGTTTCCTCAGAAACCTGAATATGACCGTCATACCAAGGCGTGTAACCCTCTGAGTATGAATATATACCTATACCAAGCAAGTCACCCGTGCTGTTGTTAAGCGCGACACACTCTTCATAAGTCATAGTAAGGGCTAATGTTATGTAGCCGAATTCATAGCCTATGCGAATAGCGCCCTCATGTGCCGTAAGGTTGGGCAGCTTATCATTAGATAAATCCCTTACAGATGTAACCGTGCCGACATTTCCTTGAATAAACATAAAGTTATAACCGGCTTTTCCCATAACCTTATCCATATAATAAACGAAGTCAGCAGAAATTTTTGTGTCAAACTCAAGACCGTCGTCCGTTTTTAGGAAGTCATAGCTTGCAGATTCCGGGTGACAGCCAAAGGAAGCAATAATAGTGGGAACAGCCGCAGCGTCTGTCGGTATAAACTTCAGACGATAAAGATTATCGTCATTTGCATATGGAGGCGTTCTATCTTTTAGATAGTCCGAAATATCTGCTTTAGCAAAGGTTAATGTGCCCTCTTTTAAGTCGGAAAATGCGTTTATTATAGAGTTTACACAACCGTCAATAATAGAGTTTAAGAAGCTTTCGCTAATACCGTTTTTAAGCTCAAAATCGTTGCTGAGCGTTGAAAGATAGTTGTTAGCTGTTGTGGAAAGCGGTCCGTTCCATACGCCTTGAGTGTCAATACCGGAGTGCGTATGAGAAGCAGAAACATTTATGCTGACAATGTTGTTTTCCGCCGCAAAATCGGAAATAGCGGCACGGATTTTCCTAATATCGGCATTGGCAATTCCCACGCAGTCAAGCACGCAAAAAGCAACGCGGCCTCTGCCGGAATTGTCATCAAGAATTACGGTGCGCACACAAAGGTCTTCAGCCACACCGTCATCATCCGTATACATTTCTGTTGAATACCACCACGGAGCATAACTTCCTCTTGCATAAAGTCCTTTGCCGAAGTCAAAGGGAAGTATAGACTCTTTAGCATAGCCTAACTTCCACACTGCACCGTCCGCCTTGCTGTCAAGAAACTCACTCGTTCCGGGGTAAAAACCCTCATAAGTGCTTATGTCGTAAGCGTCAAGAGAGCTAACTTCCGTAGTATTAGAGGCTCGCGGAAGTATACTTGCAAGAGCGTTAAATATAACGCCGTTTAACAGTATGTTACTTATAAAGTTAATTATTTT
>LSQX01212829.1_pt2 | contig 10138 bp, 4 predicted proteins | sample 654561 | NCBI WGS metagenome assembly LSQX01 (sample SAMN04489861, study PRJNA283612) | anaerobic digester metagenome | isolation source: 4 biogas reactors fed with cattle manure at either 37C or 55C with and... | place: Denmark: Kongens Lyngby | collected 2014
GCTCTCGTCCCTAACTAGTACGCACCTCACCACGCAGATTCCTGCCTGCAGCGCGCCGATACCACGGATCAAGGCAACGGACACGGATGGAGAGGTCCGCGCACTGGAGCCGGGTTTCTCTGTGTCCAGACCGGACTCCTTCTCTCGGAATCCCGGCAGCGGCGACAGCGCGCGGTCCTCCTTGCCACCTCCCCCAGCCGGGTGTATAATGATCCGGGTGATGCACTGGCTGCCGGACCGCGGAGGGAAGCTGCGGTCGCCCGGCCTGGTCCGGGCAGGGCGGTTCGCGGAGTCAGGCAGCTAGAGGAAGGCTCTGCCATGGATGCTGCCCTTGCCTGGGTCGTGCTCGGTGTGTCCCTCGCTGGTCTCTCCTTCGCTGTGCTTGTTCCGGGCTTCTGGCTCCCCCTGCCAGGCACGGCGGCCGAGGACGGCGATGCGGAGCGCGCGACGACGAGGCTCCTCCTCGTGACGGGTGCTGCCGTCGCGCTGGTGTTGTTTCTGGCCACACTGCCGGCACACGCGCCCTGGTCATCCGGGCAGGCGCTCGGGCGTGGCTACCTTCTGGGGGCGGCAGGTGCCCTCATGGCGGTGGCGCTGTTGCATCACCTCCGCGCGCGCGTGGTGATGGCCNNCCTCGCGCGAGCCGGCGCCGGCCGCGCTCCAGCTCACGGCGATCTGTGGCGCCGTGGGGCTGCTCTCGCTGGGCGTTCTTCCCCTGGCGCTGGCGGTGCTCCTCTTCCCCGCCAGTATCATCGATGCGCTCCTGGGCGTGGCCCTCGGAGGGGTGCTCACGGCTCTTCTGGCACGCCTGGGATATGCCTTCCACGCGCAAACGGCCCCGGAGATCCCCGATGGGGCTACGCTCCAGGGGTGGGCCGTCTACCTGGCCACGCTCGCCGGGGCGCTTGCTTTCGGCTTCTACCACTTCCCGCCCCCGCAGGCGCTCGCGCGTATCGTGCCGCTCGGGCTCGGCGCGGCGATGATCCTGGCGGTCGCGGCGGCGGCCGGCCTCTTTGGTGCCGCTCGAACGCCGGCGCGCGCCTTCGTCTGCACGGGAGTGCTGAGCGCCCTGGTCCTGGCGCTTCTATCGGCCGTCATGCTACCCCGGTGGGTGCCGGAGAGCGGGGCCGTTGCCGTGGTCTTGCTGGGCATCGGCACGGCGTTCCTGAGCACACTCCTGGCAGCTACCCTTCCCCCTGGGAAGGCCGGCATGGGCGAGAGCGCCGGTATCGCCGGGCTGATGCTCCTCGGTCTCTATGTGACGGCGTTCGACTGGCTGCGGGGGTATGGCGTCGGACTGGCGCTGGTGGGGGCCTGGGTGGCCGGCAGTGGCGGTCTGGCCGCGCTCTACTGGCGTGGCCTGGCACGCGCCAGTGCGCTCCGGTGGCAGCGCCCCGCGCCGGAGGGAGGCAGCGAGCCGGCCTCGGTAGCGCTCTTCCTGCATCATCTGCTCGCGGTGGGACTACTGGCGCTCCTCTTCCGACTCTTCCTCGAACGTTACCGGCCGCTGGCCACGGATCTCAGCCTCACGGTGCACTTCACCTTCGTGGGGCTGGTCGTGGGCGCCCTCATCCCCCTATGGATTGCGGAAAGCCTGGAACGTTCGGTGGCGCGCCTGCGACGGGTGTCGGCCGCTCCAGCGGCGCAGAGGCGGGGAGCGGCCAGTGCAGCGGGGCTTTTTGCGGCGGCGGGGATCGCATTCTGGGCCGTGGGGGCTCCCGCCGCGGTCGGGATCGCCTGGGGGATGCGTTCACTCGTCGGCCTGCTCGCCGGATTGCTGGTCGCCGGCGTCTTCTTGCTCTTCCCGCGAGGGGAGCGGGGGAAGGGGATTGGCGCGCAGGCGTCGCTCCTCGCGACGGTGCTCATCGCCCTGGCGACCGTGCAGCTTGCCCACCTGCTGGAGCCGCTCGGCGTGCTCCACCGCGAAGTTCGGGTGACGGTCCTGGGCGTCTTCGCCGTGCTCGCCGTCCTCTCGATGCTCCTGGGCCAGTGGAGCGCGCGCGGCGCGTGCAAAGCCGCGTTTAGGCTGGAGGGCGAGGGGGAGGGAACCGATGGCCGCTGAGGCGCAGGCATGGGAACGCTGGGAAGCGGGGAGCCGCTTCCGAACGCTGGCAGTCGTGGCGTGTGCCGTGTGGGCGGCGGGTCTCCTGGCGCTGTTTGCCTCGCGGCAGGTCCCGATGGGCGAGATCCGGGGGCGCGTCACCGCCGAGGATACCGGCCAGCCGGTTCCAAAAGCAAAGCTCCTGCTGGCGCCGGCAAGCCCCTCGGTGCCGGGGCGCAAGCGCCAGCTGCTCGTCGACGAGCGCGGCTACTTCCACCTGCGCCGGATCCCCGCGGGGGAGTACTTCGTCTCCGCGTCCAGCCGGGCCCACCGTCTCCCGCCCACACGGCTGACGATTGCCGAGGGCCGGGCGACCGAGGTGGCCCTGGAGCTTGCCCCCACCACGCCTTTCCTTGATGTCTACGTGCCCCAACACGTCTTCGTGCCTGACGAGCCGGTGCAGATCACCGCGCACGGCTTCACGAGGGAAGATGCGCTCACCGTGGAGGCGTATCGGGTGGACCCGCTCCGGGTGATGCGCGAGGCGCGCGGCTCGCTGTGGCGCGCGCTCGTTCCCAATGCCGCGAGCGACGCCTTCGGCCCGGAGGAGCGGGTGGCGCTGCGCCAGGTCGCGGGAGCCGCTCCGGTGGCGCGGTTCTCGCACGTTCCCGCGCGCGATGGAGAGGGCGTCTTCACCCAGCGGATCACGCTTCCCCTGAAGGATCCGGGGCTCTATGTGGTCGCCTGCCAGGGCGACGGCATGGAACGGATTGACTGGGTGATGGTCACCGGCCTTGGCCTGATCACGAAACGATCCGGCTCCAGAGTGCTCGCTTTTGCCGTTGACCTCGCCACGGGCGAGCCGGCGCCCGGCACGGAGATCCGCGTCTATGCCGAGGACGGCGAGCGCCAGAGCATGGTGGCAGATGAGCAGGGCATCGCATCCTTCCAGGCTGGCGAGAGCGACCTCCTGCTGGCCGCGCGCCGGGGTAACTCGATGGCGTTCATCCGGCTCTGGGGAAGCGGGGCGCAGGAAAGCGGGGAGCAGCAGCGGGTTTTCCTCTATACGGACCGGCCGGTCTATCGCCCGGGTGCGCGCGTCCGGTTCAAAGGGATCGCGCGCGCCGTGCGCGGCGAGGAGTTCCTGGTGCCGGAAGGGAAGCCGGTGCGCGTGGAGGTCCACGATCCCCGCGGCACGCTGATTTACGCTGCTGAGCGCATGACGAACGACTTCGGCTCGTTCCACGGCGAGCTGGAGCTCTCGCCGGAAGCGAGCACGGGCACCTACACCCTTTCGGCGGAGTGGGGAGGCCAGAGGCACGACGAGTATTTCGACGTGGCCGCCTACCGGAAGCCGGAGTATCAGGTGGAAGTGATCCCCGAGCGCGCGGAGTACACGCGCAGCGAATCGGGGTGGGTGACGATCGAGGCGCGCTACTACTTCGGGGCGCCCGTAGCGGGCGCGCGCGTCGATTATGTCATCATGCGCAGCCCGATCTGGAGCTGGCAAGAGGAGGACGCGGAGTATCTCCCCTATGGAGACCAGACCGGCGAGGGCGAAGTGGTGGCGACGGGAGTGGCGACGACCGACGCCCGGGGGCGCTGCCGCGTCCGGTTCGAAACGGCGACGCCCGAGCTGGCCACAGGAGAGGAGGCCGGGCTCGATTGGGAATCGTTTGACCACCGCTACTCCATCGAGGCCACGGTGTTCGACCAGGGTCGCTTCTCGGCGACCGGATCGGCCCGGGTGAAGGTGTGGCGCGGCGAGCAAACGCTCGAGGTGGAGCCAGGACGCTTCGTGGCGGGCGCGGGCGAGGAGATTCCGGTGACCGCTTACGTGCGCGACCGCGCCGGCGCGCCGCTCGAAGGCGTGGATGTCGAGCTCCGATTTGTCCGGCGCGATTGGAATGACGAGGGCTTTACCCTGGTCTCCGTGGGAAAGAGCCGGGGCGCCTCGGACGCGGAAGGACAGGTAAAGGCGCGGTTCCAGGCGCCTTCTGCCGGAAGCTACCAGCTGGTTGGCCATACCCGGGATAAACGCGGGAATCGGATCACCGCCACCGCCTACCTCTGGGTGAGCGGACCCGGGGGCGGGAGCGCTCACGCACGCCTCCCAGACTTGCAGGTGATACCCGACCGGCGTGAGTATCAGCCGGGCGATGAGGCGACCTTCCTGATCCAGACCTCCCGGCCCGGCGGGACGGCCCTGGTCGCCATCGAGACCGACCGGCTTCTCGACTGGCGGCTCGTGCCCCTGAAAGAACGGTCGATTCCTTTCCGGATGCGGGTCACCCGGGAGCATCTGCCAAACTTCACCCTTTCCGTCTGTACCGTGCGCGACAAGGAGATGGCGCTTCAGGAAGCCGGGGTGAACGTTTCATCTCGCCCGCGGGCATTGCGCGTGGAGGTTACCCCGGATCGCGAGGTGTACGCGCCGGGCGAGCGGGCGACGTACCAGGTGCGCGTCCGTGATGCCAATGGGAGGCCGGTGCAGGCGGAGCTCTCGCTCGGCGTCGTGGATGAGTCGATCTACGCCATCCAGGAGGACCGCGCGGATATCCTCCGGGCGTTCTATCCCCGGCGCGCCAGCCTGGTCGAGACGAGTTTCTCCTTCCCCCAAATCTACCTGAGCGGGGCGGACAAAGGGGGCCCGGCAGAGAGCGTGCGCAAGGAGTTTCCCGACACGGCGCTGTGGGTGCCGGTGGCCCGCACCAACGCGCAGGGTGAGGCGACTGTGGCGCTCGCCGTGCCCGACTCGCTCACCACCTGGCGTGCGACGGTGCGCGCGCACACACGCGAGACGCTCGTGGGCCAGGCGGTGAGCCGGATCACCTGCCGCAAGGAGTTGATGGTGCGGATCCAGGCGCCGCGCTTCCTCACCGCGCGCGACGAGGTAACGCTCTCGGCGATGGTACACAACGAGTCCGACGCCACCCAGCGCGTGCGCGTCTCCTTGGATGCAGAGGGGGCGCTCCCCGCCGGCGCGCGTGAGACGGCGATCACTCTCCGCCCGGGGCAGGCCCGGCGCCTCGACTGGAAGGCGAGCGTTCAGGAAGCGGGCGACTGTCGCCTGGTCGCTCGGGCACGCGCCGAAAGCGGGCTGACTGATGCTGTGGAAGTCCGCCTGCCGGTCTTGCCGCACGGGCGCGTGAGAGCCGAATCGCGCTCCGGCAGCCTCTCGGGCGATGGAGTGGCCGAGGAGAAGATCCGACTGCGCTCTGACGTCCTGAAGCAGACGAAGGTGACACTGCACCTGTCGCCCTCGCTCGCCTCGGGGATGCTGTCGGCGCTCTCCTTCCTGGCGACCTACCCCTATGGGTGCACCGAGCAGACGATGAGCGCTTTCCTGCCCGACCTGCTGGTCCATCGCACCCTCTCCCGCCTGGGGGCGCGCTCGCCCGAGATGGCGAAGCACCTGGAGCGCGAGATCCCTAAGATGGTGGATGCCGGGTTGCAGCGGCTCTATCGCTACCAGCATCTGGATGGTGGCTGGGGGTGGTGGGAGCATGACGAATCCGAGCCGGAGATGACGGCCTACGTGGTCGAGGGCCTCGTCCTGGCGCGCAAGGCCGGCTTCCGAATCAATGAGAGGGCACTGACGCACGGCGTGGAATGGCTGCGCGAGCGCGAGGTGACGCGGATTGCGCGCGAGAGAGGGATCTCCTCCTCCCGCGCGGCCCAGCTGATGGCGCAGGCGCGCGCGTCCGGCGTGCCCGGGCTGGCGCTGGCCGCGCCCACGGCATACCGAGCATCGAACCTTGGCGTGGAGCGGGCGACCGTGCTGCACGCGCTTGCCCTCGCGGGCGAGGGTGGCCCAATTCGCCTGGTGTTGGGGGGGCAAACTGGCGCTCGTGCCACGCGCGAGAGCGGTACGCTCGCCCGGCTCGCGCTCGCGGCGCGCCGAGCAGGGCTGGTGGCTGAAGCCGAGAGCCTCTGCCGGCGGCTCGTCGCGCGATCCAGTGAGAGCGCCAACTTCTGCCATTGGAACAGTGACGCCGAGACGACGGCGCTCGCGCTCCAGGCGATCCTGGCCGTGCCGGGAGAGCCGCGCGACGAGCGCATGGCGGTCGCCGCGAAGGCGGTGCGCTGGCTCCTCTCGCGCCGCGAGGACGGCTATTGGGGCTCGACCCAGGCCACCGCGCGCGTCCTCTTCGCCCTGGTGGAGTATCTCGAGGCGACGGGCGAGACCGCACCGGCGTTCACCGTCACTCCGGCCGTTAACGGGCAGGCGCTCGAACCGGTACGCTTCGACGCGCGCTCGCTCTTCCAGCCGGAGGTGACCATTACGCTGCCCGCAAGCGCGTTGCGCGCGGGCGAGAACCAGATCACGCTGCGCAAGCAAGGCGCGGGCAGCCTCTACTACACGGTGCGCGCGAGAGAGTTCGTCACGCAGGAGGAGATCCCCGTGCTGGTCGGTGGCGCCGGGATCGCGGTGACGCGCACCTACCACCGGCTCCGCTCGGATCGCGACCCCAAGGATGGCACGCTCCGGCTGATGCCTTCGCCGCGGCCGGTCGAACACCTCCGCGCTGGCGAGACCTACCTGAGCCGGCTGACGATCCGCTCGCCGCGGCGCTATGAGCACGTCGTGATCGAGGAGCCGCTGCCGGCTGGATGCGAGCCGCTGGTCCGGGAGCGCACCGGCGAGGGTGAGTGGAACCAGTGGTGGACCCACGTGGAGACGCGCGACCACCAGATCGCCTTCTTCGCCCGGCAGCTCGACGCGGGCGAGCGCGTGCTGGAGTATCACTTCCGCGCCTCGGTGCCTGGGGAGTATCATGTGATGCCTGCCGTGATCCAGGGGATGTACGACCCGGAGGTGCGCGCCGGCGGCGCGGAGACACGGGTGGAGGTGCGATGAGACGGCGCATGGCCCTGGGGCTCCTTTCCGCGGGGTGCCTACTCCTGGTGGCGGCGCTGGGATGGGCCGGGGCGCGCGGCGCGGGCACCGAGTGCGTGCTCGGCAGCTACGGCACCAGCCTTCGCGGGCGCACGCGCGCGCAGGTGTTCAACGCCCTGCGCGCCGCGCAGAGCCTGGATGGCGCCGTGCTCCAGCCGGGTGAGACGTTCTCCTTTAACAAGCGCGTGGGCCCCTGGAACGCCGCCGCCGGCTACCGGAAGGCGCCCGTCAGCTTCGATGGCGAGATGGTGCCCTCGTACGGCGGTGGGGTGTGCCAGACCTCCACCACGCTCTACAACGCCGCGATGCTGGCCGGCCTGGAGATCGTGGAGCGACACCGGCACGTCCGCCCGCCGGCCTACGTGGCGCCCGGGCGCGATGCCGCGGTCGCCATGCCGGGCGTCGATCTGCGGATCCGCAACCCCTATCCCTACCCGGTGCGCATCCAGGCCCGGAACATCGGCGAGAGCCTGATCGTGACGGTGCATGGCCGGGGCCCGCGCCGGCCCACCGTCCTCCGCACCGAGGTGGAGAGCGTCGCCCGGCCCTTGCGCGTGCGCGAAGCGGGGATGTGGAAGCGCGGGACCCCGGGATTCACGGCGCTCACCTACCGCCAGGCAGGCGCGCGCGCGGAGGTCTCCTCCCACCTCTCTTACCCGCCGGTAAATGGCCTGGAACCGTAGCCGCGGCAGCACGCCGGGATGGCGTGGGGGCGGGGCCGGTGATGGCCCCGCCTGCCCGACTAGAAGTTGCTGCCGGTGGTGACGTGGAACCGCCCGCCGTCGCCACCGAAGGCGTAATCGAGGCGCAGGGGGCCGAACGGCGTCGCCAGGCGGAAGCCGAGGCCAATCGCCGAACGAAGGCCGCCCGTCTCGAAACGCTGGTCGCCTCCCCAGGCGTTGCCGAGGTCCAGGAAAGCGGTGGCCTGCACGGCGCTCGTCAGCTGATGGCGCCACTCGGTGGTGAGGGCGAGCATCCGCGTTCCGAGGAAGCGGCTATAGCTATAGGAGCGCAGCGTGTTCGGCCCGCCGAGTGAGTAAAGCTCCGCGAAGGGCAGGTTTCCAGCCGACCAGCCGAGCTGCACCCGCGCCGCCAGGGTGTTCTTCGGTGTCAGCTTTACATACTGCGTCTTCGTCAGCCCGAACTTCTGGAAAGCGCCGGATGCGCCCGCGGCCCTTGAGTGCCCCAGCTCGATGAAGAGGCCGTCGCGCGGCACAGCATCGAGCAGGGTGAAGGGGTGTGATGGACCGCGCGATAGATTGAGCCTCACGCTGGAGACGCGGGCCGGCGTGGTCAGCGCGCCGGCCTCGGCGAAGAGATCGACTGGCGCCGTGTTGTAGTCCACATTCTCCTGCCGCAGCAGAACCCCAAAGGATGTGTCTCTCCCCAGCTCCCCGACGAGCGTGGCCCAGGTGCCCCGGCGCCACTCGTAGCTCTTGATGTTCTCCGTGTCGATATCCTCGCTGAAGAAGGAGAACTGGTACGCTCCGGTGTTGAAGTAGCGCAGCCCTGCCGCGAGCCTCCGGCTGAGCAGCCAGGGGGTGTAGTAGCCGATGTCATACCCCGTCCGCGCCAGGAGCCGGGATGGCGAGGTCGTGCTCCGTCAGGTAGGCGACGGTGGAGTAGGTGCCGCGCTGCCAGTTGACGTAGAGCGTCTGCCCCGTTCCGAGGAAGTTCGTGTCGCTCCACTGCACGTAGCCCACCATGCCGGCGTTGGATGCGTAGCCCATCACGGCGGAGATGGAGCCGGTGTAGCGCTCCTTGACATCGATGTTGAGGATCGCCTTCCCCGGCTCGGAGCCCGGCTTTGGTTCGATGGCGACGCTGTTGAAGAAGCCGAGGCGGTAGAGCCGCTGCCGGTCATCGGCCAGCCCGCGGGCATCGTAGACATCCCCCGCGCGCACCCCCAATTCGCGGAGGATCACCCCCCGCCGGGTCCGCTTCGTGCCGGTGATGGTCACCTTCTCGATCCGGCCCTCCTGGATCGGGATGGTGACGACGCCCTCGCTATCGATGCCGGCACCAGCTTCGATGTAGGCCAGGGGAAAGCCGTTCTCATGCAGAAACGTCTCCACCCGCTCCAGGTCTTGCTCGAATGTCTCCACGTCGAATGGGGCGCCGGTGCGCGTTCGCAGCAGCGACAGCAGCCGCTGCTCGGGCAGCTTCGTCACCCCGGTGAATCGGATCGCGGTGACTCGCGCTGCCGCGGCGACATTGGCCGGCTCAGCGGCCGCTCGTGCCTCCGGGGAAGGCCCCAGAAGAAGGATCCCCAATACTCCCAGGTACGCTCGTCGTGCCAACGTCCCCCTCCACATCACGACACCCGATCCACGTGAACGCGCCAGAGCACCCGAGAAAGGGCGCGAGCGGCCTCCGAGGCAACCTCCGCAGGCGTCTTGCCTTGCAGGGCGGCGTCGGCCTCGGTGACGGTCAACAGGGTTTCACCCGCGACTGTGACGGCTGTGCCGCCGGGGGCGACGCGGACATCACGCATCTGAAGGTCGCGCTGCAGGAGCCGGCCGAGGTGCTCCGCGATGGCTCGGGCGTGCTCCGTACCCGCGGCCGTCTGATAGATGACGATATCGCCGATGGCGACTTCGGCCGCCTGGGTTTCGCCCACGGTGATATCGCGCGCCAGCGGGCGCAGGTTGTCCTGCACGGCCAGCCGGTTGATGGGAAATCCCTGGGCCCGGATGTACTCTTCCAGGGCCTTGGCGCGCGTGGTGCCCGGGGGATGGGTGCGGAAGATGCCCGGCGTGGGCCCCGCCTGGCGGCGCTCATCGCGCGCGAGCCGCTCGATCAGGGTGAGGGCTCCCACGGGATTGTACTTGCGCGCCTTAATGAGGTACTCGACACCCGCGCGGTCGGCCTCCATCTCGGCCTCTTCGCCGTACTGGTTGACGTAGGCGGTCTTAAGCAACTCGGCGCTGAAGATCATGTTGCCCAGGGTATCTGTGCCGGCGCGTCCCAGGAGAACGGCGCCGAGGATGCCGAGGAGCACGTAGCGGTTGGCGTTTTGCTCGCGGCGGATCAGGTCCTTCACGTGGTGCCGCGCCGCGTGCGCCACCTCGTGAGCGATCACGCCTGCGAGTTCGTCATCCGAGCGCACGTAGGCGAGCATTCCCTTGGTGACGTAGGTGAAGCCCCCTGGCAGCGAGAGGGCGTTGATATCATCGGTGTCGAGGATCTTGAAGGTG
>LSQX01355036.1_pt1 | contig 10138 bp, 8 predicted proteins | sample 654561 | NCBI WGS metagenome assembly LSQX01 (sample SAMN04489861, study PRJNA283612) | anaerobic digester metagenome | isolation source: 4 biogas reactors fed with cattle manure at either 37C or 55C with and... | place: Denmark: Kongens Lyngby | collected 2014
GAAGCTGTCCTTGGAAAAATACTGGCACTGTTTCTTGTTCTGGTCGCGGGAGGAGTGGTCTGGAACGCACTGGATGAGTTGCGCTTTCCTGTCGTCAACCGTCCGACCTACCTGGCACTTATTGCCGGGGCAGTGTCGATCGTCGGCAAGTTCTTGTTGTCGCAATATACGATTCGGGAAGCTAAAAAGATCAAATCGACCGTCTATGAAGCTGATGGAAAAAACTACCTAAATGATGTCTTAAGCAGTATTCTTGCCCTGTTGGGCGCTTACCTGGCCACCAGGGGATGGCTGATTTTCCAACCACTATTCAGCTTGTTTATCGCATTCAACATATTTCGGGTCGCATTGAGTCTATACCGTCAATCGATATCCGATTTGACAGATCAGGCGGCCAATCCGGAAGTGGTCCAGCGTTTGAGAGAAACTATTTTATCTCATCCCAGAGTACGCTCGATCGACTCTCTACGGACCCGAATGCACGGCCAACGGATCTTCGTCGATGCCGAGATCGGGGTCGAGTGGTCATTGACCCTGCTTGATGCTCATCATATTGCAGAAGAAGTCCACGATAAAATCGAACTGACTTTTCCCGATGTCAAACACATTATGGTCCATGTCAACCCGTCGATCGATTGACATAGAACGTATGTTCGTGTTATCATCGAACCAGAGGTGATGACATGAAAGTGATTGCAATGCCTGTGCAAATGGTGGCATCGTTTGATGATAAAGGCCGGGTCCGGCCTATCAAGTTTCGCTGGATGCACCGGGGTGAAAACCGGGTGATTCAAGTCGATCAGATCATATCTCAGCAATCCCGGCAAATTGCCGGTACACCGATGATTTTGTTTGACTGTCATTCAACAATCGATGACCAACTGGTCTACTACCAACTCAAATATGATGTCACAGCCAATACATGGATTTTGTTTAAAATGTAAGGAGGCGATATGAAACTGATTTATCTGGGACATAGTGCATTCTACATCGAATCAGGTGACTTCAAAGCCCTGATCGATCCGTTTATTCAGGGCAATCCTCAATGTCCCTTCGAACTGGATGACTTTCCTCAACTGAGCCACATTTTAGTCACTCACGGTCATGCTGACCATATCGGTGATACGGTCGCCCTGGCCCAAAAGACCGGAGCTCTGGTAGTGTGTAATCACGAACTGGGGCATTACTTTCAGGGGCAGGGATTGAAGAATGTCCACACCATGCATATCGGGGGAAGGTTTGACCGCTTTAAAATGACTCCGGCCTGGCACGGGAGCTCAGTCGAAATTGATGGTAAATTATATGACGGAGGCACTCCGGCCGGATTCCTGATCGATCTCGATGGCATCAAAATCTATCACGCCGGTGATACCGGCCTGACGATGGAGATGCAACTGCTCCAATCGGAAAAGATCGATTATGCCTTGCTCCCGATCGGCAGCAATTACACCATGGATTGGCCTGACGTACTGCGGGCAGTTGAGATGATCCAGCCGAAGACACTGATCCCGATGCATTACAATACCTTTGAAGCGATCAAAGTGGATTTTGATCAATTGGCGATACCCGAAAAATTAAATATGAAGATGTTACGACCGGGTGAAACACTCGATCTCTAGCAAGATGACCAGACCTGGTGTCTGGTTTTTTTTTTTTGAATTTCTTCAATCGGGCGAGGATAAGGCCATTTTCCAATGAGTCGTGTTATGATGTTTCATGAGCCTTCAAGGTTCATATCATACCACTGCCACAGGAGGAAACATGTCAATTATTACACTTCATGGCATTAATAAAATATATGGGCAAGGAGATATTGCCGTCCATGCGCTAAAAGATATCGATCTGGAATTACAACAGGGTGTCTTTTATTCGATTATCGGTAAAAGCGGCTCCGGAAAGTCCACCTTGCTGCATATCCTCGGGGCACTCGATCAACCGACGTCCGGTCAGATGATCCTGGAAGGCCGGAACGTTTATGAGGCCACAGCAGACGAACAGGCTCTATTACGCCGTCGAAGGATCGGTTTTGTCTTTCAATCATACAATTTGTTGCCGGAACACTCGGTATTGGAAAACATCTTGTTACCCAGCCATCTCGACGGGATCGAACCGGATGGATCTCACCTGCAGGAGATCGTTGAAGTATTAGAGATCGGTGATAAGCTGAGAGCTTTTCCGGATGAATTATCCGGCGGACAGGCTCAAAGGGTGGCGATCGCCCGGGCGTTGATCACAAAACCTGCCATCCTGCTGGCGGATGAACCGACGGGCAATCTCGACGAGGTCGCCGGTCGGGAAGTACTCCGCCTGTTAAAAGAATTCCAGACCCGTTTAGGGCAGACTACCGTCCTGGTGACCCATGACCTGGACATTGCCCGTCTGGCCGATGTCATCATCGAAATTCAGGACGGTTCGATCAAATCGATTTCCTAAGGAGGTCATGTGCTGCGTCGTTTATCGATTTCCGGGTTGAAAGGTCGTCCCCGTCAGACGATGATCTTGCTTTCAACCATAATATTATCTTTTTTCTTTGTCACCATTGCTATGAACCTGCTTTCCACCAGTCAAATCAACCGGGTTATCCAGCGGCGAGAAGCCTTTGGGGAGTGGAGCAATGTGTTTGTTGCCGATCAGCCGGACATGGCAGATCAATTGTCACAATACAGCTTAACCTACAGTCAGAACAGAATATTAGGCCGGGATTCCCGCTTTGGTTTGCTCGCAACAGCTGATGAATCATTTTGGGATATGTCAAATATCACCTTGTTAGAAGGCAGTCTGCCGCAGGAGTTGGACGAAATCGTCTTGACAGAAAGTCAGATCAGTTATTTCCCTGAAAAACCGACCATCGGTCAAACAGTCCTGGTGACATTTGCCGTAGCTCGTTCCGATCATGAAGCCTATTCTTTTGATCCCGAAACCGTCTCTCTGATCGATCAGGATCTGACTGCTGCCAACATGTATATTGCCGAAAACTGGGACACTTATCGTGACAGGATCCTTCGTGATCAGGCTCAGTGGCAGGCCAACCGGTCGGAAATGATCGACCGTCATCTGCAGCAATTTGTCGGATATTCATCAACTTTTGACCGTGAAGCTGAAATCGAACGCTTTGTCGATCTCCAAAACGGCCGTTATGCTCGTAAACTGGCTCTGTTTGATACGACTACCGAGAGTCTGGATGAACGACTTTCTCTGATCAGCCGATTTCTGGAAACAGAACAAAACTACCTCATTGAGGAGATGATCCGGGACCCCCTGTTTGTTTCGAGATTTTCCGAAGGCGACAGTGAGGAAGGACTACGCCAAACTGCCCAACTCCAATTGTCGTTTGACAATCTGATCGATCGTTACCTACAAGCCGCCACAGCCAGATATTCTTCTGAGCTTGAAGCACATGACGGTACTATTTTCAGTACCCGTAATAGCTATCGAGTGGCGCGATACCACCAACTCGACATGATGTCTCATCTCTATCAGCATTTGCCGGAAGAAGTTATCCCCGGCATGACGTTAGAACGCGAATTCCCGCTTACAAGCGAACTCGTATTGCATCGAAAGATGACGGTCAGCGGTATCATCGATAATTATCATCAAGTCTGGGATGGACCCTACACTCAATATGCCACCGGATTTGTCAGTCCGGAAACCGGTCGCCAGTTGTTTGAAGGGGGGGTGTCTCATTCAAAGCTGGAGGCCAATCGATCGTATCAACCTCCGGTCCATTACTTTGTACACGGAACCGATCCGACGGCAGTCGAACGGTTGTTTCCCAATGCCTCTCACTTGTTTGCCAACAATCTTGGGTCGGGACAGGAAACCGGTTTGGATGAGGATGTATTAAGTCTGATACTCCTGGCGGTGATCACCCTGGTGACCGCTTTTAGTATTTTTCAGATCAGCCTGATCCAGTTTAAGAAGAGATTGCGTAAATTAGCCTTATTGCGGGCAGTTGGTGCCACATTTAAGCAATTGCGTCACATCCTGGCCTGGGAATCGGTTTATTTGATCAGCCTGGGATTGCCGATCGGCGGACTGCTCGGTTTTGTCATCAGCTATGTGCTGATCTGGCTCAACAATCGTCTAACTGGCGATCAGTTGGTGATGCGGATCAATCCGGACTGGCTGTTATGGGGCTATGGACTGACCCTACTCAGCATCCTGATCGGGCTGTTTGTTCCGATGTTGCGGATTGGAATGGTCCCGTTGAGAGGGAATGTTGCTGTTGTCAATAAATCCGTCATGAAATCGACTCGGGAATTATTAGGTGATCTGACTATTCATCGGCAAAGCCTGACCTCAATTAATCGACGTCATCGCCGTTTTACCCGCAAGCAGCAATGGATCCAACTGACACTGATGAGTGCGATCATCCTGATTTTGATCGGGAGTTATTTGTTGATTTATCTGGCATTTGGAGACTATCGGGAAAAAACCGTCCATTCCAATATGCCTGACTTCGAACTGGAAGCTCCTTTTCAACAGGGACTACGGGTATCCCGGGCTTTTATGGAGGAGCTTGAGTCCATACCCGGGGTCGCCGGGACTGAACTATTTGTCCGGGGCCTGAAAGCCTTCATGTGGTATGACGGTGTCAATCAGGGCAAGTTGGACCGGACCTTCCGTCAATTGATCCCGGATGCTCTGCATACTGAACATTATGGCACGGTGGAAGACTTTCACCTCCCGGAAGGGGAAGAATATTTGATCAAGGACGCCTCTGTGATCGATATCTATGGAATCGTTGCTGATAGTCAATTGGAGCAGGCCATGGTCAGGATGCTGCCGGCAGATTTTGATCTGCAGTCTTTTCGGACCGAGCAACAGGCGATTTTATTGATGCCGAGTTATCAGCTGGACCGGTCAGTTGGTCTGGAGACGATCGATCCGGCCCGTCTGGAGACAATCAGTCGGGAGGAGCGAATGAAGCAGGTGTTGGAGCTTTCCGGTGCCGGCCATATCACGTATGATATCCGACGGGCAGCTGTCATGAAGCATGATCAGTCAACCGAACAGATCGATCAGGTAGATTTAGCCATACCGCTCGGAGCTACTGCCGGGGAATCAAAACGTAAACTGAACTATATCCGACAATACCGGATCCCGATCACAAGTGTGATCTATCATCTGCCGGAAGAAGGTTTTTGGCCACTGTCTGATACCGTCCAAAACCCGATCCTGTTTTTTTCGCAGTATTCGATGGATTCGCTCTATCCTTATCGGATGCATTCGGTGCTGGACTTTAATATTATCTATCGTTATTTAGGCGAAGAACCGGCTGTTCGTTTTGGATCGAGCATTATTCAGGTCGATCAGTCCGACATCACTGAACAGGGGGTAACCGAATTAAAGCGGTTAGGCTTTAAAAACGGTTATCAGGTGAACAGTCTCTATCTGCAAAAACAACAGTTATACACCAAAGGCGTCCGAACGGGTCTGATCATCGGACTATTATCGGCGACACTGTTGTTGATCGCTGTCCAGATCCAGACGGGATCATTCCGGGGCCAACTTGAGGTAGAGCGGGAGAGGATCGGTATCCTCCAGAGTCTGGGAGTAACCGAAAAGGACTTTCGCAGGGCGTATTTAAAGGACGCCCTGGCCCGGGTGATCGAGGCGATCATACTGGCCCATGCAATCATCATCATCGGTCTAATCGTCTATCTTGTGACTTCCGGTCAATCGGGTGATTTGGTAACCGAGCTCCGGATCACACTGTCGGATTATAACTGGCTGTGGCATCTCGGACTGATCTTGTTGTTTGGCTTCATGGGTACTTTGGCAACCTATCTGCCGATCGGTCGAATTTTGAGGCGGCGACCAGTGGAAAATATTCGATCACTTCAATAAAATAAAGTATTTACAAAAAAACATAGATGCCACTGCGCATCTATGTTCTATTTTCATAATGGATAAGTGTTATTCGATAATATCGATCTGGTACTGCTGCTTCGTAATGTCGACATAATAGTCGGCCATCTCATTCATCTGCTGGATTCGAAGGATCATGATGGAGTGGAGGAGTGCCACCTGATAATCGGGTAGTTTCAGGTGAAACTTGGCAATTCCCAAACGATACAAGAAGAAATGCAGTCCGTACATCAAAAAGTGTTCGTTACAATAGTCGATCCCGGTTTGAGCAATCTTCATCACCTGCTTGTCGTTTTCCATTCGATGGTAATTATCGGCCAGATTGATCAGAATTTTCACCAGCAGTTGTTTCTCGTTGAGCGAGACACTTGACAGCTTGATCATTCGATTATAAAGAAAGTGAAGAATTTTATTCGACTTCTTATAATCTCCGATACGGGAGATCGCCTGAGCCAAAACGATCAGCAGGCGCTGTTCAAACAGCGTGTATTTAAATGACAGCAGATCGTCCATATCGAACGATGGATTGGTAAACTTCATGGCCTTGATCAGAATCTCGACTGATGCTTCGTACTGCTGAGAATTCAGAGCTGATATCGCTTCCAGAAAGCTTTCGAACTGATTTTTGGTCTGAATGATGATCGGGTAGTCGGTCTCGTATTGTTGAATAAACCGGCCAAAGTCCTGCCTTAGCTGGCTAAGCGTTTCGATATCATTCGTCACGATCAGCTCATCCAGGCGATGATAGTAGGTAAACAGGACGGTCGAGTCGCTAAAATAACGCAGATCATCCAGCAGGTCGCGCTTGTAGATCTCAGACAACAGGACGAGTGTATCAAACCGAACGACCACTTCCCCCCGTTCGATCCTACGGATCGTATCACGCGACAGACCGGCTTGGGCTGCTACTTCGGCTTGAGACAAGCCTGAGTTCCGTCTGATTTGTTTGATGTGTTCTCCGAATTGGACTAATTTCAGTGATTTAAACATAAAAACTCTCCATATGCGACATTTATTCGGCTATTGTTTTTTGTCAATTCACCGTATGATAGATATAAGCAATATAATAAGAAGTCAGGAGGTTAAGATGAAACGCACCATATCCATGATTGTATTACTTCTCGTCCTTGTCATGCTAAACAGCAATTTTATCAGCTTTGCCGAGCGCAAAGGCGATGTTCCTGTCATCTTTCGTATAAATGCTGTTACCCTTAGCCAAGACGATGTCCGTCTCCCCAAAACCTTGAACAATCTGCAATTTCTGAACTGATTTTATGCGGAACATCCTTTACTAACAATACTACATCAAAATGACTTGTCTAAACATAATAAACATTTACTCCTCAATATGACCTTCTATTGAAAAGGAGGAGAACCATGCTTGAATTTAACTGGACAAAGTTTTACTTAATATTTTTGTTAATAGGGGTTCTTGTCATGTTTGCTCTGATAATAGCTGTCGGTAATTCCAGCGCGATCATTCTGGCGCCGGAAAAAGTAGAGCTTCTGATTCCCTCTTTGAAAGGTTTGTTCATATAAGGCATGTGATCGGGTGATTTCAATCTTGACTCTTGGTGTCAGGTTACTTTTTGTGTTGAAAATATGATTTGGAATAAAGAGTTTTTACTATAAGGATAATCAGCAGATTTATTTCACAGAATACATTAAGTGGTACTATTAGAAATATTTACCGGTTGAAAATCTTAAGCAGGCGTATCTACATATTTGAATAAATAGCCTGTGAATCCCGACATTTCTGGGATGTGATAATTGCTGAAATAGATAAGCTTTATGAGTCTATTCTTATTGTGGACCAATGCATGGAAACTCTTTTTCTAAGGCAGACTTATAAAAATACGTGTAATGAATGGAGTTTATATGTTAAAGCTTAGGTGGTTATTACAGGGTTTGATAGCGGTCGTTCTTTTTTTTGGGCTGATATTCAGTTCGAGTACGGCGGCTCCATTATCTGTGTTAGAATCTTTCCCGGCGGAAACGGAATCTGTTATATTGATTCCGATAATGGTGGATAGTCCGTCAGTTGGTTATGACGAACAGGCAGAGATTGCTGCTGTCAATGAGCGATATGACATGATTCGGACTAAAATGGCAGAACAGATGGCTCATACAGCACTGGTAAAGGCTGATGAGGAAATCATCGAGGATGAAACAACCATAGCAACCATAACTGAACCGTCTAATGAAATAGCGGTGGAATACGTGGCGGCTGCACCCGTTTCAGAATCTGTGGCTGTCGCTTCACAAGAAACTGAGCAAGAATCCGTCCCCGTGGTGCAAAACGTAGCAGAACCGATTAAAGTAGAAGAAGCTCCTGTAGCAGCAGCTGTCGTAGCTGCACCGTCCCATTATATGGTGGCTCCGGGAGTCGGCTTTGTCGGGAGTGATATGAGAGCCATGTCATATACGCCTTGGTATCCCAATTGGGAGCCGGCTCGTAATGCGAACGAGTACTCGGCAGACGTTCAATGGTTTATCGACCAGGGTCATATCGGCATGGCTGGTCGACCGCAGGACAACTACGATGGTTATCCCACCATGTTGATCGGTCACTCCGGTTCAGGAATGTCTCATTTAGCTCCCTGGATCAACTATGGAAGTGTTTTGAACGTCGGAGATATCAATGGTACATATCGTCAATATGAAGTGATTGACATCCTGGCCAACCCGGCATCAACAGCCTATGCCACATTTGCTAATGGCGTAGACAACGGCGATGTGTTTTATTGGGGAATCGGCGGAGGGGAAGCGGTAGTCATCAGTTTGTGTCAAGGTAACCAGAACTATTATTATTATGCTGTGCCGATCAATTAAAAAATTCATGTAGTGCCGCTCACAACTCGCAGTTCCGTTTTCTCCTTATGGCAGACTATCTTTGTTGTTGTCGATGCAAAACGATAGTTGAAACGTAGGGAGTTGAACGGTGGCTGAAAATAACTGAAAAAATAGTTGGGTGAATATTAGACTCAATCCAGGCAAAGCTTTGAAATATCGGGCTTTGCATTTTTTTGCAGACAGTTGCATTATTAAGAGACTCTGATACTATATATGGTACCTAAAAGATTATAACGATACAATATGTAGAAAGAGTTGGAGGTATCATGTTAAAGGTTATCAAACGTGAAGGCAACGAAGTCGATTTCGATGCCGGAAAGATTCAGCGGGCAATTGAGCGAGCTATGGCAGAGACCGACTTAGGTCCTGACAGTCAATTGGCTGCCCAGATCGCAGGACAAATCGAAGAAGAAGTTCAAAAATCGTCTGCTCGGACAAGTGTCCATGACATACAGGATATGGTAGAAGACCTCCTGATGATGTCGCCTCGTAAAGACGCTGCCAAGAAATACATCATTTACCGCAGTGAAAAGGATAAGACCCGTCCGCTGCGTAAAAAGGCTGAAAAAGACATGCTGTTGACGGAAGACTTTATCCGTCAGTATAAACATGCTCCTTCTCCGATGAATCAGCTGGGAAACTTTGTATTTTATCGGACGTATTCACGCTGGATCCCGGAAGAAAAACGTCGCGAGTACTGGTGGGAGACCGTTCGCCGCAGCGTCGAGTACAACTGCTCGCTGGTGCCGACCACCCGCGATGAAGCTGAGCGCCTGTTTGATAATATTTATCATATGCGTCAGTTTCTCAGTGGCCGGACATTCTGGGTCGGTGGCACCGATGTAGCGAAAAACTATCCCATGAGTAATTACAACTGCTCCTTTGAAGTGCTAGATTCATTGGGTTCCTTCAAAGATCTGTTTTATTTATTGATGATCGGTTCAGGGGTCGGCGTAAGAATTCTGAAAGATGACGTTAAGAAGATCCCCAAGATCCGGACTGATTTCGAACTGATCCATGAGGACTATACGCCCATTGCTATGAACGAACGGGAAGACAATTCCTCGCTCAACTTTTTCTACAACAATACTGTTAAAATAACTGTCGGTGACTCCAAGGAGGGCTGGGTACAATCCCTGGCATACTTCCTCGATCTGATCAGCCTGAACGACTTCCGTGACATTAAGACCATCATCATCAACTATGATCATGTTCGGCCGATGGGGGAAAAGTTAAAAACATTCGGCGGTACTGCCAGCGGTCATTCTTCTTTGAAAAACATGTTTATGAAAATCGACAAGGTGATCAAAAAGGCCGGCTATGTTCAGGAAAAACGCTGGATCACACTGCGGCCGATCGATTGTCTTGATATCGCCAATGTTATCGGTGAAAACGTCGTCGTAGGCGGTGTCCG
>LSQX01208035.1_pt1 | contig 10137 bp, 5 predicted proteins | sample 654561 | NCBI WGS metagenome assembly LSQX01 (sample SAMN04489861, study PRJNA283612) | anaerobic digester metagenome | isolation source: 4 biogas reactors fed with cattle manure at either 37C or 55C with and... | place: Denmark: Kongens Lyngby | collected 2014
GAAAAGGTAAATTCCAGTTTGTTCCGGTAAAAACGATCATTCTCTGAGCCTATTATGGGTCCGGGTTCCGGTATTTCAACCTTGGCTATGCGTTGCATGGCATCCAGGACCTGTTGTTGCTTATACCTTAACTGAGCAGCATAGGGCAGGTGTTGCCATTGACATCCCCCGCAAACGCCAAAATGGCTACAAAAGGGCTCGGTGCGATCGGGGGAATACTTTTTGAAAGCAACAATGCGACCTTCGGCGTATTGTTTGCGTTTTCGGCTGAGTTTTATGTCTGCTACATCTCCCGGAGCCGCAAAGGGCACGAAAACCACCAGATCATCTACTCTTGCCAAAGCTTTGCCCTCGGCAGCAAATGCTTCGATCTCTATATTCTCCAACAAGGGGAGTTCTTTTTTTCTTTTAGCCAATGTTAGTGTTATTTTGCCTGCAAAAGTAGCAAATTAAACGCCAGGATTGCGCTTTTTGATATATATTTGCGCTTTTTCAAATACTATGAAGACAAACATGTTTACCAGCCGAAGCGGAAAAAACTACCTGATTCCATTTATCCTGATTGCCAGCCTGTATTTGCTCTGGGGTTCTGCCCATGGTTTGCTGGATGTGCTCAACAAGCAATTTCAGGGAACTTTCAATATGAGCAAGGCCGAATCGGGTTTTATTCAGTTCTCGACTTACATCGGTTATTTTATTATGGCCATTCCGGCCGGCCTCCTGTTGAATAAAGTGGGCTATAAACGTGGCATAATCAGTGGTTTAAGTTTGTTTGCTCTGGGCGCCTTTGCCTTTATTCCGGCGGCCTTTTTTCATACACCCATCTATTTTTTGATTGCTTTGTTTATTATTGCCTGCGGCTTATGTATTATTGAAACGGCGGCGCATCCCTATGCTACTTCTATGGGTAGTGAATCTTCGTCGGCTCAGCGCATCAACCTGGCAGCTGCTTTCAACGGGGTTGGCTGGATCCTGGGACCGCTCATTGGGGGTGCTTTGATTTTTGGAGCCGAACAGGGTGACAATATGGCCATCGCCAAACCTTATATATTTGTCGGTCTGGCCGTATTGCTGGTAGGCCTGGCCTTGTTTTTTATTAAATTGCCCGAAATAAATCCGACGGAAGGAGAGGAGCAGCTTCAAAAACCCGCTACTTCGATCTGGTCACACAAGAATCTGATTTTTGCCATTATAGCCCAATTCATGTATGTAGGAGCGCAAACCGGAATATTCAGCTTTTTCATCAATTACGTCACTGAGCTGGACACCAGTCTTACGAATTTACAGGCCTCTCGTTTGCTCAGCTTCGGTGGAATGGGCTTATTTCTGGTGGGACGTCTTAGCAGTGTAGGCCTGATGAAAGTGATGAAGCCTTCCACTCTGCTGGCCTTGTTCGGCAGTCTGTCGGTACTTTGTATGCTGGTAGTGATCTTTTCTTTAGGTACAGTATCTGTCTATGCTCTCTACCTGAGTTTCTTTTTGATGTCCATTATGTTTCCGACCATTTTTGCCCTGGGGGTAAGAGGTCTGGGAGAGCATACCAAAAAGGCCTCTTCTTATATCATTATGAGTCTGATCGGAGGAGCCATCTTCCCTGTAGTAATGGGACTGATAGGTGAACAAAGCATGGCTTTGGGTTTTATACTTCCTCTGTTTGCTTTTGTTTATATCACAGGCTTTGCCTGGAGCCAGCGGAGATATTAATCAGGGAGTTTTGTTGTTCCAAGCTCCGAAATTAGAGCTGCCGGATTAGCCGCCGTAACCTCCGCCGGGCATGCCCCGCATACCACCCCTGGGAGCACCGCCACCACTACCGCCACGGCCTGAACCGCCAGCCCGGCCTCCGAATTGCCTGATACGGTAACTCAAAGTGATGATGTAATAAGCGGTCAGCATATCCGACTTGTTATAGGAAACCGAGTTGTCGCCGATGCTTTGACTTATGTTCTGCCTTTGTCTCAGAATATCGTTGATTCTTAACTGCAGGGTGAATTTCTTTTTGAAGATAGCTTTGTCTATGGTTGCGTTCCATAGCAATTCGTTTTGATCAAAATTAGCGTATCCCTGGCGGGCACTAAAACTTAAATCATTGTCAATATTAATGTCGTAAGGCAGATGAAGACTTACATTGCCCGTGGCGGACCAGTTGATGGTGTTCTGTATGCGTTCCGGATTCAGGTTGTTCTGGCTTCTGGAATAATTGAAACGACCTCTGAAACCGGCTTCGACGATATCGTGTGTAAAGGTGAGCGATAAATTTTCGCTGGCATTGTAGGTATTGGTAACGCTGCGGTCTCCCAACATCAGGTTGTCCACATCAATATCCTCGTCCGAAACGTTCCTGCTCGAATAACCGATTCGCTGATTCAATCCTGCCGAAGTGCTGGTTTGAAAATGCAACCTGTTCTTAATTATGGGCCTGTTGTACATAACACTGCCGTTTAAACCAAAAGGAGCTCTGTCCACATTGACTGTCTGACTGTATTCTTTGCCCGAAGCATCGTAGATGCTGTTGGAAACCAGGGCGTCTTTGTCCATGCTGCTGCTGACCGAGGTGCTGAAAGAAGACAAGGTTTCGGGATTGGATTTAGAATAATTGATACTAAGGCTGTGACTGAAAGCCGGAAGCAGTAATGGATTCCCTACTGTCTCTCGCATCAGGTTGGTATTGTTTTTGACCGGTTGCATTTGTGAAACACTGGGTTCAGAAGAACGTCCGCGGTACTGAACCCGGATGTAATTTCGCCGTTCCCCGCCAATATTGTAACGAATGCTCAGGTTGGGAGAATAATTGAATACTTTGTTCTCAATATCTCTGACTTCGCCGTCGCCATAGAGTGTATAACTGTAGCTTTGAGAAGGAGCTGCCGTAACACCGGCTACAATGTTTAGTTTTTCGTCGCGATAATTATAGTTGATTGCCAGGTTTTCAGAAAAACCGGTATTCCAGAACTCGTTACTGTATTCATCGTTAAAAAGACTGTAATCGCCGCTTTCGTCTTTGTCATATTGATTACGTATCGAATTTCTTTTTGAATAATTTACAGAAGCATTGAACTCCAAAAAGTTTTGTAAATCCCATAAGGGTTCAACCAGCGAGGCTCTTAATCTGAGACTGTATGAATCGGAGGTGTTGATCGATTTTTGATCCAGCAAGATTGCAGAATCGGGAGTGTACTTATTGGATTGATTATAACCCTGGCCTTCGTTTTCGCCCAGACTCCCGTTTAAATTAAAGGTCAGTACCCTGCCTTTTTTCTGTCCGGATCGATGACTGAACAGTAGGTTCAGGGAGGTGTTCAGGTTATTGGACAAATTGTTGTTTTTGGAATCACCCCAACTGGTGCTGTCTCCGTTTGTGTAATAATCAAATTCTCTTTCACTGACGCTGGAACTCAAGCCGTAAGAGGCACTGGGTTGAATGATCAGAGTGCTCAACGAATCGATTTGCCACCTCATTTCAAAACCTAAATGGGCATTGTTGCTTTCTGAATGCGAAGTTGATGTAGAGTTGTTGGTATTGGTAACATCTTTGAGCCAGCTTTCGCGAAAAGATTCCGTTTTTCCGTAATTCGAAGTATGATTATAACTGGTGCTTCCACCTATTTCCATTTTATCCCTGGGCTCGGCATTGATATTTAAGCCCAAATTTTGCATCGAAGTAATTCCGCTGCCTCCGCTAAATCCTCTGCTTCCCCTTCCCCGGCCACTACGGCTGGAATTGATATTATTGGCGCCGGCTGTAAATGAAGCCCGGAAATCTTCTTTGAACAGATTAATCATACTATTGGCGTCGTACCGAAAATCGTCTTTAAAAAAGTTTTCGTCGTAGTTTAATCCCTGGTCAAAATCTGCCCCTAAACCACCTGCGACATGTCCGAAAACGCCTTTGCGTCTGTCCGGTTTGAGTGTGATATTGATGATCCTCTGCGTGTTTTCATCCTCGATTCCTGTCAATTGAGCCATCTCCGACAATTCATCGAACACTTGAATCTTATCGACCATGTCTGCCGTAAAATTTTTGGTAATCATTTCCATATCACCGTCAAAGAATTTTTTACCGTCAATTCTTATGCGGCCTATATTTTCTCCATTGACGGTAATATTACCGTTTGAATCAATCATAAAACCCGGTAATCGTTTGAACAAATCCTCAACCACAGCATTTTCCTGCATTTTAAAGGCGGCTGCATTGTATTCTGTAGTATCTCCTTTAATGATCATTTGCGCTGCCATTCCGGTGATCTCTACTTCATCAAGATTGGTGGATTCTTCTTCGAGATAGACATTTTTAAGGAGTTTGGATTTATCTTCCACTTCGACTTCCATAAAAACTTCTTTGTATCCCAAATATTTATACAAAATCAGGTAGTTGCCCTTGTCTACTTTTGAAAAAGAATAGCGACCGGCATAATCACTTACCGCTCCGTTAATGAGGCTGGAATCTTTGGCAGAAAGAAGTTGGATGGTGGCCATTTCTATGGGGCCATCCGTTTCCTTGTCAAGCAATTTGCCTTGAATACTGTGTTGGGAAAATAAACTCAGACTAAATAAAGTCAGGAAGAATGCAGTAAGAATAAATCTCATGGGACAATAATTATACAAAAGATCAACGCAAACTTAGACGAGTGCTTGTATAGATAGTTTAAAGCCACATTTAACAAACAATGAAAATAAATGCCAATAAATCTAAAAGAGAAATGCCTCTCAACACAGAGAAGCATTTCCATAACCTAAATCAAAACCTAAAATTACATGCCAGGAGGGAATGAACCTCCCATGCCTCTTCCATACCCGCCCATACCGCGGCCCATACGTTGTGGCATACCTTGCTGGTTGCTGCTATTGCCACCTCCGAAAGATTGAATCCTGTAACTGAAGCTCAACAGAAAATAAGCGGGTAATGTATTGTATCTACTGTAAGAGACGTTGTTGTCTCCGTAATTTTGTCTGACGTTAAGTCTTTGACGTAGAATGTCGTTTACTGTGAGTGATACGGTTAATTTGTTTTTGATGGTTTTGTCTATGGTTGCGTTCCACAAAATTTCCGTCTGGTCAAAATTAGCGTAACCGTATCGATCACTGTAACTGATATCGGTGGAAATATTGATACTGTTGGGCAAATGCAAATTAATATTACCGCTGCCGGACCAGTTGAGTGTGGTTTGGTCGGTGTTGTTTAAGTTGTTCAATGAATTATTATAACTAAAAGAACCCCTGGCGCCAATTTCCATGATATCGTGGGTAAAAGTCAAAGATAAATCTTCGCTGAATCCGTAAATTTGTGTAATACTTCGGTCTCCCAGAGGCAGATTCTCAATGTCCAGATCACTTACTTTTCTACTGGAATAACCAATTCTTTCTGCATAATTGACCGAGCTTCCCGTATTGAAATGCAAGCGGTTCGGAATTAAGGGAGTATTATACATAAACCTTCCGTTCAGATTGAAGGGAGAGCGGTCGGCATTGACGGTTTGATTGTATTGTTTGCTGGTAATATCGTAAATACTGTTGGCCACTAAAGCATCTTTGGTGACGTCTCCAAATAAAGTGGCATTCCAGGAAGCAAAGGTTTCGGGATTGTATTTGGACATGATCAGTCTGAGGTTTTGATTATAGGACGGAATCAGTTTGGCATTACCTACTGTTTCGTTCATCAGGTCGGAATTGTTTTTGACCGGCTGCATTTGGGTGACAGATGGCTCCTGAGTACGTCCGCGATATTCCATACGGATAAAATTCCTGCGTTCCCCCAGTACATATCGAACACTCAGGGAAGGAGAAAAATTAAAAACACTTTGCGAAATATCATAACCCGTGCCATCCCCGTAGGTGGTGTAACTAAAAGTCTGAGCAGGTTCTGCTCTGAAGCCTGCCATAATATTCCAGACCTCGCTGACATAACGGTAATTCAATTCAGCTGTTTCGGTGAAATTGTAATTCTTAAAAGAATTGCTGTATTCGAGATCTTTATTTTCGACAGGATAATTGCCGCTGCCGTCGTTGTCAAATTGCTCTTTTTCGGAATCACGTCCGGAATAATTGAACGAAACGGCTGCCTCAATGAAATTTTGTAAATTCCACAAAGGTTCCACATAAGAGGCGCGCATATTCATACCATATGATCCGGAAGTATTCAGACTCTTCTGATCTAAATTCACGATGGAATCCAAAGTGTTTTTAATCGATTTATTATAGCCGGTGCTGTTCGATTCCCCATAGCTGCCACCCAGATTCATTGTGATGGAACGGCCGGCTTTTTGACTGGATTTATGACTGTATATCAAATTCAATCGGGAATTTAAGTTCAGAGAATTGCTCAGATTATCGGAAGTTCCCCAGCTGGTGCTGTCTCCGTTGTTGTAATAATCGTATTCCTGATTTCTGTCGGTCTGATTAATGCTGTAAGAAACAGAGGGCTGTACGATAAGGGTATTCAAAGAATCCAGTTTCCATTCCATTTCCAACCTCAGGTTGGCGTTGTCGCTGATAGAGTTAGAAACACTCTTGTCGTTGTTGCTGATAGTGTCCCCACTCAGCCAGCTGTCCCTGGAACTTTCGGTTTCTGAATGATTGGTGGAATGGTTGTAAGAAGCGTCTCCTCCAATAAGCAAACCTTCCTTTATCTGGGTATTGTTGTTCAATCCCAGGTTTTGGGTATTGGTAATGCCGTTGCTGCCTCCCCAGCCACGAAATCCACGACCGCGGCCGCTGAAACTGCTGTTGATATTGTTGGCCCCGCCTACTACGGCAGTTTGGGCGTTGGCAGACATTATATTCAAAAAAGCATTGGCATTGTAGCGAAAATCATCGTCCAGAAAAGTAGAGGCGTCGTAATTAAAACCATTGTCAATATCGGCTCCTCCGGCAGCGCTTAGGTTACCAAAAACACCCTTACGTCTGTTGGGTTTGAGTTGTAAATTGATAATGCGTTCTGTGTTTTCGTCTTCAAAGCCGGTTAATTTGGCCATATCCGATTTTTCGTCCACCACCTGAATTTTATCGATCATATCGGCCGTCAGGTTTTTGGTAGTCATCTCAATATCTCCGTCAAAAAATTTCTTGCCGTCCACTTTGATGCGCGAGATCTTTTCTCCGTTAACGGTAATGCTTCCATCCGTGATTTGTACCCCGGGCAGACGTTTGAGCAAATCTTCGACCACCGCATTTTCGGCCGTTTTAAATGCAGCCGCATTATATTCTATGGTGTCAACCTTGACAATCATTTGGGCTGCCATACCGGTTACCTGTACTTCATCCAGTTGTTTGGATTCTTCTTCCATGTATATATTGGGCAGAATGATAGATTTATCTTTTACTTCGATGTCTTTGTAAAAGGTTTTGTAGCCCAGATAACGGCATTCCATTATGTATTTTCCAGTACTGATTTTCGATAAAGTAAAACGTCCGGCCTGATCACTCAAAGTGCCCACAATAAGACTGGAATCACCGGGAGCAAGCAAACGCACCGATCCCATCTCTATTGCTCCGTCAGTGGCTTTGTCCAACATCTTTGATTGTATACTGTATTCGGCTGCAAGAACAACAAGCGGACTAACTGAAAGCAGGAAGAGGGCAAAGAAAATTCTTCTCATAAAATTTGCTGATTGAATAAATAGATTATTTACGATAAAAATGACGGCTTTTGGATGCCTGGTTTGAAAAATAGTTTAATCTGATGGAAGAATTCCCCATACAATTAATGTTAATTTCTCAGGCCTTAGCTGCGCCTGTTTAGTTAAAAAAGAAAAATAACGGGAAGCTTTTCCATAAATAACAGATTTATGTTACTTTTGCAACTTATGAATAAAAGGTCTTTTTACACTTAAAACAATATATTATTATGAAAACCAACTACGAACTCCGCTATGCGGCGCATCCGAGGGATGTAAAACGTTATGATACGGAAGAACTTAGAAGGGACTTCCATATCGACAATCTGTTTGTTGCCAACGAAGTAAACATGGTTTATTCCATGTACGACCGTATGATAGTAGGTGGAGCACTGCCTCAGGGTGAATCCCTTAAACTGGAAGCTATCGACGCGCTCAAAGCCCCTGTTTTTCTTCACAGGCGTGAACTGGGTATTTTCAATGTCGGCCTGGGCGAAGGCATAGTTAAAGTAGGTGATGAACAATTTACCTTAAAATACAAAGAGGCTCTTTATCTGGGTGCAGGTGACAGAGAAGTTTACTTCGAAAGCAAAGACGCTGCCAGCCCGGCCTTGTTTTATTTCAACTCGCTGGTTGCACACAAAACATATCCGGACAAAAAAATCACTAAAGAAAATGCCATCGTTGCCGAAATGGGCAGCCTGGAAAGTTCCAACCATCGCTACATCAATAAAATGATCGTGAACCAGGTCTTACCAACCTGTCAATTGCAAATGGGAATGACCGAGCTGGCTCCGGGCAGCATCTGGAATACCATGCCCGCTCATATTCACAGTCGTCGTATGGAAGCCTATTTCTATTTTGATCTGCCCGAAGAACATGCCGTTTGCCATTTTCTTGGTGAGCCCACCGAAACCCGTCACATCTGGATGAAACGCAACCAGGCTGTTTTATCTCCCGAATGGTCGATACATTCAGCAGCTGCCACCAACAATTATACCTTTATCTGGGGTATGGGCGGCGAGAACCTTGATTATGGTGATCAGGATTTCTTCACATTTACCGAATTGAGATAACAAAATAAACATAAACATGAATCCATTTTCATTAGAAGGAAAAATTGCGCTGGTAACGGGCGCATCATACGGCATCGGAATGGCTATAGCCAAGGCTTATGCACAGGCCGGTGCCAAAATTGTATTCAACGATATTAAGCCCGAGTTGGTCGAAAAGGGCCTGGAAGAATACAGGGCTTCAGGCATCGAAGCCAAAGGCTACATCTGTGATGTCACCAACGAAGATCAGGTATACGCCATGGTAGCTCAAATCGAAAAAGAAGTGGGCGTAATAGACATTCTGGTAAACAACGCCGGCATCATCAAACGCATTCCTGCTGTCGAAATGACCGCTGCCGAATTTCGCCAGGTGATTGACATCGACCTGAACGGACCTTTTATCGTGTCCAAAGCTGTTGCTCCCGGCATGATAAAGAAAAAATCCGGTAAAATCATCAATATTTGTTCCATGATGAGTGAGTTGGGGCGGGAAACCGTAGCTGCCTACGCCTCAGCCAAAGGCGGCCTCAAAATGCTCACCCGCAATCTGGCCAGCGAGTGGGGCGAATTCAATATTCAGGTAAACGGCCTCGGACCAGGCTATATCGCTACTCCTCAAACAGCTCCATTAAGAGTGCCGGGGCATCCATTCAACGATTTTATTATTGCCAAAACACCTGCAGCTCGTTGGGGAACCCCGGAAGATTTACAGGGACCGGCCGTTTTTCTGGCTTCTGCAGCCTCGGATTTCGTGAACGGACACATTCTTTACGTAGACGGCGGTATTTTGGCCTATATCGGTAAACAACCCAAATAAATTTCCTTAAATCTTAAATTGATACTGTTATGAAAAAGTGTGTGTTTTTATTGTTGTCAGTTGTGTTGTTGCTGACTGCCTGCACCAGCTACGATGCTCCGAAGGCAAAACTCAACCGTATTGACTTCCAGACCGAAATCGATGGTAAACAAAACGATTTGTACATCTTGCAAAACGCAAAGGGGATGGAAGTATGCATGATTAATTACGGAGCCCGCATTGTATCTGTCATGGTTCCCGATCAACAGGGAAAATTCGGAGACGTAGTCCTGGGTTTTGATAATATTCAGGATTACCTGGACAATTCGACCGACTTTGGCGCTTTCATTGGACGCTACGGTAATCGCATTAATCAGGGTAAATTCAGCCTGGATGGTGTAGAATATCAGTTGAGTGTGAACAATTTCGGACACAGTCTTCACGGAGGAGTTAGGGGCTTTCAGTACCGCATGTTTGATATCAAACAATTGAACGATCAAAGTCTGGAAGTTTCCTATATATCCGCAGACGGAGAGATGGGTTTTCCCGGCGAACTCAGGCTTAAAGCCATTTATACCCTTACTGATTGTAACAGCATCGATATCCGTTACGAAGCGGAAACCAGCAAACCGACTATTGTCAACCTTACCAACCATTCTTATTTCAATCTGAG
>LSQX01026584.1_pt2 | contig 10136 bp, 10 predicted proteins | sample 654561 | NCBI WGS metagenome assembly LSQX01 (sample SAMN04489861, study PRJNA283612) | anaerobic digester metagenome | isolation source: 4 biogas reactors fed with cattle manure at either 37C or 55C with and... | place: Denmark: Kongens Lyngby | collected 2014
CTCTACCATTTCTCTTACCTTCTCAACCTTGGGTATCACTTCAGGAATAAATTTCTGTCCTACAAATCCCGGGTCTACAGTCATTAGAAGTACCAGGTCTAAATAAGGTAAAAGATAGGAAAGAAGCTCAGGAGGAGTAGAGGGATTAAGAGCCAGCCCCACTTTTTTACCTTCTTTTTTAATCCTATCAACTAACTGATGTAGACGACTGCTCACCTCAGCATGAAAAGTAATCATATCTGCTCCTAAATCGGCAAATAGAGGTATAAAAGATTCCGGATTCTGTACCATAAGGTGAACATCAAAAAGAAGAGAGGTGGCTGGGCGAAGTTTTCTTAAAAGATTAGTACCTAGAGCAAAGTTAGGAACGAAAACTCCATCCATAATATCAATGTGAAGCATGTCTATTTTTGCTTCTTCTAACTTTTTTACTTCTTCCCCCAGATTAAGATAATCAGCACAATCTAAAGAAGCAGAAACTTTTATCACGATTTGACTGACCTCCTTATGGCTCTATAATAACTTTAGTATAAGGAAAATGTTTTTGCTGCATTTCCATTATAAAAGAGGGAGCTTCCTCCAGAGTTACTCGGTGAGAAATCAAAGGAGATAAAGAGAATCTTCCTCTCTCTTCTAATTCCAATAATCTTTTCCAATCTGAATTCAGAGACGAAAAATCGGAATTCCAGGTACCAACAACGGTAAGCTCTCGGCGAAGAATTATACCGATTTCTTGAGGATTTAAGTTCACGTCTTGTCCTTGATTCCCCACCAGGAGAACTTTGCCTTTCTTTCTCACTATTCTTAAAGCATCTAAAAGAGCCCGGTTGCTTCCTGAAGCCTCAATAGCTAAGTCCACCTCTTCTTTTTCCCCTACCGGAGACAAAGTGAGATCAAAACCTAAAGCACGAGCTAAAGGAAATTTTTGCTCATCCACATCATATCCTGTGAGCATTCGAGCTCCTCCTAACTTTGCCCACATGCCACAGAGAAGCCCAATAGGGCCTAAACCAAAAACTGCCACCCTATCACCCACCTCCGGGTGAGCACGTCGCAAGGCGTGCAAAGTTACCGCTCCTGGTTCACTCAGCGCTCCCTCTTCCCAGGAAACGCTGGTAGGCAGAGGAAGCAGATTCTCTACAGGAGCTACTACAAACTCGGCAAAACCTCCATTTTGCCGAGAGCCTAAATATCCGTAATTATTACATAACTCATACTGACCCACTTCACAATATTCGCAATCTCGGCAAGGAAGAAGAGGATAAACTGTAACTCTTTCTCCCAACCATTCCTCATCCTCTTCCTCTGCCACTTTTGCTACTTCACCTGAAAACTCATGGCCAGGAATGAGAGGGTAAAAATAAGCCTGGCCACCGAAAATCCGGGGGAGGTCTGAGCCACATATTCCTGCCGCCCGAACTTTTATTAAGACTTCTCCCTCCCGAGGGACAGGGGTCTTTACCTCCCTGAGAGACAAAACTCCTTTTTCTTCCAGAACCAGAGCCTTCATGGATTAACCACAACTTTCAGCCCTTCGTGGGATTCAGCTACTCTAAAAGCTTCCTGAATTTCCTCTAGAGGGAAGCGATGAGTAATATACTCTGCGGGATTTACCATTCCCTTTTCCATTACCCGCAGGGCTTTTTGATGATGACGGGGGAGGCTGCCATGGCTACCCAATACCATACATTCCTGATAATGGATAAGGTTACTAGAAATGCTTATATTACGTGCCCCGGAAGGTAATCCACCAAAAAAGTTTATCCGGGCTCGATGGCGAGCGAGAAGAAGAGCTTGCTCTTGTGCTTCAGGAGAGGCACAGGTCACCATCACCACATCTGCTCCTTCTCCATCTGTTACCTCTTTCACCTTCTCTTCCACATGTCTATCGCTCAAAAAATAATGGTCGGCATTAAATTTACGGGCCAAATCCAGCCGCAGCTGAGAACGCTGGATAACGATGATATTAGTTGCCCCCATATGACGGCCCATTTCTATCATCATACAGCCAATAGGACCTGCTCCAATGATACATAGAGTGTCTCCCACTTCCAGATTAGCCATCTCCAGCCCGTTAATGGCACAGGCCAAAGGTTCAGCTAAAGACGCTTCATCAAAAGAAAGATTTTCAGGGATTTTGTGCACTGATCCCTGTTCCACTGATAAGGAATTAAGTAGAATATATTGAGCAAACCCTCCGGGGAATTGATAACCAATAGCATAGTTTATAGCACAGTTTGTTCCCATTCCGTTCTGACACCAGAAACATTTTCCGCAGGGAACGTCTGCCCCCACTGCCACTCGATCTCCTATCTCGAATTTTTCTACTCCTTCACCCACTTCTACCACAACACCTGCGATTTCATGACCGATGATATGGGGAAACTTAACCCGGGGATTGCCATGGTGCATAATTCGGATATCTGAACCACAAATGGCACAGGCTTTGACCCTTATCAGCACCTCTCCTTTCCCTACCTCATAATCCTCTACTTCTCTTACCACTAAGCGATCTATATCTTCTAAAATAGCAGCTTTCATCATAATCTCCTTTCTATTGAAGAAAACACATTTCTTCCTGTACTATTTTTATAGCTAACTATATATACCAGAGAATAGAAAGACTGTCTCTTCGGTGGTATACGTAGCTCCCTCTTTAACTTTGTGCTACGAATAAGCTGTAGCAGTGCCGGGAATTTCTACTATACCGAGAAAGCTCTTTTCCTTCCCTGGTGGATTATTTATACTTCCTCTTCTTCAGAAGCCACAGAAATTATCCTGCTGTCATTTTGGTATGTCATTCCCGGAATTTAGCCAGGAATTTATCTTCTTCTGTCACTCCCCTTTTCCGTCATTCCTGATTTTTTATATATCTTTATCTCAAGTCGTAAGCTGTTTGTTTTTCTTTCCAATATTATTTATTTTTAATCCTTGTGTTTTTGTCTTCCAGGGAGTTACAAGGGAACTAATTCCCCTATAGTTCAAACCCTCGATAGGAACACGCAGGCACACTGAAGTATTAACCCCGTGTCTTTGTGTTTAGTTTTTCCATCTATCTTGCTTTTAACTTTGTACTGCAAGCACTGAGAGGAAAAGCGTCCCTCAGTGCCTTATATTTTTTTTATCTATTCTGCTTTTAATCTCACGCCGTAGACTGCTCTAAAGTCACTCTCCCCTCTACTTTAGTGCCATTTTTTAAAGTATCGGATACCGGGCAGCGTCTGTCTACCTCTTCTTCAAACTCTTTTAATTCTTCATCGCTAAGGTCACCATTCACTTTGACCTGATAGCGAATAGCTAACAGTCCGGGACGAACCTGATCATATTGTCCCATAAATCCTCGAGGGTCTAAATCTCCTTCTACCTCTATCTCTATTTTCTCGATGGGTAAATTTTTCTCCTGAGCTACCACCCGGCTGACAATCCCCAGACACCCGGCGAGAGAAGCCAGTACACCCTCCACCGGGTTACAGGCACTATCTTCTCCACCTAGAGAAGGTGGTTCATCAAAGGAAAGAGTAAAATTCCTCACCTGAGTATCTATCCGTAGGCCTCCTTTCCACTCTCCAGTAGCTTTAAAAGTGTTAATCATTAGATTTCCTCCTTTCTAAGTTTTTTCTTCTCGCGGTAAACAAAGTATTTCTTTAATTTTTAAATCGAAAAAAGAATTTTGATGAGCAGCTCTGAGGAGAATCGCGGTATCCACTCCTTTGCCTCTTCCTCCCATAGAGATAACATCGTCTGTGGTGGGAATAACTCCCCCATCGGCAGCCATAATAGCTATCTCCACTGCCACTTTAAAGCCCTGGGAAATACGTCGATAGCTCTCAGCAATAATTTCCGGGATACTCACCCCTCCAAATTTCTGTCGGAAAGAGCGGCCAACTCCGCTTAGAGCATGAGAGCTCATGACGATTTTCACTCCCTTTTTTTCCAGCTCTTCTCTCCGGGAAGGAGTAAAAGATATGCTATCTTCGCCACAGAAGCCAGCATGATAAGTTACCATAACTAAATTACCAGAGTAGTCTACCTCTCGGGCTTTCTTTTCCAGAGATAAAGCAGTATCTCCAGAGCGAGAAGCTACCACCATATGTTTTATCCCCAGCTCCTTTGCCCTTTCTAGAGCAATGTCCAGAGTGGCTAATGTGTTATCTGGACCGGACTGAGGAAAATACCAGATTTTTTTCTCTTCCATTTTTTCCCCCTACTGATGTAATTCTATTAATTCTCCGGTTTCCATATAGTAGACCCGCTCAGCAATATTAGTAATGTGGTCTCCAACTCTCTCTAAGTAACGAGCAATCATCAAAATCCAGATAGCCTGCCGAGTAACACTGGGGTCTTTTTCTATGTGCTCTACCACTTCTTCATGAACAGAACGATAAAGAGCATCTACCTGATCATCGGCTTCCACCACTTTTTGTACTATGGTTAAGTCTCTTTGCACAAGAGCAGTGATAGCCTCCTCTAACATTTTCCTTACCAAGTCTGCCATTTTTGGCACATCTATGAGAGGTTTAAATAACGGTTTTTCGGCCAAGCGAATGCTGAATTTGGCAATATCAACAGAATAGTCACCAATTCTCTCCACATCAGTAATAACTTTCAGTATGGCAGCAATTACTCGTAAATCTTTAGCCACTGGTTGTTGCAAAGCAATGAGTGATAGGCACTTTTCTTCAATTTTAAAGTTGAAGTCATCCACTACATCATCTAAAGCAATAGCTTCTTCTGCTTTTTCTATATTTCTTTCTTTTAGAGACTCAATAGACATCTGTAACATTTTCGCTGCTGTGTGAGTCATATTTAGTAAATCTTCTTCCAGCTCTTTTAACTGTTGGGTGAAACGCTCCCGAATGATTTCCACTGTTATCCCCCTTCTCAATTTTAATCAAATATCAAATATCAATTAATTTTGCTACTCCTTCTTTCAAATCACAAAGAGCCAAAGTAGCTCTTCCGCTGAGTAGACCGCACACTTCCCCCGGATTAATCAAGAAAACGCCGTTTTCCTCTTTTATAACCGCTTCATGGGTATGCCCGTAAACTACCAGGTTGTATTTTCTACTTTCCCAGGCTAATTGCGCCGGCAAATAAAAATGGGAAATCCAGATGCGGAAACTATTCTTTTCTCCCTCCCAGAAAGGAGCATTTACCTTCCCTCCTGATTTCTGAAAAATGCCCAGTATTTCTCCGTCGTTGTTGCCCAGTACCCCCTCCCAGGGGATAGAAAAGCGAGTTAAAAGTTCTACTGAGAAGGGGGCAACATAGTCTCCAGCATGAAGGATTAGGTCTACTTTCTCCTTTTCTAAAATATCCAGAGCTTGCCTTAGCGAGGCAAGATTATCATGACTGTCGGATAAAATACCCACTTTCATTGTTATCCCTCTCAAAATTTCTCCCAGTGTAAAACTTCTTCTAAACTTCTTTTTGCCGGCATAACAGGTTCTGCTGCAGGATATCCCAGGGCTATCAAGCTTACCAGACGATAATCATCCGGGACATTGAGAATTTCAGCTATCTGTGGACTATAGTGCTTTTTATCACCGGCTACCCAGCAAGAACCTAAACCTAAATCTCGAGCAGCAAGAAGAATATTTTCCGTAGCAGCACAACCATCTTCCAGGTAAAAATGAGTGTCTCGGCAAAATACAGCTACGCAAACCGGAGATTGAGCAATAAATTTCCCATAATCAGTGGCATTAGCAATTTCCCTCCGTTTATCAGGATCGGTTACCACTATAAATTCCCAGGGCTGAGAATTGTTGGCCGATGGAGCTAAACGCGCACAATCGATTATTTCCTCAATTTTTTCTCTTTCCACCGGAATATCCTTAAACCGACGAACTGAGCGTCTTTTTCTTAACACTTCCAGAGTTTCCATATTTGTTTCCTCCTATATCGTCAAAAGCTTGAGTTGTTCATACATTTTCCTCTTATCGATAGACGAAGCACGGGAACGTTGCACCACTTGGGTAAAAAACTCTATAGTTTCTTGATAAGTCTCCCGATCCACGGGGAAGGGAATCCCATCTTTTCCTCCATGAGCAAAGGAAAAACTCACCGGATCGGTAAAACTGGGAGAAGCTCCCATTACCACTTCAGTTGTAAGAGCTAAAGCCCGTAAAGTTTTAGGGCCCACTCCCCGGAGAGCCAGGAGGTTTTCAAAGTTTTGAGGCTTTTCCTCGTAAATCATATGTAGGGTTTTATCTATTCGTCCCAGATTAAAATCTTCTTCCTTGATGAAGTGGCGAGAAGGAAGTGAAAGACGAGGAATAAGGGTCATCTCCTCTTTTAACTTTTCTGGCTTTTCCTGTGCTAACTTTACTATACCCTCTCGGCAATCTGTACTCTCTCGAGCTACCAGATTGAGAACTTCCCTTTCTTTTTTCTCTCCCCAGATTCCCTGGTGAGGTTCACAAACTAAATCTTTTACTCCTTCTCCCCACCAATGATATCGGCGGGCGTATTTAGTGTCAGGATTCATACCCTGCTGCACCACTGCCCATTTTCCGGAGAAGGTAAAAAAGAAAGTATGGTGATAGAGATTGTAGCCATCCTGGAGAGCAGAATTGTCTACTTTGGCTGACATGCGGCTCCGGTAAACCATTTGGTCAGCAAAAGGGAGGGCATGTTTCTGGGCATGAAGGCATATTTCTTCTGGAGTCTTGCGGGAAGTTGCTCCTTTTCCGCCGCAGATGAAAAGTCGCAGGTCTTTTTCTTTGCCTCTTACTCCCTCTTTCAGCGCTCCACACAGAGTAGTGGTCAGGCCACTGGAGTGCCAATCAAAACCCAAGAGACAACCCAGGGACTGGAAAAAGACCGGGTCAGAAATCCGACACAGTATTTCTTCCTCCCCAAAAAATTCTACTATAGCTTCCATAATTAGTCCTCCCAAAGTCTTCATCCGCTCAAAAAGCCAGGGAGGGCACTTTCCCCCATGAAGAGGAAGGTCGGCAATGGCTCTTCTCATCCAGCACTCCTTAAAGTTTGTAGCCGATCTGACGCAATAATTTATGGCGATCGGCAATTTCTTTTTCTCCCTCTATCCCTTTACTTTTAAACCCATCTATTACCCCCATTACTCCCCTACCTTGTTCAGTCTCTTTTATTATTACCTCCACAGGATTGGCAGTAGCACAATATATGTGGCATACCTCGGGAACCATTTTCACAGTATTGAGAACATTGATAGGATACCCGTCTTTCAAAAAAATTATGAAAGTGTGTCCTGCCGATATATTCCAGGCATTATTTTTGGCTAATTCGGTGAGCTCCTCATCGTTTCCCGCATAACGCACGAGACACGGTCCTGAAGACTCGCAAAAAGCCAGACCGAACTTCAAATGAGGAGAAGAAGTTATCAAAGCTTCGTAAAGGTCTTCCACAGTCTTAATAAAATGAGCCTGCCCCAGAATCAAATTATAGCCCTGGGGATTCTCGATTTTCACTATTTTTTCTTCCATATTTTTATTCCTCCTTTTTATGGAATAATTTTCTGACCTCATAAGCACTAACAGGAAGGATAGAGAAAAGAACAACTAAAATCCATTGATTAAGGCTTAAAGTTGCTGTTTGAAAAACACCCTGCAGAGGAGGTAAAAGTACTACCAGTATTATTACCAAAAAAGACAGTAAACATGCTCCCACCAGATATAAATTACCTCGAGGGTCAATTTGCCAGAAATTTCTCTTTTCGGAGCGGAAGCTATAAGCTCTCCATAGCTCGTCAAAACCCAGAGTGGCAAAAGCTATGGTTCGGCTTATCTCCCGTCCCCATAAAGCCAAGCCTATCCCAAAGGAGGCTACCACTGCTAAGGTGATAAAGAAAGCATTGAAGAGTACAATCCCCATATAATGGGGATTAACAATCCCCTCCCGGGGATGGCGAGGTTTTCTCATCATCACATCGGGTTCGGGGCTATCCATCCCTAAGGCTAAAGCTGGAAGACCATCGGTTACCAGGTTAATGAGGAGGATTTGCACCGGTACTAAAGGACTGTGCCAACCTACCAGAATGGGAATAAAAATAGTAAATATTTCTCCTAAATTACAGGATAAAAGATAAACCACAAATTTCCTGATATTATCGAATATCACTCTACCTTCTTTAATAGCCTGCACGATGGTGGCAAAATTATCATCAGTTAAAATCATATCAGCGCTTTCTTTGGCCACTTCTGTACCTGAGATACCCATAGCCACGCCAATATCAGCTTTTTTTAGAGCCGGAGCGTCATTAACTCCATCACCGGTCATAGCTACCACTTCTTCGTGAGCTTGTAGAGCTTCTACAATTTTGAGTTTTTGCTCTGGCCACACCCGGGCAAACACTTTGATTTTTTTAATATTCGCTTTTAATTCCTCCGGAGAATAGTTAGCTAACTCCTGTCCGGTGACTACCAGGTCCTGAGGAGAAAACATCCCCAGCTCTTCTGCAATTGCCCGGGCAGTGAGAGGATTATCACCGGTAACCATCACGGTAGTAATGCCTGCTTGTCTTGCTTCTTCTAAAGCTAGTTTCGCCTCTGGGCGGGGTGGGTCAATCATGCCTATTAGCCCCACAAAAATCAGGTCTTTTTCCTCTTCCGGGGAAGGTACAATCCCTTCTTCCATCTTTCTCCAAGCAAAAGCTAAAACCCGGAGAGCTTTTTCAGCCATTTCTTCCATCATTTTCTTTATCTCTTGCTCTTTTTCCGGGGAAAGAGGGATAATTTCTCCTTCTTTCTCATAGAAAGAGCAGCGAGTAATAACTATATCGGGGGCACCTTTAACTAAAAGAGCCATTTCTCCTTCTATGTTGTGGAGAGTGGACATCATTTTCCGTTTGGAGTCAAAAGGAACCTCCTCCTGGCGGGGATAAAGTTTTCTCCAGGAGTTAAAATCAACATTTTGCTCCCAGACATAATCTAAAAGAGCAAGCTCAGTGGGGTCTCCAAGACGCACCTCTTCACCTTCTTCACCTTCCTCCACTATGGCATCGTTACAGAGGACGGCAATTTGATAGAGCTTTTCTGGGGCCTCTGTCCATGCCTCCCGAACTACCATACGATTTTCGGTAAGGGTTCCCGTTTTATCGGTACAGATATAAGTAGTAGAGCCCAGGGTTTCCACCGCAGGTAATCTACGGATAATAGCCCGGTGCTGACTCATACGATAAACTCCTAAAGCCAAAACCACAGTTACAATGGCTGGCAAACCTTCAGGAATAGCTGCCACAGCAAGACTCACCGCAGTCATAAACATCCCCAAAGGTGTTTCCCCTCGCCAAAAACCTACTAAAAAAACCAGAGCACATATTCCCAGAGTCAAAAAGCCCAGAAGCTTTCCCAGACCAGCCAGCCGTTTTTGCAAAGGAGTTACTGTTTCCTCTTCTTCCTGGATTAAACTGGCAATTTTTCCTATCTCTCTATCCATACCTGTGGCTACCACTATTCCCTTGCCCCGCCCGTAGGTAACCAGAGTTCCAGAATAAGCCATATTGAGGCGGTCGGTGATAGGAATATCGGGAGGAAGAGGAGAAATATCTTTCTCTACCGGTACCGATTCACCAGTTAAGCTCGATTCATCAATTTTCAAGGCATGAATTTCAATGAGCCGCAAGTCAGCAGGAACAAAATCTCCTTCCCGGAGAATCACTATATCTCCGGGAACTATTTCTTCCGAATTTACTTTAAGGGGTTTTCCCTCTCTTATTACTTCGCATTCCGGAACAGTCATTTTCTTCAAAGCTTCCAGAGCTTGACTGGCTCTCCACTCCTGCACCACTCCTAAAACAGCATTCAAAATCAAAATAGCAATGATTACTAAAGAATCAGTAATTTCTCCCAAAAGAAGAGAAACTAAAGCTGCTCCCACTAAAATCAATACCAGGAAATCTTTGAACTGCTCCAGAAACATGGTAAAGATAGTTTTTTTCCTGGGCTGAGGGAGAGTATTTCTCCCATATTTTTCTAACCTTTGTTTTACTTCTTCCTCGCTTAACCCCTTTTTTTCGTTACTGTTTAAAATCTTGATTACTTCTTCCGGAGAAAGCTCGTGCCAGTTTATTCCTTTCTCAGCCAAGGTAATACCTCCTCTAATAATCCTCCCACTTTTTGCATAAAAGTTCTTTTATTTTCTTCGCTTTCTTGTTT
>LSQX01051123.1_pt1 | contig 10136 bp, 9 predicted proteins | sample 654561 | NCBI WGS metagenome assembly LSQX01 (sample SAMN04489861, study PRJNA283612) | anaerobic digester metagenome | isolation source: 4 biogas reactors fed with cattle manure at either 37C or 55C with and... | place: Denmark: Kongens Lyngby | collected 2014
CCCGAACACAGTAGAAGCATTCACCACACTGGGTAACACAGGAAACAGCTACCTTATCCCCTACCTTGGCATTTCTCACGGCAGGACCGACTTCCACTACTTCCCCTACAAATTCATGACCGATAATTCTGCCCGGCTCAACCTCCGGCATTCCCCCGTGCCAGATGTGAATGTCGGTACCGCAGATGGTGGAAGTAGTAACTCTGACAATGGCATCATCTGCTTCAATAATTTTGGGTACGGGAATATCCTCCACAGCAATCTTTTCCGGTCCCCGATAAACTAAAGCTTTCATGGTATCACTCATTACAAAATCCCTCTCCTTTACTTGATAATAACCTTCACTAACCTTCATTAAAGCAGTAATTTAGTTGGTTTCCGCCTCCCCTCTAAAACAAAAAACGACCAACACTCTTGTAAAACTGCTTTTTGCACCTATTTCACAAGCATGTTGGTCTGCTTCGGGGCAACAATTGTTTCCCCTCATCCTACCAATTTTTTGGTTTATGATTAAAGTGACCGGCTCTTAAACCGGTCAAACACTATCTGTCAATTCCCGGTTAAATACCATGGCATGCATCCAGAAATCATTTTCTGCTTCAATTTCATACATCTGGTGAATTACTTTGGCCTTCAATTCCTCTTCAAAATACGGTATGTTATCAATGGAATGCTGTTTGGCCACCTGCCGGCGGGCTGCATTGACCACATCCTTGCCTGATTCGGTGGCCACAATATACTTTTCCGGCTCGGTCAAAAAACCTTCTCCCCGAATAATAAGCATATCTTTCCATAGTATTATTTTGGTGTGGTCAACTCCTTTACTCAACTTGTCCTTAAAATACTTTTCCATATAAAGCTTGAATTTGTGCTGCATTTGACGCCTTTGTTGATCATTCAGCTTTATACCCTCTGCACTTACAATTTCAACCAGCTTGCTTCCTTTCTTAGTACACATTATCAACCTTTCCTTCCCCTTATATAGCCATTATCCCTATGGCCTTATACGAAAAAAACCAACGCAAACCAGAAGATTTAACGCACCTCCTGAAATAACATTGGTTTAGCTAGGACCACCCTAAGGTATCCCCTTCCTCCACAAACATAACTATGTAATTAATTCTCTTCTTATTTTGAATTATAGATTATTTAGTTAATTTGTCAACATATAACAAATGGGCAGAATTAAAATTCTGCCCACCGTAAACCTGCTCTAATGCAAATTACTTGGTTTTTCTGTCTAAGAGAGCCTGAACCTTAAGAGGTAGACCAAAGAGGTTGATAAATCCTGCCGCGTCCTTGTGGCTGTATGTTTCATCATCACTAAAGGTAGCAAGTTCCTGGTCATGCAAGGAATACGGCGAAGTAGCTGCCACTGCATTACAGGATCCTTTATACAGCTTAATCCTGACCCTTCCGGTCACGGTCTTTTGGGTCTCTTCAACCAAAGCATCCAATGCATACTTGAGTTTGCTAAACCAGTAACCATCATAGACCAGTTCGGCATATTTCAAGGCTACTATTTCTTTGAATTGCAGGGTACGCCGATCCAAGGTCAGCCTTTCCAATTCTTCATGAGCCCGATATAATATGGTTCCTCCCGGGGTTTCGTATACCCCTCGTGATTTCATTCCTACCAAGCGGTTTTCCACCATACTGACAATGCCCACTCCATTAGCTCCGCCCAATCGATTAAGTTTACTTAAGAGCTCTACCGGCCCATAAGGCTTGCCATCCAGGGAAACCGGCACTCCTTTTTCAAAGCCCACTTCCACATAGCTGGGTTTATCCGGGGCTTGCTCGGGAGGAACCGTCAAGACATACAGCTGGTTTTGCGGCTCGTTGCCCGGGTCCTCCACGTCACCCCCCTCATGAGATATATGCCATATATTCCTGTCCCGGCTATATATTTTTTCCTTGCTCACCGGCACCTCAATGCCATGAAGGGCTGCGTAGTCGATGGCATCTTCCCGGGAGCGGATATCCCATTCCCGCCAGGGGGCAATTATTTTTAGCTCCGGGTTTAGAGCTTTAATGCTTAGCTCAAAGCGCACCTGATCATTGCCTTTGCCGGTGGCTCCATGGCAAATTGCGCTAGCTCCCTCTTGTTGAGCTATCTCCACCAGTTTTTTAGCGATCAAGGGCCGAGAGAAGGAGGTCCCTAAGAGGTATTTCTTCTCATAAATGGCCCCCGATTTTAAAACCGGGAAGATATAATCTTTAACAAATTCCTCCTGCAGATCTTCTATAAAAATCTTGGAGGCTCCTGATTTTATAGCCTTCTCTTTTAATGGGTCCAGTTCTTCTCCCTGGCCTAAATCCGCACAGCAGGCAATTACCTCATAGCCATAGTTCTTCTTTAACCAGGGTATGATGATCGAAGTATCCAGTCCCCCTGAATAGGCCAGGACTACCTTTTCCATTATTATCCTCCCCAAACTCCTAAAGATCTGCTAAAATATCAGCCAATTGCTTGTCTCCAAGTTCTTCCAGGTCATATCTCACTCTAAGGGCTGGTTTTTCCAACTTCATTATTCTTCTTAAATCAATAGGGGTCCCTATTATTACCAGCTCGGCTGGGGAATCATTAATCGTTTTTTCCAATTCCTCAATCTGTGTGTTGCCATAACCCATAGCCGGTAAAAGCTTGGACAAATGATTATATTTGGCAAAAGTATCTTTGATAGATCCTATCGCGTAAGGACGAGGGTCAATTAATTCAGCCGCTCCCAGCTTTTCTGCTGCAATGACTCCGGCTCCATAAGCCATGTTCCCATGGGTAAGGGTAGGCCCATCTTCAATAACCAGAACTTTTTTACCGGCTATTTCTTCTGGATTATCCACGGTTATGGGGGAGTTGGCCATAATTATCTTGGCACCGGGATTAATAGTTGAAATGGTATTTTTAACTTGTTCTACTTCTAGGGGATCAGCAGAATCAATTTTATTGATTATGGCTATGTCAGCCATACGCAAGTTGGTTTCTCCGGGATGGAAAGTAGTTTCGTGCCCGGCTCGATGAGGATCCACCACCACAATAAGCAGATCGGTATTATAGAAGGAGAGGTCGTTATTGCCCCCATCCCACAGGATTACATCTGCTTCTTCTTCGGCCCTTTTTAATATGGCCCCATAATCAACTCCGGCAAATACAACCATACCATTATCAATATGAGGTTCAAATTCTTCTCTTTCCTCAATAGTACAATTAAATTTATCCAAATCCTCGTAGCTGCCAAAGCGCATGGCCAGCTGTTCTTCCAGGTTGCCATAAGGCATAGGATGTCTTATTATAGCTACTTTTTTGCCCATTTGAGTAAGCAGACTGGCTACATAGCGAGTTGTTTGACTTTTACCGCTGCCGGTTCTAACAGCAGTTACCGCAATTACTTTAGCTTTGGATTTTATCATGGTATTTTTAGGTCCCATGAGACGGAAATCAGCCCCAGCAGCTAATACCTGGGAGGCTTTGTGCATCACATATTCATGTGAGACATCACTATAGGCAAAAACCACCTGATCAATATCATACTTTTTAATCAATTGATCCAGATCTGCTTCCGAATAAATGGGAATTCCCTCCGGGTAGTTGGGTCCAGCAATAGCGGCCGGATATACTCTGCCTTCGATATCCGGTATTTGGGTGGCGGTAAAAGCTACTACCTCATAATCAGTACTGTGGCGAAAATAGGTATTGAAATTGTGAAAATCTCGGCCTGCTGCTCCCATGATAATGACACGCTTTTTCTTCAATCTACATACTTCCTTTGCTTATTATTTTTTTGAATTATACGAAAACACTGCTATATCCTGCCTTTTAACCCAACCCTGCTTAACATAGAAGGTCATGGCGGCATGATTGTTATTTAATACAAACAGGTGAACCTTTTCCGTCTTAAATGCCTTAAATTGAGTGATGAGCTTATCCAGGAGTTTTTTGCCATAACCCTGTCCTCGGAAATCACTGTGCACCGCCAAATGGTAAACAAAAGCTCTTCGGCCATCAAAACCTCCCAAAACAGCACCAATTATCCCATCTTCATTTCTTATTATCAAACAGGTACTGGGATTTCTTTGGATAAACACCGCTAAGGATTCTTCATCATCTCCCCCTAATTCAATTTCGGGGGTATTGCGCCAGAATTCAAGCATTAAAGGTATATCCGATTTTTTTGCCAATGCAATTCCACTATCCATAATTCACCTTCTTTTTCATGGGTCTTAAGTTATTAAGCAACTTGATCAGTAAACACAACCAAGTATGAAATTATTGAGCTATGCCGGAAGCGGGCGGTCAAAGACCGCCCCTACAATTATTTGGGCGATTAGAAACACTAGTTAATAGGTATCAACCATTTTCGGATTAAGTTATTGCAATAACTTAATAACTTAACACCAGGCACCAATGGTATTACATGGTTACGGCCATAATTGCTTTATGAGCGTGCAGGCGGTTTTCCGCCTCCTGGAATACTACTGACTGGGGTCCATCCATTACCTCATCGCTTATTTCCTTGCCCCGCTTGGCGGGCAGGCAATGCAGGACAATGGCCTGCGGATGGGCCAGGCTCAACAAACGGCTGTTAACCTGGTATTTTAAGAATTGTTGTTCTTTCTTTTCTGCTTCTTCTTCTTGGCCCATACTGGCCCATACATCAGTATAAATCACATCGGCGCCGGCTACTGCTTCCTCGGGGTCCTGAACTACCCACAGCTTGGCTCCGGCCTGTTGGGCTTGAGCCTGGGCCCGGGCCAGAATTTCATTATCCGGCTCAAACTCCGGGGGGGAGGCAATAACTACGTCCATGCCCACCCTAGCTCCACCATAGAGCAGGGAATGGGCCACATTATTTCCATCTCCGATAAAAGCTGCTTTAAGCCCTTTAAGTTCTCCTTTGTGTTCCTGAATAGTCATCAGATCACCGATAATCTGAGTAGGATGCAACAAATCGGTAAGGCCATTTATTACTGGAACCTCTGCCCATTTGGCCAATTCCAGCACCTCCTCATGATCGAAGGTACGGATCATAATACCGTCCAGCATGCGACCCAGAACCAGGGCGGTATCCTTGATAGTTTCCCCCCGTCCCAGCTGTATATCCCGGGGACTTAAGAACAGGGCATGGCCTCCCAATTGATACATACCCACTTCAAAGGCTACCCGGGTACGGGTGGAAGCCTTTTGAAATATCATGCCCAGAGTCTTTCCGGCCAGGTAGTGATGCTGAATACCAGCTTTTTGCAGTTTTTTGATTTCCCGGCCTACCTCCAGGATATATTTTATTTCCTCCGGGCTAAAATCATATATACTGATAAAATCTCGGCCCCGCAGGGAATCATTAATTTCATACATCCATCTTCACTCCTCTCGCTATTTAGGATTTTAAATAATGAATCTCCTGCGAAAATAACAGCACAACTACTTAGGATGCATAAATATAATATTTCGCAGGGGAATTAAAAATCAATTCCATGCTTCCAAGGCTCTTTGCAGGGTCCCAGTAGCCTGATCTATTTCATCCGTGCTAACGGTCAGGGGAGGTACCAGGCGTAGAACTTTAGGCCCTGCCCCCAGCAATAACAATCCTTGCTGTCGGCAAATGTCTACTAATTCCTTTATTTCGCAGTTGAATTCTATCCCCAGCATAAAACCCCGGCCTCGAATTTCAATTATCCGGGGGTCCAAAATCTTTTCCAATTCCTGCTTTAGGTAGCCGGCGTTTTCAACTACCTGCTGCATAAAGTTCCCCCGGCCCAATATATCCAAAACCTTATTAGCTACTGCGGTAGCCAGGGGATTTCCTCCAAAGGTTGAAGCATGATCACCCGGGGCAAAGCCCTGGGCCGCTTTCTCATTGGCCACCATCGCTCCAATGGGAAAACCTCCTCCTAATCCTTTAGCCAGAGTGAATATGTCTGGTTGGATATCATACTGCTGGTAGGCCAAAAGGCTTCCAGTTCGACCCATACCACTTTGAACTTCATCGAAGATGAGCAGTATTCCTTCCCGGTCACATAATTTTCTTAAACCCTCCAGGAAGGATGGATAAGCTGGTTTGATCCCTCCTTCACCCTGTATGGGCTCTACCATTACGGCACAGGTTTGGGAGTCCAGCAATGCTTCTACTGAATCCAGCTGGTTAAACTGGGCATATTTGAACCCGGCCGGCAGAGGAGCAAAACCTTCCTGGTACTTGCTCTGTCCGGTGGCGGTAAGGGTAGCCAAAGTGCGGCCATGGAAGGATTCTTTAAAAACTATTATATCATGACGCTGGGCTTGTCCCTGGCGGTAGAAATACTTGCGGGCCAATTTTATGCCCGCTTCGTTGGCCTCGGCCCCGCTATTGCAGAAAAATACTTTAGCCAGGCCTGAGGCCTGTACCAGTTTTTCGGCCAAGTCTACCTGGGGTTTAATCCAGTACAGGTTGGAGACATGCCATAATTCCTGGCTCTGTTGATTCAAGGCCTGGATCAATTCAGGATGACTGTGTCCCAACAGGCAGACCGCAATCCCTCCTACAAAGTCCAGATACTGCTTGCCATCTGCATCCCACAGGTAAGAACCCTGGCCTTTTACCGGGGCTATGGAATAGCGGGCATAGGTGTTCATAATATACTCTTGCCCTTTTTGGGCTATTTCATTATTGTTCATTTCATAATTTCCTTTCCCATTATTATTGGTCCACCACCATGGTGCCAATCCCCTGGTCGGTAAATATCTCTAATAGAATGGAATGAGGCACCCGTCCATCAATAATATGTGTGCGGCCCACTCCTCCCTGTACTGAATGGAGGCAGCATTCTACTTTGGGCAGCATGCCACCGCCGATAATCCCCAATTCTTTGTAGCTCTCCACTTCACTGAGCTTGAGTATTGAAACCAGGCTGCCCGCATCAGCAGGGTCTTTAAGTAGACCCGGCACATCCGTTAAGAGTACCAGTTTATCGGCCTTCATAGTTACCGCGATATCTGCTGCCACCAGATCGGCATTGATATTATAGGTATAACCGTCGACACCCATGCCGATAGGCGCTATTACCGGTATATAACCACTTTCGATTACGGTTTCAATAATCCCGGGATTAATCTGCTCAACCTGACCCACAAAACCCAGTTCTTCTTGGCCCGGCATAGGAATGGCCTGGATTAGCCCCCCGTCTTTACCGGAAATACCTATTGCTTTACCCCCATTGGCATTAAGCCCGGCTACAATCTCTTTATTCACCTTTCCACCCAGCACCATTTCTACTATCTCCATAGTATCCTGGTCGGTTACCCGCAGTCCGTTGACAAACTGCACCTTGATATCCAGGCGCCTAAGCATAGTGTTTATTTCCGGCCCGCCTCCATGCACAACTATGGGGTGCATGCCCACGTATTTCATCAATACTATATCCTGCATTACCTTCTGTTTTAATTCACAATCGATCATGGCGGCGCCGCCATACTTGATCACTACTTTGCGGCCATAGAATTCTTTTATATATGGTAAAGCCTCTACCAGTATCTCAGCCTTTTCTAATGCTGATAGAACCATTATAATCCTCCTTCTTAACATTTCTCGGTATATCTAAACAATCATTCTATTATCTATCCCCAATTACTAGCTGCGGTAATCGGCATTGATTTTAACATAATCGTAAGTTAAATCACATCCCCAGGCAGTGGCCTGAGCGGATCCAGCCTTTAGGTCCACGGTAATAACTACCGTTTCCTGTTTTAGAGCCTGTTGGGCCCGGTTTTCATTAAAAGCCATACCCATTCCGTCCTGGGCTACTTTTACTTGCCCCAGATATATATCTACCGTATTAGGATCAAAGTCCGCTCCTGAATAACCGGCTGCGGCCAATATCCGGCCCCAGTTGGCGTCAGCTCCAAAAACCGCCGCCTTGATAAGATTGGAACTGCTGATGGATCTGGCGATAATCCGGGCCTCTGCCTCCTGTGCGGCATTTATGACCTTGATTTCTATCAAGTGTTGGGCACCTTCTCCATCCCGAGCAATCTTTTGGGCCAACGTGATATTAACAAAATCCAGGGCTTCTTTAAAAATCTTATAGTCCTCACCCCCGGAATCTGCAATCACCGGGTTGCCCGCCTGACCATTGGCCAATATTATTGCCATATCATTGGTGGAAGTGTCTCGGTCCACGCTTATCATGTTATAGGAGATATTGACCGAATCCTTCAGTAAGCTGGACAGGCACTCTGGTTCAATAGCCGCATCAGTAGTAATAAAGGCCAACATGGTAGCCATATTGGGGTGTATCATGCCTGATCCCTTGGCCACTCCAGCAATCCTTACCGGTACTCCCTGCAACTCAATCTCTACTGCTATTTCTTTGCTTACCAAGTCAGTGGTCATGATAGCTTCGGCTACCGCTGAGGACCCATTCTCACTGAGACAGTGGCCAAGCTCATTAATACCTGCAATTAGTTTGGACATGGGCATAGGCACTCCTATTACCCCGGTGGAAGCCACTAGAATATCTCCCGGATCAAGGCCCAGCAGATCAGCAGTATAATCAGCCATCAGCTGAGCATCAGCCGCCCCCTGCACTCCGGTGCAGGCATTGGCATTACCGCTGTTTACTACTATGGCCTGGGCCTGACCATTATATAAATGAGCTGAGTTCAAATCAATACAGGCTGCCCTTACTCGATTAGTAGTAAATACCCCGGCCCCCGAACAAGGATATTTTGAGTAGATAATCCCCAGGTCTTTTTTGCTATGATTTTTTATTTGAGCACATACTCCCTGGGCTAAAAAAGCTTGGGGAGCTGTAATTCCACCATCAATAATCTTCACCTTTTATCCTCCCTCTCATCAGTCAGCTTAAGCAATAAATGTTTAGAGCTCTAAGCATTTGTTTATTTTTCCCATTTATGGATGCACTCCGGCCCAGCGTAAGGATTTGCTCTCATCCAGACCCAGCATTAAATTCATATTCTGTACTGCTTGCCCGGAGGCGCCCTTGGTCAGATTATCCAGAGCTGAGACCAGAATTACCCGGCCGCTGTCCGGATCTGTATATATACCCAGGTCCAGAAAGTTGCTGCCGTATACCCATTTAGTATGAGGCATAGTTCCTGGTGGAAGTACCCTGACGAAGTATTCATTTCCATACCAATCTTCCAGGACTTCTCTTACTGTAGTCGGATTGCTGCCCGGATTCAGCTGTGCATAAGATGTGGATAAGATGCCCCGGTTCATGGGAACCAGATGGGGCGTAAATATCATATCCACTGTTTTGCCCCAGGCTAAACTTAATTCCTGCTTAATCTCGGGACCGTGGCGATGGGTGCCTACCCCATAGGCCTTAATTCCCTCGTTTACTTCGCAAAAGTGGCTGGCCGGTTTAGCTGTGCGGCCGGCTCCTGAAACCCCGGTCTTGGAATCTATAACGATACCCTCTCCTTTAATTATTCCCTCTTTTAACAAGGGTACCAGAGGCAATATGGCGCTGGTGGGGAAACAGCCCGGGTTGGCCACCAGGTCGGTTTTTCTAATATCTTCTCGGTATATTTCGGGTATTCCATAAACTGCCCGCTCTAACATCTCTGGGGCTCCATGCTCAAGTTCATAATACTTTCTATACAGGGAGACGTCTTTTAAACGGAAATCAGCCCCTAAATCCACGCATTTTATACCATGTTCCAGCAGGGTCAGGGCTATGTTTACTGATAATCCATGGGGCAGAGCCAGGAAAACTACCTGGCATCTACCTATTAAGTTCTCTACCTTGCTCTCTTCGCACTTCAGATGGCAAAAACCGGTTAAATGAGGATAGATCTCATCTAATCTTCGTCCCACGTTTTCTGTGGACAAAATCGCAGCCACTTCTACCTGGTCATGACCGGCTAGAATTCTTAGCAATTCTGCTGCCGTATATCCATCTCCAATTATTCCTGCCTTTATCATCCTTAGTCCTCCTTATGGCCCCCTAGCCAGTTGCTTTAAGAATAGAATATACCATTAACAAAATATTAATAATTATACATCTCAATGCATATTTTTGCAATGCTGTTTTTATTTTGTCCTGGTGAATTCTTCAGCACCAAGCTACCATATAATTGTAATCCGTAGCATAAGCGCACTGCCCCGCCGTAGGGCGACCTGTGCGCCCGTGGGCGA
>LSQX01060246.1_pt1 | contig 10136 bp, 7 predicted proteins | sample 654561 | NCBI WGS metagenome assembly LSQX01 (sample SAMN04489861, study PRJNA283612) | anaerobic digester metagenome | isolation source: 4 biogas reactors fed with cattle manure at either 37C or 55C with and... | place: Denmark: Kongens Lyngby | collected 2014
AAATGGCTGAATGACAGCGTCAAGGAATACAAGGCTGATGCGTATTTTGTCGGGGAAGCCTGGACCACATCATTGAGCATTGCTGATTACTATTTAAGCGGCATTGACAGCTTTTTCAACTTTCCCTTTTCTCAGGTTGATGGTACGATCGTAAAGAACCTGAACACGCAGAAGGGTAAGATTCTGGTTGAACAGATTTATAAATGGAAAGATACCATCAAAAATTTTAACAGCGAGGCGATTGATGCACCCTTCCTGTCAAACCATGATAATGCCCGCAGTGCTGGCTTTCTCATGAGAAATTTGAATAAGAAGAAAATGGCAGCCTCCATTTATTTGCTGATGCCCGGAAACCCATTTATCTATTACGGTGAGGAAATCGGCATGACCGGTTCCGGTAATGACCCAAACAAGCGGCTTCCCATGCTGTGGTCGAACACAGAGCTTGTTGGCATTCCATATAATCCCCCGGGTGCAACCCAATCCATCAGCGATTTGGATGGTGTGGATACACAAATGGATGATAAGAATTCCCTGTTAAATTTTTATAAAGAAATTCTTACGATAAAAAAGCGTTTTCCCGAGATTGCACGAGGCGAAATGACCCGGCTGGATACTCAGAACCCCGAAATATGCGCTTACACCATGACGTGGGGCAACCGGACGGTTTTAGTGATACATAATCTGAGTGATCGTGAGCTTAGCGAGGATCTGGAAACGCTTCATCCTGGCAAAGTAAAAATCAGAGGCAGCTTGTTGTGCGATTCAGACAATTCCGCTGCTCGTATTGAAAAAGGGTTATTAACATTACCGCCCTGTTCAACGACAATATTGCAATAGCATCTTGTTGTTTGAAAAGAATTTGATGGTTAGCGACAATATGGTTGCGCTATTTGGTTGTGGGCGGAGTTTACTATTGAAGTTTCGGCGGTTAAGTGTAACAGTATATATTATCAGCAATAAAGGCAGGTTTTTTATGAAACAGAACAAACGCGCAAGTGGTATTCTGCTACCGGTTTTCAGTTTACCCTCCAATTATGGCATAGGCACCTTCGGTAAAGAAGCATACAATTTTGTAGACAGCCTGAAAAACGCAAGGCAAAAATATTGGCAGATACTCCCCCTGTGTCCTACCGGTTTTGGAGATTCGCCGTACCAGTCTTTTTCTACCTTTGCCGGCAATCCCTATTTCATTGATCTGGACCTGTTGATAAACGAGGGGCTGTTAACAAGGGAAGATTGTGAAGGGGTTGATTTTGGTGATCATAATAATCGGATTGATTACGAAAAGCTTCGCTCAGGAAGATACCCGCTTTTAAGAAAAGCTTTTGTAAATTCAAAGCACCACCACCAGAAAGATTATATCGCATTTAAAAAGAAAAATGCCTCATGGCTGGATAATTATTGCCTCTACATGGCCATAAAAAGCTGCTTTAATGATGTGTCGTGGTTGGAATGGGATGACGATATTAAGTTCCGACGTCCTGACGCAATAAAACGGTACAGTGAACAGATGAGCGATGAGATTGAGTTTCATAGCTTTCTGCAATTCTACTTTACAAAGCAATGGAACGCATTAAAAGAATACGCCAATAAAAAAGGAATTAAGATCATCGGTGATATACCCATCTATGTTGCCATGGATAGTGCTGATGTTTGGGCGGACCCATCGCTGTTTCTGCTTGATGAGAACTTAAACCCCATCAGTGTCGCCGGTGTTCCTCCCGATTATTTTTCGAAAACCGGGCAGCTTTGGGGAAATCCGCTCTATCATTGGGAAAGACATGCGAAGGACAACTACAGCTGGTGGATAAAAAGGATAGAGTATGCCGCAAAGCTGTATGATACCATAAGAATCGACCATTTTAAGGGTTTTGATGGCTTCTGGGCGGTACCCTACGCTGAAAAAACCGCTGTAAATGGCCAATGGTGCAAGGGCCCGGGGATTAATCTATTCAGGCAGGTTGAAAAGCAATTGGGGTATGTTGACATTATTGCAGAGGATTTAGGCATTCAGACCGAAAGCCTTCATGCCCTTTTAAAAGAAACCTGTTATCCGGGAATGAAAGTGATTCAGTTTGGTTTTGATAACGGCCATGACAGCGATAACCTGCCCCATCATTACCTGCAAAGAAGCGTGGCCTATACGGGAACACATGATAATGCCACTTTGCTGGAATGGTACAAAGGGCTGTCAAGAAAGGATAAGAGCTCGCTGCGGCGATATTGTCGTGTGGATGGCAGGAATCCTGTCTACGATATCATCCTCACAGTTGTTCAAAGTGTTGCGGACCTTGTTATCGTGCCCATTCAGGATTATCTTGTCCTTGGTGCGGAGGCGAGAATCAATATTCCTTCCACGGTGGGTGATAACTGGAAATGGCGGTTGACAAAGGGCCAGTTCAAAAAGTCTGTACAAAAGCAGATTGCAAAGATGACCGACACCTATTTCCGCTCATGAAAGAGCAAAGAACCCCAAACTGATAGCAGTGGGGTTCTTCGAAATTTGAAAAAAGAAAGGGTTTGATTTATATGGATATCCAGGAATTACTGAAAACAGCTGAAAACATTTTGGAAACTCAATTTTTTACAAAGCTTGAGAATGCGACGGGTACGCAGTTAAATTATGCGATATCACGGGCCGCTGTGACGTACATATGGCCACAGTGGCAGGACAACTTAATGAAAAACGGTAACAAGAAGCAGGCTTATTACATATCCGCTGAATTTTTGATGGGCAGGGCTTTTTACAATAACCTGCATGCCTTGGGTGTGCTGGAGGAAATGAAAGCTTTGCTGCAATCGAAGGGTGTAGATTATAACAGCCTGGAAGAGGTCGAGGACGATGCGCTTGGCAACGGCGGATTAGGGCGACTTGCAGCATGTTTCCTGGACAGTGCCGCTACACACGATTTGCCCGTAAGCGGTTATGGCATTCGCTATAAATATGGATTATTCAAGCAGAAGTTTGAAAACGGTTTTCAGGTGGAGACCAAGGACGATTGGCAGCAATACGGAGACCCCTGGTCAGTTCGCCGGGAAGATGAAAAAGTATCCGTCGTTTTTGGAGACAGCAAAGTCTATGCAGTGCCCTATGACATGCCCATTATCGGCTTTGAAACAAAGACCGTCAATACGCTGAGGCTATGGCAAAGCGAGCCTATCGAGGATTTCAGCTTTGTTGATTTCAACGCACAAATTTATGAAAAGGCAGTGAAAGAAAAGAATGAAGCCGACAATCTTTGCATGGTCCTTTACCCGAATGACGATAAAAACAAAGGGAAAATTTTGCGTCTGAAGCAGCAATATTTTATGTCCAGTGCTTCTGTCCAGGATTGTGTCCGCAGGTTTGTAAAAAAGCATGGCACCGAGTTTGAAAAATTCCCTCAATTCAATGCAATTCAGCTAAACGATACCCATCCTACCGTCGCCATTCCTGAGCTGATTCGCATTCTGACCGTGGATTATGAACTCTCTTTTGAATCCGCTTTTTCAATCGCACAGTCTACCTTCGCCTATACCAACCATACTATCATGGCTGAGGCGTTGGAAAAATGGAGCGTGAGGTTATTTAAGAAAGTATTGCCTGAGGTTTATCCTGTCGTTGTTCAGATGAATCACCAGTTAAAGAAGGAGCTTGGTAAGAAGGGTTTTAGTAAAGAAGAAATATCAACCTTTAAAATCATTAATGATGGCATGATACATATGGCGCGGCTTGCTATTTATGCTACCTCTACGACGAACGGTGTTGCCAGAATCCATACTGATATTTTAAAGAATGATGCATTAAAGAATTGGTATTCTGTTTACCCCGACAGGTTTCAGAATAAAACCAATGGCATTACACAGCGGCGCTGGCTTGGTATTTGCAACCCACAGCTTTGCAGTTATTTGCACGACCTGGGCATCAATGGTTTTGAAAAAAATCTTGAAAACCTGCAGGCTCTCAACAGCTTTAAGAATAACAGTGCTGTGCTGTCAGCCCTGAATAGGATAAAGAGCAATAATAAGCAGGTATTGTCCGACTACATTTATAAAAAGGAGAATGTCCGGATTGATCCGACCTTTATCTTTGATATTCAAATCAAGAGGCTTCACGAGTATAAACGTCAATTGATGAATGCATTCTCCATACTGGCCATATATTATGGCATTAAAGACGGCATTATCAAGGATTTCACCCCAACGGCCTATATTTTCGGGGCGAAGGCAGCACCGGGCTATTATCGTGCAAAAGGCATTATCAAATATATCAATGAGATTGCAAAACTGGTAAACCAGGATCCGGATACAAAAAACAAGCTCTGTGTGCATTTTGTTACGAATTACAATGTGTCCTATGCTGAAAAGCTGATACCTGCCGCAGATATTTCCGAGCAGATTTCGACAGCGGGTACCGAAGCTTCAGGCACCTCCAACATGAAGTTCATGCTCAATGGTGCTGTCACGCTTGGAACCTTTGACGGAGCGAATGTTGAAATAGTTGAGAAGGCAGGCCTTGAGAACAACTACATCTTTGGAGCAAAGGTTGAGGATATCGAGAAGGTGAAGGACAGTTATAACCCGAAGAAAATCTATAAACATAGCCCGGTCATTAAAAAGGTTCTGGACACTTTAATCGATGGCACTTTTTCTGATGATGGTACCGGCATGTTTCAAGAACTGTATGATTCCATACTTGAAGGTGCCAGCTGGCACAAACCCGACCACTACTATATTCTGCTTGATTTGCCTGACTATATTGCGGCGAAATTGAAAGCGAATAAGGATTACAAGAATCGGGAGGAATTCGCAAGGAAATGCCTTGTAAATATTGCGAACAGCGGATATTTCTCCAGTGACAGAACCATAAAGGAATACGCCCAGGATATATGGAAAATATGAGGGACAAAGGGGAGGACAAATTTACCGTGGAATTCAAGTCCGGCGTGACGGTGGATGTGGAATAATAAGGTTATAACAAGACAAGGCACTCTACGAAATTATAGCGTAGGTTGCCTTGCTTGGTTGATACGCTATTTTCTTTTTCCTGTTATCGAGATGAGATTCAGATACTTTCCATTATCAGCTTTCATCATGTCTATATCCTGCTTTGCAATTGGATTATCTGCAGCAAGCCAATCACTCCATGCTGCGTCGGTACACTCCATTTCCTTGATCATAAAGTTGTCTAAATGTTTTCCAAGAATTTGCGTCCACCATTCAATGCAATGCAATGTCGCAAAACCCCCGTCATCTAAAAATGGCTTTAACTCATCCGGTATGATGCCGTTCATTTCCTGCTTTGTGCCTGGAATGGCGATTGCAACCGGTGCGCCCTTTTTTATCAGCGATTTCAAATACTTCTCAAAATAGTCATCGCTGTTTCCGTAATAGTGATAGGAATCAACGCTTATTAATGCATCGAAGTACTCGTCTGCAAAAGGCAACTCCACCGTTGCGTCGGCATGGATAGGAACTACCAGGTCATCGACACCCATTTGCAGAAACCGCTTATAGTTATCGTTAGCTGTAATCCATAAATCAACCGCAAATGTTTGTACACCGTATTCTTTAGCCAGAAACACCGAGGTTAATCCCTTGCCGCAGCCCAGATCTAAAACACGCATTTCCTTCGTGAGTTCAACACTTTGGGTGATCTCGTCAAGCATTAGCATTGCGTTTGGACCCATAAAATTTTGCGATAGAAAGTGCTTATCGTACTTTTCTGTACGGTGATAGTTATTCATATTTTTACCTCCGAATTCTTAATTTTCACAACGTTTTGTCAAACGTCCAACCTGACCACAGAGGGACAACGGGGATAGGTTCCTTGTCCCTTACAGGGAACGAGGTCCCATTGTCTTTCGCAAGGTGCCACCTGTGGATTGCTCCTCGTCCCATACGGGGAACGAGGGGCAATCCACTGTCTTGCGTATTAAAGTTTGGGTATACACATTTGAATCTGGTTGGGACAAAGGGACCTGTCCCCCCTGTCCTATTAGGGAGCGTATCTATTAGGGAATTCCACCCGAGCAAGTTTAGAGTATTTTCTGACAAAATCCCCTTTTGCATCAGTGTATCCATCTCTGTCATGGATATATTGTTCTTTCAGCGCGAGCTTTAACTTCCCATATTCATCGGCAACTTTAGGATGCGAAATAAGATAATCCCTAAAATATAGTTCGTCCCAATCAGCATAATGACGAACATGTATATGCACACATTGTCCCTCAAACCCTCTGGGGGTATATCCTTTTAAATACATAATAACATCCTTTTGCGGCGTATTTACAATGTATCCTTCATCCATCATTTTTTCTGTTTCAGCTAATAAGTCAATATCTTGCGGGATTTCAAGCAGTATATCAATCGTAGGCTTAGCAATAAGCCCTGGCACAGAAGAACTTCCTATATGGTTAATCCTTATAATTTTTTCTTTAAAAATAGATTGCAAGAAATTTCTTTCAATAAAAAAGTAACGAATCCATTCTGGATTATGTGGTTCCAGAATAATTGGAAATAATTCAGAAAGATTCTCCTGCGATATTTTCGAGAAATCCTGTCTCATGATACTCTCCCCCAAAGACGTTGAGTTATTGGTACTATTTCATTACCCCTCCTACTTTACGGCTTTTTGCTTGAAATCAGTAAACCTATAGCTTGCCGAATATATGGAACTATGTACAATCGTATTATATAATAACTATGTCAGGAGTAGTAGCCTGTAGTTCTCACTAATAGGAGGTTATCATGAAATACTATGTAGATGCAAATGCTGCAAAAGACGGCAATGGTTCCATTGACAGCCCCTTCCGACGGATCAACGAGGCCGCAAAGCTGGCGCTTCCCGGTGATGAAGTGCTGGTAGCACCAGGGATTTACCGGGAATATGTAGATCCGATCCATGCGGGTACTGAAGATGCCCGTATTACTTATACCAGCACTATCCCACTTGGTGTGTTAATCACCGGCGCTGAGCAGGTAAAAACCTGGCAGCATTACAAAGAAAATGTCTGGGTATGCCGGATCGTAAACAGTGTTTTCGGTGATTACAATCCTTATACAACTTTAGTATATGGAGACTGGTATTTCGCGACACCAAACAAACATACAGGCTGTGTTTATTTAAATGACAAAGCGCTGTATGAAGCCACATCTTTAGAAGAGTGTATCAAAGGCGATGTTTATAAATGCAGCTGGGTGCCGGATGAATCCGTTTATAAGTGGTATACCGAACAGGATAAAGATACTGATGAAACGATCATTTATGCCAACTTACAGGGTAAGAATCCAAATGAAGAAAATGTAGAAATCAATGTCCGCCGCCGGTGTTTTATGCCTTCCATAACCGGCATTGGTTATCATACAGTCAGAGGATTTAAAATAGATAAAGCTGCCACCACATGGGCACCACCTGCAGCTTTTCAGGATGGCATGATCGGCCCTCACTGGAGCAAAGGCTGGATCATCGAGGATTGCGAAATTTCAAACAGTAAGTGCGCCGGCATTTCTCTTGGCAAATATCTTGATCCTGACAACGAGCATTACTTTACAAATAAACAAGTCAAGAGTCCCACCCAGATGGAACGGGATGCGCTTTGCCGCGGCCAGTATCATGGATGGCTGAAAGAGAAAATTGGCAGCCACATTGTTCGCCGTTGTAATATCCACCACTGTGAGCAGGGCGGCATTATTGGCCGCATGGGTGCTGTGTTTAGTATCATTGAGGACAATCATATTCACCATATTAACAATATGATGGAGCTTGGCGGAGCAGAAATTTCCGGAATCAAAATACATGCCGCCATTGATGTGCTTATGCGCCGCAACCATATCCATCATTGTACGATGGGAATCTGGTGTGATTGGGAAGCTCAGGGCACACGTATCACCCAGAACCTGCTGCATGATAACCAGCGGCCGTCCTATGCCAAATATCTCCCGGGAGGCATGATGTCTCAGGATATATTTGTAGAAGTCAGCCATGGCCCAACTCTTGTTGATAACAATATTCTGCTTTCAGACGCCAGTCTTCGTTTTGCGACACAGGGCGTAGCCATGGTTCACAACCTTATCTGCGGCGCGTTAACCGATGTCGGTGGTGGAACAGGCACACGCTATACGCCCTATCATATACCGCACCGCACGGAAGTGATGGGCTTTATGACCATTCTTCATGGTGATAACCGTTTCTACAACAATATCTTTGTTCAGAAATGGCCTTCTGAAGACTATGTGATCAACCCTGACCAAGGCGGAGGTGCCAAGGGTGAAAACAGACTTGTTGGCACGAGCGTTTTTGATGATTATCAAACCTACGATGAATGGATTGCACAGTTCGACTTTACAAAGCGTCCGGACATGATGGCTTTAGACCCTGCTCATACAGGTCATCTGCCCGTCTGGAGTGAAGGGAATGTTTATCTGAACGGTGCCAAACCATGGAAAAATGAAGTAAACGCTCTGTTCGTTGAAAACGATGATCAAAATATTCACGTAGAACTGGCGGAGAAAGACGGTCATTATTTCCTGAAGACAAATGTATATGATTACCTAAAGGATTTCAGCAGCCGGATGATCAACACTGAAGTTCTCGGCAAAGCCTTTGAACCGGAAGCAAGCTTTGAAAACGCAGATGGAACACCAATACGCTTTGACGCGGACTACTTCGGAAACCATCGCGGTGTTCATGTTATCCCGGGTCCGTTCGCATCACCTTCTGACAATATTAAACTGTAATTCACAAGTTCAGCCCTATATGTAATTCTTAGCGACGTCCCACCTTCGGCACAGATAATAAATTGTCAGAGTGGGACGTCCTTTATTTGTCACGGGACAAAGGGGACAAGTTCCTTGTCCTTTGATTTCCTGACGTGGGACAAAGGGATCTGTCCCCTCTATCCCTACCCTATTTTTTAAACAGAAGCTCACAGGCGTTGTCCATGCTTTGAAGCAAATGTTCCTTATCAATTTGATTCAAACTGATATGGAATAACAGCTGTCCATGAATCATCCCGATTAGAACCTCACTGATGATGGCACCTTCGGCTGCATCCTCGGTACGTTCATAAACCATTTTCGAAAGAATTCCGCCTATGGTTGGCTGTTTCAGCTTTGGAACAATATCTTCCGGTGGAATACCAGGATTATTTGTAAATACGAGCCTGAACGCGTTGGGATTCTCCAAAAAATAATGGATATAGATTTTTCCTGATTCTTTTATTTTATCCATTCCCGTATGTTCTTCGCTCTGAACAACCATCTGCAGTTTTTCTGCAAGTTCATCCAATATGTCAACGATTACATGCCACAACAGGTGCTCCAGATCCCGGAAATAATTATACAGGGTTGCATAGGAATACCCTGCTAAATCGGCAATTTTTCGTACGCTGAGCTCTTTAATATCCTCCTGTTTCATCAATGTTTTTGCAGCATCAATGAAATACTTCATCATACGTTGTTTTTGCAATTCCTTCTTATCCATAGAAATCCTCTTATTTAGTAAACTCATTTGCAAATGCTTCGATTGCTTTGATATCCAGGCAATCCTTACTTTCGTTTATGTTCTCGATCTTTTTGACCATCATTTTAAACAAAAAATTCATTTTATTGAAATCATATATGTAGCCAAAATACCCGAGAGTTTTTGCTTTCTGGACCAGTTTTTCAGGGAAAGATGTTTTTAATTGCTGTTCAGATTGGTCTTTACTGCCACAGCAAAGGAATAAGCCCATTTTCTTCGTCAGCAATATATCTATGTTTCCATTAGCGAAATCGACCACTTGCTTTTGGAGCTTCCCCATGTAGATGGATCCACCCAGTAAAACGCAATCATAATCGCTGACATTTGTCTTCTCTCCTTTTGAGAGATTGACTGTCGTACTGTTTTTTATCATGCCCTTCAGCTTGAGTGCAGCTTTCTCTGTACAACCGTACTTGCTTCCATACGCAATTAATACCTTCATTTTTTCTCCTCCCATTAACATCTGAATATATAATTAACATCGTTAATTATTTTAACAGTGTTAATTATATGCGAGTAGGTTGTTTTTGTCAATCCCTAATCACTCATAAGTCCTTACCTGCCAAATGGCCATATCGATCGTTTACAAACATTTTTTCTGTTAATATCAATTACTTCATTTATTTTATAT
>LSQX01068994.1_pt2 | contig 10136 bp, 3 predicted proteins | sample 654561 | NCBI WGS metagenome assembly LSQX01 (sample SAMN04489861, study PRJNA283612) | anaerobic digester metagenome | isolation source: 4 biogas reactors fed with cattle manure at either 37C or 55C with and... | place: Denmark: Kongens Lyngby | collected 2014
GCGGAGTTTTACGCCGGCTTAAAACGGCGCTTCCCGGAGAGAGACGGCATGTACTTCCTCCCCGACCAGGTGGTGGAGTATGACAAAAAGCGCTTAACGGTGCGGGAAATCGAGCAATTATCCCTTTTTGTAACCGATGAAAAATCTTCCATCCAGTGGCTGCGCAGCGAACTCTCAAAGAAACCGCAGACATACCAGGAAATCCACCCCAAATTCCTGCGAGAACTGCACAAAGCGCCGCACGAAAAGCTGCCGGAGCTGGCAGTGCTTTTAGAGCAGAACTTCCTCAAAGACGATCAGGGCTGCTGGTACGTCCCTGACCCCGGCAGGCAGTCTGACCTGGAGAAGATGCGCCAGAAGACCCTCCTCAAAGAGTTCGAAGAATACAAAGAAAGCAGGGGCAGGTTGAAAGTCTTCCGCACCGAAGCGCTCAGGGCGGGATTCAAGGCTTGCTGGGCTGCCAAGGATTACAAGACCATCGTCGAGGTAGCCAGGCGCATACCGGATACTGTCCTTCAGGAAGACTCAAGCCTCCTTATGTACTACGACAACGCCCTGATTCGGCTGGATGAATGATTTATCTGCCGGTGAGGTGTCGGTTTTGAGGCAGGACGGGGTGTGGCGGCCCGGTGATTGGGTCTGGAGCCGTGGTACGCGTTGGAACTCTTGCGTTTTCTGAAGGAGGTGAAAAAAGTGGGATTATTCCAATGCAACCATTTGCATGCTAGCGACAGATATTTCGAAGAGTTGCTGGCTGGCTCTTCGGATTTGGCCCTTCTAGGGGATATCGAGTTGAATCAAGAGGAACTTGACCACCTGGCTAAGTTGATCTCAAGCGAGTTAAAGAAGCCATATCCTGCTATTGAGAATTCCCTGAGTATCGCCATCTTTCTTGTTTGGATGGGTATATTGCATTACAGGGACAACTTTTGGGACCCGGTGTACGGGGCCCTTGAACTGCCTCAAACTCAGGTAAAATGGCAAAAGATCTTGGGAGAAACTTTTCTCAAGGTAGTTGAGAAGTATAAATTGGCAAAATTTGAAGGTAAATCGCGCTATATAATACCAATTCTGGCTCATGGCTATGTTCCGAATTCTTATCTCGACAGTTACTTCTCTGATGTGATAATGGCATTATTCATAGACCGCAGACATGCCGGGCTGACAGAAAACTGGGTGAACTGGGACGAAGTAAAACATATAGTGTCAAACTGGCGCAAGGAATATCTTACGTCTCAAGATTTGCAGGATCAACTTGCAGAACTTGACAACCGGGAAAAGTCTTTGGGTATTGCCCTAGAGCTGTGGAAACACAAGGATAAGTTAAAGAGGTTGAAGGTATTAAAAGCCAAAATTAAAAAATCTAATGAGTTAACTGAGCTATTGGACCTTCCAGAGAGATGGCTGGAGCAAGCTGAGGCAGAACGTAATAATTTGGAGCAAATTTGTAATTGGATGGAAAAAGCCCAGGAAATTGCTGAAACCAAAGAAGTTGGGCTTTCCAAACTCAATAAATATAATCAGAAAATAGCAGCTGCAGCTGTCCAAGTATTGGACTGCTGGGATGAAGGCTTAGCCATTCCTCTGTTAGAACTTTCAGTTGAATATGTTGAGAAATTAGTCAGAAAATCTCTTTCTGCTATCAGGGTGTTTACCGGTTCTTGGGGATGGCTATCGCGTTTAGTGCTGTGGCGGCGATATAAGCAGGCCATGGAAACCAAGCGTATGCTATCGGAATATCTCAGCAATTTACCCGTGCGAAGCCATCTTCTGGCAGAGCCATGGCCACTATTGCCTGAGAGCTTGCAGAAGGTTCAACAACTTTTGAAAGACCGTCGAGAAATTGAGAAGCAATTGGAGGACCTGGACAGAGCAGAGCGGGAAATCGCTGCAGGTAGGCATGGAATGGCAACCGTTTTTAAACAAGAACTCTTCCAATACAAGGACCGGTTATCCAAGGTCAAAGAAGAAATTGCTGGGTACAAAATGAAACTGATCAAGCTAGGTAAAGGTAACCTGGAGAACGGACTGGAGGAACTGATTCAACAGAGAAATATACGCCGTGAAATTGAGGCAATAAAAGGTAAAATACCCAGCCAGATTGATATTGATGTTTTGTTTGACTATTTGCCATTAATGGAGGAGTATCCTGATGAAGATTCGCTTCGTTCCGATCTGACCGAGACACGGAAAAAGAAATTAGAAGTGGAAAGGAAAATGGAACGGATCAAAAGGCCGTTGTATTCTTTGAATGAATCCACCCGCACTTTTCTAATACAGGGAGAGGACATATCAAACAAATTTGCATTTAATTCTCTATTGTTACTACAAAAGCTGGTTCAAGGCGAAGAAAACACTGACAGTGTTATTTTACCTTCCAGAATTGCCCGGTCTATGGAAAAATGGTGGCATCAGCAGGGAAAAAGCATGTTGGCTGCAGAACAACAGGCGTGGGGCTGGAGAGAGGCAGGAGAAATAACTTTTCGTCGACCGGTTGTCAAATTGGATACTCTTGAGCGTTCCCTTAAGGTTGAGCTACCTCAACAATCCGTAAAAAAGGCAACGAAGGCTGTGTTTATAATACGAGGAAAATCTGGGGCTGAATTGAAAAAGGATGTCTCAATAAATAGAACCAAAGATGACCAGTTTCAAACTGAGCCTGTGATTATAGAGCTAGAACAGCCTGAACCTGTATACAATTTCGAGTTCATATGTGGAGAAATCAACCGACGGTGGGAAATTACCGGTTTAGGTGGCGATAAATTATGCCTACTTTTCAACTCGCGGGGAGAGTTAATTGAAGGAGACCAGTTGCCGACAGGAGACGCTTACCTGGTTGCACCTGCTGGTAGCAGCATAAAACCCGTCCAGGTAGTTAAAGAACAAGAGCGGTTGACTGGTCACTGGTCCGCCTATGAATACTCATACGTGCATCTTGATGACACCGATTTTGTACTGATTGAGTCGAAAACTGGTGTATCCATTCTTAAACGGAAAGAACAGTTCGAGCCTAAGTTGTTAGCAGGCAATAGCATAACAGTTCTGAGGACCAAAGATAATACACCGATATACGTGGGCAAGCTGCCGGAACTGGTATTCTCGCTGTCTGATCCAGAGGAATTGTATCTATATGGAGTGCGGTTGGATTACCCTGGCGACAGTCTGTATCTACGTCTAGAGATCCTGAGAGAGGTGATTCGCGAAGGTAAGGATGTTTACGTGCCTCTAGCTGCTATTGTTGGAGATGTTAACGGGTTATGCACAGTATCTTTGATTCTCAGGCAGAGTGTTGTTTGGACTGAAAGTTGTATTGTAATTCCCAGCACTGAATTGCGTTTTGATCAGGACATTTACTATCCTCAAATGGGGAAAAAAGAAACAGGACAACTGAGGATTAGCTCCGAGTGTCCGTTTGATTTCTTGGCTCATCCGCCCGCGGTGTTAGTCGAGAGTTCTACTTATGAAGCACTGATCGAATTTGATACCCGACAACAGCAGCTTTCTGGGGAAATATGCTATTATGTGCAGGACGGGCAGAGCTTTAAACTTGAAATTTGCATAGATATTCCAAGTGTTCGCTGGCGAAAAGGAGAAACTGACACTTGGAAAACTGAAGTGGAAGAAATATGGCATGAAGACCTGGGAGAAATTCAGCTGCGATTGCCACCTTCCGTTTCAAGGCGAGTTACGTTGGCTTTGGAAGACCACAGACAAGTCATTCCGGGCCAGATTAAGCAGGAGCTAGTTGTCTTTAATCTACGGCAATTCAGTGATGCCCTCCGGGAAAGCACCCAAGCTGTTCACACTTTGTTACTTGCTTTTGAGGATAATCGCCTTCCTCCATTTACCCTTGTTCAGGTGAGAACCTGCTGGCAGGTAGCGGGGATTAAGATAGAACAGACACTTCAGGATGATATACGAACAATTGCTCTGGAATGGGAGGATCTGGGAAGAGCTTCCCACAGGGTTGTTCGTCTTTGGCCGCTGGACATGCCTGGAATAAACATGATTGAACGTTTCATTCCCGATGGAGTTTCCAGGGTGGAAATTGTTGAATCCAAATGCCAATTGCCAGCAGGTCGGTACAGACTGCAGTTTGCTGTTGATGATCCATGGGGTGAAGATGAGACCTTATTGCCAAAATCTAATAGTGAGAATGGCATAGATGTTACGATTGGGTCCAGGGACGAAAGACTGGAAGATGTATTAGAAAAGGGGCTTACCATAGAAGCTTTTGAGTGTGAGGGTAGAAAGATTCCCGCGGGAAAAGAGTACTGGATTCAGGATATTCGTATCTCGCCTGAATTTGAGGGCGAGGAAAGGTTCCAGGGCATAGTTTGTACTTCTAATCAAGATGGTAAACCCATCGTGCTAGATTACAACCCCGTAAGTTTTTATTTGGAATCTGAAGACTGTACCAGGTTGCCCTTCCTGTTGGATAGAGATAGAGATGGGGTAATGTATTGCATAAGATGCCGGGCGCTATTCTGGGAGAATGCACATAGAGAGTGCAAGAAGGAGGTAATTTTCCCCGATTATATACTTGTCGCGGTGAGGAGGAGAAAAGATGGGCTTGGATCCGCTGAAGGCGACTGATGCAATTGTAAACCGGTACCTGGATTACCTGGAAACAACTTTCGCTTTCAATGATATGGGGTTACATAAACAATTGGTTGACGAATTGAGAAAGCCAGAAAAATTTGCCAGGGGGCCTATTTTGGAGGCTACTCCGCCTTTTGAAAGTGGTAATTCAGTGAATTTCCTGATAGAACAGGGAGTGCTGTCACCCGAGTTTAGGAAGTTGTGCACACCGGAATTACCCTTGGATCGGAATTTATATATGCATCAGGAAATTGCTATCCGAAAGCTGGTGGAAGACAAAAGAAATATTATTGTAGCTACCGGTACCGGCAGCGGAAAGACTGAAACATTTTTGATCCCTATCCTCAACCATTTGTTCCGGCAGAAGGAACAAGGCCAGCTCGGACCGGGAGTACGAGCATTGTTGCTGTACCCCATGAACGCCCTGGCCAACGATCAGTTAAAAAGGCTGCGCAAACTGCTAAAGAATTGCCCTGACATTACCTTTGGAAGCTACACGGGAGAGACAGAACAGAACGAGAGTCGGGCGGTTGAACGCTTCAAACAAATGAACCCGAAAGAAGATTTACTGCCCAACGAATTGCTTTCCAGGGAGAGGATGAAAGAGTCACCCCCACATATTCTGCTTACCAATTATGCCATGCTGGAATTCTTATTACTGCGCCCCGAAGACAATGTATTTTTTGATGGTGAATATGCCCGGGATTGGCGCTTTATCGTTATTGATGAAGTTCATACATATTCTGGAGCCAAAGGAATCGAAATGGCCATGCTCTTGAGGCGGCTGAAAGATAGAGTAGTGGAAAGCAAGCCAGGAGCCCTGCAATGCATAGGTACCAGTGCTACGTTGGGAGGAAGTGAAAAAGATTTTAAGCAGCTGGCCGTCTTTGGAGAAAGATTGTTTGGCGAGAAGTTTGAATGGATTGCCAGTGACCCTGCACGTCAGGATGTAGTAATTGGTTCTAAGAAACAGCTGACCGTTGCCGGAAGGAGCTGGGGCAGCCCGGACAGTGAACTTTACCAACGATGGGTTGAGATAGTTGATGGAAAAGACCCGGATAAAATACCCACTTTGATGCGTGAAGGTCTTAGTTCAGGAGTCCCTGAGGAAATCTTGAAAGAAGCACAGAAGAGTTGCGGTGGGGAATGGACCAGATTTATCTACCTGGTCCTTTCCGGTGACGGCCGGCTAATTACTTTGCAGCAGATGCTGGGGGAAAAGCCGTGTTCCATCGCTGACGCGGCCAGCAAGTTATTCCCGGATGATCAAGACAGTCAAAGTCATCTAGTGGCCCTTGTATACCTGGCAAATAAAGCCAAACTGGATATAGACGGGCAACCCCTTTTGCCGGCTAGGTACCATTTGTTTATTCGGGCGGTTGAAGGTGGATATGTTTCGTTATTGCCCGAAAAGCGGCTGTATATGGAAAGACGGGAGTGGGTTGAGGAAAGTAACGGCAGCCGTTATCCTGTCTTTGAAGTTGCTACCTGCCGTCGGTGCAATTCGCTGTATCTGGTGGGAGAATTAGATGAGGTTGGCAAACATTACTTTCTCAAGCAGCCAGGCAATCGCTTTTACGACGATAGTAACAATCTGGTGTATTTTTTACTTCTTGAGGATAAAGAGCCTGTTTCCGAAGAAAATGAAGATGAAATAGTTGGTGGTGGCGGAGAAGAAATACCGGCGGAGGAAGGCTATCTTTTGTGTGGAAAATGCAGGTCTGTGAAATCTGCTGCCAATATTGAATCCCTTTGCGATTGTGGAAAAGAATGTATCTTCACGGTAATTAAAGTGCCAAACAAAAACGGAAATGTCCATAGGTGTCCGGCCTGCGGAAGTATCAATGCCTTGGGTTCTGTGGTAAGGCGATTTGTGGTGGGAGCTGAGGCTGTGACCAGCGTTCTGGCTACTTCTCTCTACCAGCAAATACCTGAGCAGACTGGGGAATTGAGAACCGATATTGTTTCTGAAAATGATTGGGAAACTACCAGTAGCATCGACGATTACAAAAGCAACCGTCGCCTGCTGATTTTTTCTGACAGCCGCCAGGACGCCGCTTATTTTGCCAGCTACCTGCAAGCCTCTTACAATCAGATTTTGCAGCGTCGGTTGATAATTATGACTCTGAAGAAATACAGGGACAAAGTCCTGGCCAATCAATGGAGGGTTAACGATTTAGCTGACTTTGTCAAGAAGATGCTTGGCGATCTACAACTATTTCCTAAAATGAGTTACCAGCAATTAGAAACGGAAGCCTGGAAATGGGTGCTACATGAATTTATGGCCGGAGACCGCACCTTAGGGCTGGAGGGGCAAGGATTGCTGGGATTTATGCCGGTACCGCCGCCAAACTGGAGCCCACCTAAAGCTTTGTGTAGGGAACCCTGGAACTTTACTGCCGACGAAGCAACCACTCTCATCATGATTCTCTTGGACAGTGTGCGGAGAAACGGTGCTGTTCGTTTTCCCGATTGTGTTGATCCGAGAGATTCCTTCTTTGCACCCCGAAATAAAGAGTATTACTTTAAAGAAAATATGTCGGTTCCAGGACGGATTTACAGCTGGAACCCTGCTGCTAAAGGCCGTAGCAACTCCCGGCTGGATTATCTGTTGCGGTTGGCAGATGTTATAGGTAACGGAATTAGACGCCCAGAGGTTGAAGATCTGCTGGCCAAGATCTGGAGCAAATTGCTTGCAGGTGAAAGGGCGCCTTGGAAAACTCACTTTTCCAGCCATCATGAATCAAAAAAGTACGGTGATGTGTATTGCCTGAAACCGGAATACTGGAGGATACTCCCAGCAGTGATTGACGATTCTGTGACCTGGTATCGCTGCAGCAAATGCCATGGCCTAACGGTGCATAATCTTCGGGGTGTCTGCCCTACCTACAGGTGCGATGGCAGGCTAGTTGCGTGTAACCCTGCAAAAGAACTGGCGAACAATCATTATCGCAAATTGTACCTTGATACCTTGCCTTTAGTAATGCAAACCAGCGAACACACTGCCCAGCTTACTACTGAAAGGGCTAGCAGAGTTCAGAAAGAGTTCTATGATGGACAGGTTAATGTTTTGAGCTGTTCTACTACCTTTGAGCTGGGTGTTGATGTGGGGGAACTGGAAACCGTTTTTATGCGCAATGTACCACCGACGGCGGCCAATTACATTCAGCGGGCCGGGCGGGCTGGCAGGAGGACAAGCTCAACAGCCTTTGCTCTCACCTTTTGCCAGCGCCGTTCCCATGACTTTGCCTACTATACTGACCCGCTTCGGATTATTAAGGGAGAAATTCGTTCTCCGCATATTGAGATCAGCAACGAAAAAATTATAAAGCGGCACATGTATGCAGTTGCTCTGGCGATGTTTTGGAAACGATGGCCGGAGTATTTTGGCCAGGTCAATGCCTTCTTTAAGGAATCCGAAAAATCAGCTACCGGGGTTTTAAAGGATTTTTTACGAAAACGACCCGTACAATTGAAAGCCAGCCTGAAGCGGATTATTCCAGAAAAAATGTGGGAAAGGCTTGGTGTTGACGATTGGAGCTGGGTCGATGAGCTTTTACATGAGCGGGATGGAGTGCTTAGCAAGGCAGAGGCGCAACTGATGGCAGATCTGCGGGAATTAAAAGCCGTCGAAAAGGAATACAGGGACGCAGGGAGATATGAAAAAGCCCTTGCTGTTCAAAAGACTATCAATACCCTGGAAAAGCGCTATATTCTCAACTTTTTGTCTCAGCATAATGTAATTCCCAAGTATGGTTTTCCTGTAGATGTGGTGGAATTGCAGATCTATCACCATGGTGAGGAAGCCAGAGGTTTAGAACTCGACAGGGATCTCAAGGTAGCGTTGTCTGAATACGCACCGGGGAGTCAGGTAATTGCAGGGGGCAAGTTATGGACCAGCAGGTATCTAAAAAAGCTCCCGGACCGGGAACCTGTAAAATATATGTATGCCATTTGTGATCATTGTGGTTACTACCAAAGTGATATAGCGGATAAACAGTCGGTTATGGATACATGTATTTGTGGCGAAAAAATAGGTAACCACCGTGGAATATTTATTACCCCTGAATTTGGTTTTATCGCCGACAAGCCTATGGCACCTACCATGTCAAAACCTCAAAAGACTTATACCACCCGGAAGTACTTTGCTCAGGAAGGAAGAATGGAAGAGGAAATCACTTTGAACCTGGGTGCTTTTAATCTCAAGATACAGGCTGGCGAAGGCAAGCTGGCAGTAATAAACAGCGCCGGGAAGAGAGGTTTTAAGATCTGTCAATTCTGTGGTTATGCTGAGGTTAATACTGGAAAACCTTTGCCTTCTCATAAAACACCTTGGGGAAAAGACTGTAAAGGCCGAGCTGATCGCTATTCATTGGGTTACGAATTTAAAACCGATATTCTAAGGCTGTGGTTACCAGATTACGATGACAAACGCACAGGCTTCTGGGATTCTTTGTTATATGGGTTGCTGGAGGGGGCTTGCAGCGCGTTGGAGATCGAACGACAGGATGTTGATGGCACTTTATACCCTTATGCGGGCAATCCCCACAGTCCTGCCCTGGTGCTGTTTGATGATGTACCCGGCGGGGCAGGTCATGTTAAGAGGATTGCAGAAAAAGAAAATTTCATGGATGTTTTGCGCCGGACGTTAGAGATAGTCTCCAAATGCGAATGTGGTGGCAAACGAGCTGATACTAGCTGCTATGGCTGCCTGCGAAATTATACCAATCAGTATTGCCATGACAGGTTAAATCGGAGATATGTGATAGAATTCGTAGAAAAGCTATTAAGCTGTCTTTGAATCTTCTTCTCGCTTTACTTTAAAGCAAGTACTATTATCCCAGGAAATTCATTTCTATAAGAATGATTTACTTGCGGAAAAGCTACCAAATTCTTAGCTTAGCTATTCAATCAGCCTAATTGCATGCAGAGTTCCTAACGCGACCGGAGGATGAAACTCGTGGCAGGTGAGGTTAAGCTTTGAGGCAGGATGGCACATGGCGGCCCGGTGATTGGGCCTGGAGCCGGGAGTACCGTGAACCGGTGAAGGTTATTGAAGCCCTGGACCTGTGGGGAAAGAACGTCTACCGCGTCTGGGTGCCGGGCCGGGACGCGGTTTTGCGCCTTCAGGAAGACGAGTTATCCTCGATAACGGAGGCGGGCATATCCAGCCGGGAGAGACTTATTTACACCGTCGCCGCGGCCCGAATCGCTGAAAGCCTGGCCCGGCCGGATATCCTGCTGGCGCCTCTCGAAGGCAGCGTCACTCCTCTGCCCCACCAGCTCTACGCCCTTTCCCGGGCTGTTTCCGGCAACAGGGTCCGGTACCTTCTGGCTGACGAGGTCGGCCTCGGCAAGACAATAGAAGCCGGTTTAATCATGCGCGAGCTGAAGCTCAGGGGACTCGTCAGGCGCACGTTGGTGGTGGCGCCGAAGGGCCTGGTGATGCAGTGGGTGCAGGAAATGGAAAACCGCTTTCGGGAACGCTTTCACCTGCTGATGCCCGCCGAGATCACAGCTCTGTCGTACTTTGA
>LSQX01290215.1_pt1 | contig 10136 bp, 10 predicted proteins | sample 654561 | NCBI WGS metagenome assembly LSQX01 (sample SAMN04489861, study PRJNA283612) | anaerobic digester metagenome | isolation source: 4 biogas reactors fed with cattle manure at either 37C or 55C with and... | place: Denmark: Kongens Lyngby | collected 2014
GTAAGCGTACGTCCATCGATCATCTCGGAGTAGGGCATGCGTGAGGCATTGCAGGCCTGCCCCGCGTCTTTGAACGCGATCTTGAACGTAACGGGCGATTCAGGGAGCCATGCCTTCGCCTCGCTCAAAGAGCTTAGCGCCCGGAACGTTTCCTCTTCGATCGTCTCGCGGGCTTTTTCAGGCGGCAAACACCGGGCCGCGGTGCGGGTAACGGCCCATTTTACGGTGGCAGTGTGTACGTGGGGCAAGAGGGCCTTGGCTTCCTTGGCGACAACGTCATCGCCTGAGACAAGGACAACCGGGACTCCGAAATACCCGGCCAGACCGGCGTTTATGCCCGTCTCCCCTACGGGGATGTCGTTCACCCAGACATCTGCCACACTGGCACCCGAGATTGTATGGCTGAGCACCCCGACTTCGCCCATCTTGGCGTGATAGCCCACAAATACGGCGGCGTCAAAGTCGCGGTCGATCCCCTGCATCATGGATAGCGGCTTAGGCGTACCCGTGATCAGCGTGGCCGCAGAATCCAGCTTTTCAATGAGTATGTTTGTCATCGGGCCGTGAGAATCGTTGACCACGATCTCGGTCGCCCCGGCCTTCAGGGCACCCCTTATGGCAGCGTTCACTTCGGCCGTCATGAGGTCCCGGGCACGCCCGTAGTCCCGTCCTTCGGGTGAGGTCTGGGGGGAAGCCACCACGACCCCTGAAACGCCTTCAATATCGCACGAGATGAATACCTTCACCTTTAACCCTCCTCGCAAGTGGTTATGCTAGTTGGCTTCGCTTAGGCGATGCCAAATCCTCCGCGTGAGACGGAGTTGCGGAGACCTTGGAGAAGAATACGTGACAGACGGAGATATCCAACGAGAGGAAGACGTGACACTACGGATATCCCGGTGAAGAGGTAAAGAGATTTCGTCCAGAGAATACCCCACCGGAGGCGGTTACTGTGAACGCAGAGTCAAGGCGTGCCCGGATCCTTTCGATCCTCAGGGAAGAGTCGCCGGTCACCGGCTCCTCCCTTGCTGCGCGCCTCGGGGTAACCCGGCAAGTGATCGTGCAAGACATTACGATCCTGCGGGCTCAGGGCGAGAGGATAATCGCTACACCCCGGGGATATACGATGCTGGATGAATCGAGCCCTCCGGGCGTCACAAAATTGGTCGCCGTCCGCCATTCGCCGGAGGAGACCGCCGCAGAACTATATGCCATGGTCGACGCCGGAGCCGAAGTGCTGGACGTAATCGTTGACCATCCCATCTACGGCCAGCTCACGGGGCAGCTTTCTCTCACCTGCCGGCGAGATGTAGACCTCTTTCTCAAGGCCCTGGCGACCACAAAGGCAGGGCTCCTCTCTTCATTGACCGGAGGAATCCACTTGCACACAGTAAGGGCCAAAGACGCTTCCGTGATCCAGGCGGTGGAGAGATCTCTCGCCTCGAAAGGTTTCCTGCTTCCCGAATGATTCACTTTCAAGTCCCACCGAGAGGCTCTTAAGGATTATCTTCCCAGGCCAGATCTCCGGTAAGGGCTTTGCAACCAGGCTCTCAAGCAGCAGTTTTCCACTAACTCCCTAATGAACCGCTTGTCCGACCGTGTTAGGATCTTCTGAGTCAGAGGCCTAATCTCGCAAAGGGCGAGACCGGGGGAACACGTTTTGGGGTGAATCTCTCCCGATGGGAGAGTAGGGCATCCCTTTCACCGAACCCGTCAGCTAACCTCGGAGGCCATGAAAGGGGAGACGCATATGATGATCGACATCAGAAAGCGTTCTTTGTCTTTGTTGACCGTAGGTCTGGCATTGGTGATCGTGCTGGCAACAGCACCGGGAATTGCCCGGGCCTACAGCCCGTCGCATAAGGGATACAACCAGGCCGAGCTCGACCTTCTGGCAAGAGTAGTCCACGGCGAAGCGGCGGGAGAGCCCTTCGTGGGCAAGGTAGCCGTCGCGGCAGTCGTGCTCAATAGGGTAGACAGCCCGCTGTTCCCGGACACCATTGCCGGAGTCATCTACGAGCCCTGGCAGTTCTCATGCGTCGGCAACTGGCTGTTCAACTCAACGCCTTCAGCCGACAGCCACAACGCGGCAAGGGCTGCCTTGCACGGTTGGGACCCGACGAACGGCGCGCTTTTCTACTTCAACTACCACTTGGTTACAAACCCGTGGTTGTGGGCAAAGCCGCACGCAATAACCATTGGCAACCACTACTTCACTTACTAAGTGTTGGATAACCACGCGATGACCACGCACCTTACGAAGCACTGAGCCCGGCGCCAGCCGGAAACAGACACGAGGCCCCGGAAAGACCGGGGCCTCTTCCTATCTTCAAGCATCGTTACCAATGTATCACCGTAGGAGTGGCAGTATGAATTGCGCGCGACTGCGCCTACCGCGAACGCTGAGAGAATGCACCGATGGGCCGCTCCGGGGAGGCATCATGCATTTTCCGTGCCGTTTGCAGTTGCTATCTCACAAAAATCCGACCATCCCGCCGTACATCATACGTTTTTTTGCACCGCTTGCAGTCGCTATCCCGCGTAAATTGGACCATCCCGCAGTGCTTCATGGATTTTCCGTGCCGTTTGCAGTTGCTGTCCCGCAGAAACGGGACCATCCTGCGGTGCATCATACGTTTTTTGCACCGCTTCCAGTCGCAATCTCACAGAAAGTGGCATATACCCCAGGGCAGCGCCGCATTGATTGTGTGCGCCATGAAGAGCCCCGTGATCATTCATTTCGAAGTGGCAGGACATATGGGCCCATACGCCAAGACTGTCTTTACAGCTGATAAGACACTTGCTAGATTAATCTTGTTAGATCAGTCTTCTTAGATTAGTCTTGTTGGATTGGTCTTGTCGGACTGGTTTTGGCTGGACCGGGCTTGTTACGTTAGCGGACTCGTTAAAGAGCCGTTGGAAGGACCTGATATCCAATGAAGATCAAGGAAACACTGGCCCTCACCGCAGGTGCGCTCCTTCTCGCAGTATCTTTGTTGATTCCTTCGCTTCTTGCCGGTGTAGTGACTCTCCCCATTGGCCCTTTTACTGCAACTCCGGCATCCCACGTACCTACCCTCTTGTCTGTGCTTCTGGGCCCTACCACGGCGGGGATCGTCGGCCTTGGCTCTGCAATCGGCTTTTTCATGAGACTCGGCCCGCTGGTCGGCTTGAGAGCCGCCACGCACATACCCGTCGGGATGATTGGAGCTTGCCTCATACGTAAGGGAGTAAGCTTTCCGGTGTCGCTTTTCGCAATCGCTCCTCTACATGCCAGTTTGGAGGCGCTCATAGTGCTTGCCTTCGGTTTCAGCTTGCGTGATGCGGGCATCGTGGTAGGTGTCGGGACTCTCGTCCATCACGTCGTGGACTCAGTGATCGCCATCCTCATCTGGAGGGTAGTGTACCTCCGGACTCCGCTTGCAGAGCTCGGCAATAAATAGCGAGCATTGAGCGATTCTTGCCAAGCATCAAAGATGTAAGGAAAGAGCGGGGCTGATTGCCCCGCTCCTCTCATTTGAGCTTCCCAAAAAGTGATTTCCGCCCCCAGATCGTTCTAATCGTCCCAATTCATACTTATGCTTTTCCGAAAGCCAAAACGGAGGTGAGCCCAAGAGTGTCTACCTTACTGGCGGCTGCAGCCGAAGCACAGGGGGTACCTAGGTGGGGCATCTTTGTTGATGTCGAAGGAGCCGTTTCGGGCTTCATAACCGCCGTCATTCTTACGGTCCTTACCTGGTACTTCGTGACTGCGGCCCGTGCCGGGCGTCCGATGCCCGAGATAAGAAAGCTGGCGGGTCTTGATGCCATTGACGAGGCCATCGGAAGAGCCACCGAAATGGGGCGCTCAGTGTTCCTCGCCAACAGAACTGCAGGAGTCGGAAACGTTCACTCTTTTGCCTTGTGGGGCTACATGGGTTACGTCGCCAAACTCTGCGCTCAGTATGACACGCACTTCGTCAACATCGCCGGGGACTACCTGGCCGCCGCCGTGAACGAAGAGGTAATAAAACAAGCATACCTTGAAGCCGGACGTCCGGACGCATTCAAGCCGGACACGGTCCGTTACGTCCCCGGAGATCAGTGGGCGTGGACCTCTGCAGCGGCGGGAATGTTGAAGCGTGAACGTCCCGCAGCGACCATGTGGATCGGCTACTTCTACGCTGAATCCATGACCCTGTCCGAGGTCGGTGCCCAGATCGGCGCCATCCAGATCGCTGCAACCACAAATACGGCTCAGCTGCCCTTTTTCATCGCCTCTTGCGACTACACGCTAATAGGAGAAGAAGAGTATGCCGCAGGCGCCTATCTATCCAAGGAACCTATGCTCACCGGTACCATTGTCGCCGAAGACGTAGGCAAAGTCATAGTGGCCATAGTGGTCCTCCTGGGAGTAATCGCTCAACTTGTGTCGCCCGAAGCCAACTTTGTCTCCAAGATGCTGCAATTTTAGGCGGAGGAGGTGCGAAAAGAGTTGAAGAGACAAGTACCCATTATCCTGACCACCGTGACGGCAGTCATAGTGTTCTTCTCTATCATCTTGTTCAAGCCCGATGCAGCAGGTTGGCCCGGAAAATTTGACCGCATGCGGCAGTTCATGGCCGCCGTCATGATGTTCATGGGCATGGCAAACATGACGAGAGTGCACGGCAGCGTTATCCGAAAGAAAGATAGGAATTGGATGTTCTCCGTGTGGCTCCTGGTGATTATGTACGTCTACGCCATTTTCGGGCTGATCGTAGGGAATACCAACACGACCTACAGGTGGTTCTACAACGCATTCATCCCTCCCATCAACGCCACAATGTATGCAATGGTGGCCTTCTATCTAACATCGGCATCCTTCAAAGCCTTTCGGGCTAGGACGGTTGACGCAGCCCTCATGATGGCATGCGCCGTTTGGGTGATGATCTCAAACGTGCCCGTAGGCGATATGCTGTGGAGTTCAGAATCGTGGTTGGGCGGTATGGCCGGAGTGAGAGACTGGATCGTATCGGTACCTAACTCGGCAGTATCCCGTGGGATCGCAGTAGGCAGCTTCCTGGGTGGTTTTGCGACGCAGCTCAGGATCTTCCTGGGCCTCGAGCGGCGCCACCTGGGCCAGGGTTAGAAAGGGGGGCCAGAGATAATGCTTGAGAAGCTCAGCGATCTCGACTCGAGATGGATGTATCTTGCTCTGGTAATCGTGCTGGTCATCCCCATCATAAAACCCATAGGAATGTCCATCTCAGTCAACAAAGACCTCACTCAGAGGATGTACGACTTTATTGAGGGTTTGCCATCAGGCAGCCTAATCATGTTCGACCTTGCCAGCAGTGCCTCTTCAGACACTGAGATAACTCCTATGATCTACGCGGTGATGGAGCATATGGCGAAAAAAGGGCACAAGCTCCTGGTCGCCGGCCAGTGGTCGTCCGGACTGACTTTCTGGTCGCCCCTTATCGACGAAAGAGCCAAGGAGTACGGCTGGGTCTACGGTGTCGACTACGTCAACATAGGCTTTAAGGCCGGCGGCACCGCCACTTGGCGTGCAATCGGCCAGGATTTCTGGAAGGGCGCCATGGAAGTCGATATCAACGGCACCCCTTTCCGAGAGCTGCCGCTCATGTCCAAGGTGAGGAAGCTCGATGCCGAGACCATCGACCTCATCGTCATCTACGAGTCCGGTTCGCCGGGCATGGAAACGTGGATCACCTACTTCCCGACTGTCCCCCTATGTAAGGGCTCAGTCGCGGCAGAGATCTCCAGCTCGGTGAGGTATATCCCAACCGGGCAGCTCAAAGGACTCATCCCCGGCATGAGAGGTGCCGCGGAATACGAGAAGCTTGTTGATAGGCCCGGGATTGCTACCCAGCTCATGGACGCTCAGAGCCTGTCTCACATCCTGGTAGTTCTACTAATCGCTCTTGGCAACGTTGTCTACTTCGGGTCCAAGAAAAGATCGGCTCATGGCCGCTAAAGGAGGGAGAGAGAAGTGACACCGGAGGTTCAAACTTGGATTGAGGTCATCGCGACCCTCGCTATTTTCTCCTTCCTTATCAAGGAGAACCCTTTTTACCGCTTCTTCGAGTACACCGTGATTGGGCTGTCAGCAGCCCACAGTGTAGTCATGACCTGGGACAATTACACGAAGCCGTTCTGGGTGAACGGCATAATGAAGGGGGAGTACTACCTCCTTGTACCGGGAGCCATTGCGCTTCTATACTACTTCAGGTATGCACCTCCTAGGCACCAGTGGCTCTACAGATATCCTCTGGCTCTAATCATGGGGTATAACATCGGTTACAGCCTGGCATACGAACCCCGGCCGTTCATGGTCCAGTTGAGAGGGACGTTTGAAGGGCTTAAGGACCTAAACAGTTTCGTCTACCTTCTCATATTCTTCGGCGTGGTCGTCTACTTCATATTCACATTCGGCAACAAGAGCCCTGGGGTAAACAGGACGCGGCGCCTAGCGCGCTATGCCATGATGATGTATTTCGGCGTCGCATTCGGTAACACAGTCCAAGGTCGCTTCTCGCTCCTCTTGGGGAGGCTCCTGTTCCTCCTGGGAGACTGGCTCGGACTTGTGAAATTGGGCTAGCCTGAAGCTCCGGGCCCTCACGATTCAGGTGTCGACACATCCGTGCCTAGCGAACAACCCCGGGGCCAGAAGACCCCGGGGTTACTGAACACAGGCAAGTCCGGTGTTCCATTATGAATCCGCCGCTTTTTCCTTGTCGTTTGAACCGCCACTACGGTTGTCGGTAACGTAGAAACCGGGCCCCTTGAAGATGATGCCAATGTTCTGGCTGATCAGCTTTTTTACAGGCTCTCCGCATTCAGGACAGGTCTTAAGCGGCTCATCGGTGATCTTGCGCGTAACTTCAAAGATTCCGCATTTAGGACACTTGTACTCGTAGACCGGCATTTCGAACCTGACCTCCTCTAAACTACCGACAGCCTACATCTCTAGGATAAAACCGGTGTCAAGTACCAGTGGGATTACTGCTAGAATATGGCCTAGATGGTATTCACTTATTCACAGATTGGGGGAGCCGGGATGAAGGTGCTTTGTGAGCCTAAAGCCCCTCGTGTCTCAAGAAATCCTTTGATCCTTGTTATCGCCCTTATATTCTTAACAGCAGTTATGGCCACCCTGCTGCCGGCATGCGGTGGGCAAAACCGTGAAGCAAGTGAGCCAACGGTGAGCCAAGACCCAAAGACGCCCCCTGCGGAAGACCCTTCCGAGCCGGCCCATCCGTCCGAACCACCGTTAGACCCCTCACCGCTCACTGGGCAACCTATGGTAAGCCCTGGGAGCCCGGTAGCCGTCGCCATCGACAATAACCCGGACGCAAGGCCCCAAACCGGCCTCACCGAAGCGGATATTGTGTACGAGGTCCCGGCCGAAGGCGGAATCACCAGGTTCCTGGCTCTTTTCCACAGCAGGTCTCCCGAGGTAGTCGGACCGGTGCGCAGCTCCCGGCCCTACTTTGCCCTTCTGGCCAAGGAGTGGGGAGCCGTGTTCGGCCATTGTGGGGGTGACCCCGAGCTCGACCGCTACATAAACGAGTGGAAAGTCGTTGACGCCAACGAGTTCGGACTGGGCCACCTGTTCTGGAGAGACAGCTCACGGCGCATGCCTCACAACTTGTACACCTCTGTAGAGAACCTCAGAAAAGTCCCTACCGAGGAACTTCCGGCTCCTTCCAAGAGGTATGAGTTCAAAGACTTCGCGGAAGAACCTGAGGCAGGGATCTCCATACGTTACGGCAGGAGCTACGCCGTTCTGTACAGGCTCGCAGAAGGAAGCTACAACCGCTACGTGCTGGAGGGGTCTCAAGCAGAACCCGTCTTGCACGTTGACCGGGAGACGGAAGAGCCGGTTTCGGCATCCAACGTCATCCTGCAGTACACCTCGCTGCGGGTGATAGATTCCGAAGGCCGCCTTAACATCGACATGGTAGGGACCGGGAAGGCCGCTTACCTCCTGGGCGGCGTATATAAGGAAGGTACTTGGGAAAAGAGCGGAGTGTTTGAGCCCACGCTCTTCTACGACGCAAGTGGAGAAAAGATCAGCCTGTCGCCCGGCCAGACATGGATCCACATAGTACCGCAGGATGTAGAGGTGAACCTCATTCTCCCGAAATAGGAACATGCGGCGTAGCTTCCCGGAACTACCAGCCCAGCTACCGGATACATCCGGACAGGTGAAATCACGACTTCTGGCCGTTTAACCTCTGCGCCAGTTTATGGGCTGCGTTCACCGCTATCACGGCCCCAAAGGCGGTGGTCCCGAGTTTGCCGCCTGCGCCACCCATGTAGGGCGAGCTGAACATAAATACCAGCCCCACGATGACTCCGGCAACCGCCATCACGAGCTCGTTGGGGATACGGTCTTTAGACGACATACCGGCAAAAGACGCACACATGCTTACTGTCGCCAGTATCATGCCGGTCTCACGAAATATCCGGGCAAAGAGGAAGAAACCTACGAGCCCGACTAGAGCAGACCCCACGACGGGACCCCGCTTTAGCCTCACATTCACGTAATAAGCCGCTACAGAAGCCACGACCGATGTGACCAATATTCGGAGCCCTACATCCCACGCGGGAATGGACCCTGAAAGCAAGGGGTTTCTCAAGACAGCGCAAGACAGGATACATCCGGCGCACGCTATGGTGCCGAGCTTTCCGCCGAAACCGTTAAACACGTCTTGCGCCAAGATATACAAGATGCCGGCTAGAGCGGCTGCCAGCATAATCTCTGTTTGGTTCAGCACCAATGGCGACGCCATGCCAACGAAACTTCCACAATAGATGGGAGCTCCGTATGAGGGCAAGAGGAGTCCGGCCAGGAGTCCGACCAGCGAGGAAGCCAAGACTGCGCCCGTCCCAACGCCGTCGCTCAGCCAGTAAGAAACCAGCGCCCCAACAAAGACCGCTATGAATAGTTTGAGATCTTTTCGGGAAAACACCGGCCCTTCCCACTTTCCCAAGGTAACGGGCCATTCAAGGTAGAACCCATAGAAGAGGCTCAAGAAAACGGCTCCGACAATGACGGCTACCGGAACGCTCGTTTGGATGGAAGCCTTCAGTGTATAGTAGTATAGCAGGCTGCAAGTTGCAGCTAGCCCCCAGAATCCCGCAGTACGTTTTGCCGTCACGCTGACTCCTCCCCGGCACTTCATTCCCTCATATGGCGCCGAAAGCGCCGCACTAAACATAGACTATCAAAAAAGGATCCTGGCGGACTACTCCGCCAGGATCCCTTCGGCTAGAAAACCGGTTTGACTACTCTGACTGCCGCTTTAGCAATTCTCACCGTCACTGGTCCCGTCTCCGTCTGCGGCTGCCCGCTCAAGGAGCCATACACCCTGGTCCTCTTTGTGGACCATGCTCCCGTGCCTCGAACCCCGCCTGTAGGTGGTATGGAGTAGATGGTGAGATTTCTCGGACAGGGGCTTTCCGAGGAAGGTCTTGTAAAGCTCCTGGACCACGGGGTTCTCATGGGACTTACGGAGCGGTAGACGCCTATCGGCTTCGTAGGTTGCATCGATACGCTTGAGTCGTATCTCCGTGTCGGTGGGAATCGGCTGCCCGCCTCCTCCGATACACCCGCCCGGGCAGGTCATTACCTCGATGAAGTGGAACTTCTCTCCGTTCTTTACCCTGTCAAGGATAACCTTGGCATTGGCAAGAGTGTGCGCGACCGCCACTTTGGCGCTCAAGTCTCCGACCTGGACGGTGGCGATCTTGAGGCCCTCAAAGCCCCGCACTTCTTCGAAGTCTATCTTCTCGAGAGTCTTGCCCGTAACGATCTCGTATACGGTCCTCAGGGCAGCCTCCATCACGCCGCCGGTCGCGCCGAATATGACGCCCGCGCCGCTGCCTATTCCGAGAGGAGCGTCGTAGTCCTCGTCGGGCAGGCTGGCGAAGTCGATGCCTGCTTCCTTGATCATCCTGGCCACTTCGCGTACTGTCAGCACGTAGTCCACGTCCTGATAGCCCGAATCGCTCATCTCAGGGCGCTGGCACTCGTACTTCTTGGCCGTGCAAGGCATGAGGGACACCGACACAATGTCTTTCGGGTCGATCCCCATCTTCTCGGCGTAGTACGTCTTAACCAGGGCACCGAACATCTGCTGAGGAGA
>LSQX01305763.1_pt2 | contig 10136 bp, 11 predicted proteins | sample 654561 | NCBI WGS metagenome assembly LSQX01 (sample SAMN04489861, study PRJNA283612) | anaerobic digester metagenome | isolation source: 4 biogas reactors fed with cattle manure at either 37C or 55C with and... | place: Denmark: Kongens Lyngby | collected 2014
TATAATTGAGATAGCCCTATATCTCCAATTAGAATAACCGTATAGATTACTCTTCTTTGACTTTATAGAATATTTCATATAATAACTCCAATCCTTCTAACAGACGGGGTCCTTCTCTGTATAGAAGGTCTTCATTTACAACAAAAATATGATTATTTTTTACTGCCGGAAGTCCAGACCAGCCAGGCCGTTTGATAATATCATTTTTCATTTTAGTAACCTCTTCCCTATTCATACTACCGGTGGGAATAATAATAATATCGGGTTGGGTTTCGATAACCAGTTCCGGGCTGACAGGCACCCATCCTTGTTGATTTCCGGTAATGTTTTTACCACCAGCTAAGGTAATTAGTTCATCAAAAATGGTTCCGCTGCCAGGACTCCATATCGTTTCAAAACCAGAACCGGTAAATATTTTTGGCTTTTCTATATCAGAGATATGAGCATGTAGAGAGAGGATAGTGTTTATACGTTTTGTTAAATCGGCAGCAAGCTCTTTCCCTTTTTCAGGTATGCCGCAGGCAGTGGCAATAAATTCTATACTCTGTAGCATTGCTTTTACTGACTCAGCCTCTATTACTAAGACTTTAAAGCCCAGCTCTCTTAATTTGGGAATGTCTTTGGTTCCGAATCCGCCATAGGCAAGAATTAAATCCGGTTCCAGTGAGATTATTTTTTCTAAATTTAAAGGTGTCATTACTCCAATAGATTCAATTCTTTCTGCATCAGGAGGATAATTACAAAAATCACTTCTGCCTATCAGCTTTTCTTCCAAACCCAGGGCAAAGATTATTTCTGTATTACTGGGGGCTGCTGAGACAATTCTCTCTGGTTTTTTGGTGAGAGTGACCTCTGTGTAAAGGTCATCAATTAGAGTGATAGGATACAACTCCTCTTCTTCCTGCGAGTTTCCGCAAACTGATACAGGGATAATTATAGAAAAAATAAACAATATAACTAAGAAAATAAATGGTTTTTTGTACATTTTTTCCTCTCTTTACTGTTTTTTAAAATTATCATTTATAAAAACAAAGAAGACACCCTTTGACCGCGAAAGAGTGTAAAAATCATCTTACAGGCAGGTCTCCTGGCTTAAGGCTATCTATTTGCTGCGCCTTCCCGGAGGGTTAGTCCAGTGGCATAATGCAGCTTTCGGTACCTTTTACAGTAACGGGCTTGCGGTGGATTTGCACCACGCTTCCCTTAACCTGTTAGAACATGCAAGGCAATAGAGCAGTAAAGCAATTGCCTAACCCCATTATACTTTTTTCAATGATTTTTTAGGTATGAAACACAGTTTTAAAATTTGAAACTATATAAATGTGGAACTCATATGTTATTATAATTCATATAAAATGAAAATTCAATTTTAATATTGCTCTTTTAATAATAGGCTCATAGTTTATAATTTTTGGTTAAGAGCAAATGCAGAACATACCAGTTAGAAAAAGTATTCTTAAAGCAACAATTAAAAATTCTACAAGAGTAAGTAAATTTACACCAATTGTAATTAGTATACTTTTTATGTGGGCTATAGAGTATGGGGTTGTCATAACTTGCTTTCAGTAAGTCTGGCAATAAAAAAATAGATGCCTGATGAAAAGTGTAACCAATGTCCTGAATCAGAAGTATTAGCTATGTGCTGGTTAAACCGTAATGTAATGAGGTATACTTATATATGTACGATGCAAAACGTAAAACATCTTTAAAGGAATACTTATTTTATTTGAAAATAAATGAAAGCGTTTTCAGGGTTTTTCCAGAGAGAACATTTTAAAAAAGAAAATAAGGGGTATTCTTATGCAAGTGAAAGGTTTAATTCAAATTTATACCGGTAATGGTAAAGGGAAAACAACAGCCGCACTGGGATTAGCACTGAGGGCAGCTGGTAGAGATAAAAAAATATTAATAATACAATTTATGAAAAAGTGGGATTATGGTGAACTACATTCCATTAAAAAAATTCCACAGATAACTATTAAAACTTTCGGAACAAGGGATTTTGTTTACAAAGATAAAGCAAAAGAAATTGATTACCAGGAAGCCCGAAAGGCATTTACAGAAGGAGTAGAAGGTGTCTTTAGCGGAGTATACGATATAGTTATCTTTGATGAACTGAATATAGTGCTCGATTTCGGTTTGTTAGAGATAGAAGAAGTAGTCAACTTTTTAAAGGACAAACCAGAAGGTGTCGAAATAGTTATAACTGGTAGGAATGCCCCGGTAGAATTGATCGAAATGGCTGATCTGGTAACAGAGATGCAGGAGATTAAGCATCCCTTCCATAAGGGTGTCAATGCCAGAATTGGGATTGAATATTAAATAAAGTTGCTCATTACACTAAATATAGTAAAATATAACCAAAGAGATTGAAGGGGAAGGAAAAAAGATAATGGAGATAAACGAAGAAGGATTCCGCAATGCGAAAATATCATTATTATGTACAGTACCTACGGAGATCGATGCTCTTCCCATCCAAAGTTTATTAGAAAATTATGGTATAAAATGTATACTTCAATCAGATGTGACCAGGTCGGTATATCCTTTTACAGTAGATGGATTAGCAGAAGTCAGAATTTTGGTTTTGGAGAAAGATTTGGAAAAAGCACAGGAGATCTTAAAAGATTCAGACTGCAAATTTTCTTGACTTGATAAGAATATAGCTATTTAAAAATAAATTAAGGAAATAATCGTATTTTTTTATAAAAATATAATTAACCTTAAAGTCAGTTGGAGGAGGTTATAATTGGCAAAAATTTTAATTGTGTACCACTCACAAGAAGGAATTGTAAAGGAAATGGCTTATGCCATAAAACAAGGAATTGAAAATACAGGTGACTTTGAAATTATAATTAAAACAGCTGAACAGGCTAATCAGGAGGATTTGAGAACTGCTTCAGGAATAGCGATTGGTACACCTGATTATTTTGATTATATGGCTGGAACTGTTAAGGATTTCTTTGATAGGACTTTTTATGCTGTTCAAAGCAAAATCAGAGGCAGTCTAACTGCCAATATACCCTGTGTCTTTTTTGTATCAGGAGGTACAGGTGGAGGACCAGCACTGGAAAGCCTAAAAAAGATTGGTTCATATTATAAATTTAACGTTATTGATTATGTTACCAGTGGTCCACGCTTTACTGAAGATGTTCTTAAAAAATGTGAATTACTTGGCAAAAGATTAGCTGATGAAATTAAAAAAAATAAAAATTAAACTTATTTTAAGGAGGGAATTTAGATGTCTATAAAAGAACAAGTTGAAAAAGCTTTGGAAAAAATAAGGCCAACTCTTCGTGCTGATGGGGGAGATGTAGAGCTAGTTGAAGTTACTGAAGATGGTATTGTGAAGGTAAGATTGCAGGGAGCCTGCCGCGGATGCCCCATGAGCCAGGTGACTTTGAAACTGGGTATTGAAAGGACACTTAAACATGAGATACCGGAAGTTAAAGAAGTTCAATCAGTTTAACCTAACAGCTCAGCCTTAGAATAGCCAGAAAATAAAATATTAAGTAAGTTTATGTGTAAAAACAAAAAATACAATACAACAAAAGGAGATCCTATGGAAAGCCTAAAAGGGACTGAAACAGAAAAAAACTTGCTGGCTGCTTTTGCCGGTGAATCGCAAGCCAGAAATAGGTATACCTATTATGCCAGTGTGGCAAAGAAGGAAGGGTATGAGCAGATTGCAGCAATTTTCCAGGAAACGGCTGATAATGAGAAAGAGCATGCCAAAGTATTTTTTAAATTATTGGAGGGTGGAGATGTTGAGATTAAAGCCAGTTATCCTGCAGGCATCATCGGGGATACAGCTCATAATCTGAAAGAGGCTGCAGAGGGAGAATTATTAGAGTGGGGGACATTATATAAGAATGCTGCCCAGGTGGCCAGAGAGGAAGGATTTGTCCATATTGCGGAAAAATTTGAGGAAATAGCTAAAGTTGAGATGCATCACGAAGCCAGATATCGTAAATTGTTGGAAAATATGGGAAATAATAGTGTGTTTAAAAAGGAGAAAAAAGTTTTCTGGCAATGTCGAAATTGTGGTTATATATTGGAAAATAAGGAAGCCCCTCAAAAATGTCCCGCTTGTGACCACCCACAGGCCCATTTCCAGATAATGGCAGAAAATTTTTAGTGCAAACAACAGTTCTAGTTGTGAGAAGAGTGCAATAAAATAGTGATGAAGAACTGTTTTTCAATAATTTAGCCTATCTATCTAGTTTTCTTTAATAAAGATAAGCAAGTATATATTAAAAATAAGAATGAACAAAGGAGGTTAAAATAGTAATGGAATATATGAGTATGATTTTCTGGTTTTTCTTTATTTTCTCAGTACTTTCCCCCTGGTTTAAACAAAAAACTTTAGAATCATCCCGAATAGCCATAATCAACCGTCTGGAAAAAAAACGAGGTTCCAGAGTAATTGCCATGATACACAGACAGGAGACTATGAGCATTCTCGGGATACCCCTGGTTCGTTATATAAATATTGAAGATTCAGAGGCTATTTTAAGAGCTATCAGGTTAACAGATGAAAATGTGCCTATAGATATTATATTACACACACCAGGAGGATTGGTGCTGGCAACTGAACAGATTGCCCATGCCTTGCTACGCCGAAAAGGAAAGGTAACGGTTTTTATTCCACATTATGCTATGAGTGGAGGGACTATGATTTCTATAGCGGCAGATGAGATAGTTATGGATGAAAATGCTGTATTAGGGCCTGTAGACCCACAGTTGGGACAATACCCGGCTATCTCTATATTAAATGTATTGAAAGACAAAGACAGAAATAAAATTGATGACGAAACCCTTATTCAGGCTGATATGGCACGCAAAGCCATTACACAGGTTTATTCCTTTGTGAAAAGACTGCTTACCGAAAACAACTGTAGCGAGGATAAAGCAGAAAGCATTGCACAGGTACTTACTGAAGGAAGATGGACACACGATTATCCCATAAAGTTTAGTGAAGCGAAAGAATTGGGATTATGTGTATCCAGCGATATGCCCAAAGAAATATATGAATTGATGGATCTTTATCCCCAGCGCCCGGGAGTTCGTCCATCAGTACAATACATTCCAGTACCATATAAAGGACCGGTCCTGCCACCGGCTAAAAATTCTAACCATAAATAGAATTTTTGTTCCACTTGCCCAGGATTATTTACAAATGGACAAAAATAATGCCATTTTAAAAAATTTTCTCAGGGAGATAAGGAGGAATGGATGAGCAAAGTAATTAAGCAAAAAACGCGGGAAGATATTTCTATTGTACTATGTGGTGAAGCGGGACAGGGAATCCAGACAGTAGAAGAATTGTTGACCAGGATTTTGAAGCTATCTGGATACCATGTCTTTGCTACAAAGGAATATATGTCCCGGGTGAGAGGTGGGAGTAATTCCACTCAGATACGGGTTTCTAGCAAACCAATACAGGCACCAGTCGCCCGAATCGATATATTAATACCCCTGGATAAAGAGGCTATAAAGCACGTTTCTTCTCATATTGATGAACATACCATTATTATTGGAGATGAAAAAAGGCTAGAAACTGTTCAAAAGGTTATTAATGTCTCATTTTTGGAGATGGCTCAGAATATAGGTAAAACCATCTATGCCAATATAATAGCAGTGGGGCTTTTACTGGGTTTACTGGATGGAGATGTCAAGATTGGCAAAGATTTTTTAACAGACTATTTTACTGAAAAAAAGAAAGTAGAATTTGTGGCAGATAATATAAAAGCTTTAGAAATGGGGCATAAGGAAGCAAAGAGAATAATAAAAGAAAACCTCTTAAAATCAGAAAGTTTTTCAAAACTTAAAAAATCGAGCAAAACAAAGAATCACCTGTTGCTTAATGGGGCAGAAGCAGTAGGATTGGGAGCCATAGCAGGGGGTTGTAATTTTATCTCATCTTATCCCATGTCACCTTCAACAGGTGTGCTGACATTTTTAGCCCAGCATGCAAATGACTTTGACATTATTGCCGAACAGACAGAGGATGAGATAAGTGCCATAAATATGGCTCTCGGAGCCTGGTATGCAGGTGCACGTGCCATGGTTACTACCTCTGGAGGGGGATTTTCCCTCATGATCGAGGGTCTCAGCCTGGCAGGGATGCTGGAAAGCCCTATGGTTATACATCTGGCGCAACGTCCCGGACCGGCTACTGGTCTGGCTACCCGGACAGAACAGGGAGATTTACAATTAGCCCTCTATGCCGGACATGGGGAATTCCCTCGCATTCTACTTGCTCCTGCAACTATTGAGGATGCCTATTATCTTACCCAGAAGGCATTTAACTGGGCAGATCAATACCAGATTCCAGTAATAATTCTAACCGACCAGTATACTATGGATACCTACTACAATATCAAAAAATTAAATATACCCAAAGAAGAGATAGTTCATTATATTGTTCAGACAGAGCCTGATTATAAAAGGTATAATCTGAAAGTAAAAGATGGTATATCACCAAGGGGGATTCCTGGTTTTGGGGATGGACTGGTCAGGGTAGACAGTGACGAACATGATGAGATGGGACTTATTACAGAAGATATGGGAACAAGAAAGAGTATGGTAGAGAAAAGAAATGCTAAATGGCATCATCTGAAAAAAGAAGTATTGCCACCATCGTTTACTGGTGCAAAGGATTACCGTATATTATTTGTGGGATGGGGGTCGACTTACAATATTATAAAAGAAGCTATGGAGAGGGTAGATAGAACTGATATTGCCCTACTACACTTTCAGCAGGTCTATCCCGTTTCTGAGGAAAGTATCACTTTTTTGAATAAAGCAGAGCAGGTTATTTCTATTGAAAATAATTATAATGGACAATTCAGCCGACTATTAGAGATAGAAACAGGAATCAATGTAGGGACAAGAATACTTAAATATGATGGTTTGCCCTTTTATGCCGATGAGCTTGCTTCAGAAATAGATGATATTTTGGAGGGAAAAGGAGGTCAGAAATGAAAAAGATAACAGATTTTGGACAACAGCCCATTAAAACAGCCTGGTGTCCTGGTTGTGGCAATTTCTTTATATTAAAAGCCCTAGCACAGGCTTTAACAGAACTGTCCTTAACACCCCAAGAAGTGGTCATTGTCTCAGGTATCGGTCAGGCAGCCAAGACTCCGCAATATCTTAATACCCACATGTTTAATGGATTACACGGCAGAGCTTTACCACCTGCTACCGCAATCAAGGCCTGTAATTCAAAATTGACTGTTATCGCTGAAGGTGGAGATGGTGATATGTACGGAGAGGGTGGAAATCATTTTATACACACTATCAGACGAAATCCAGATATAACTCATTTAGTCCATAATAATATGGTTTATGGACTTACCAAAGGCCAGGCTTCGCCTACCAGCGATATAGGATACAGGACACCGATACAGGTGGATGGTGTTATATCTGACCCTATCAATCCAATAGCAATGGCTATATCCCTTGGAGCCTCTTTTGTGGCAAGGGCTTACTGCGGTAATATAGAGCACACCGTTGAGATTATGAAAAAGGCTATAAAGCACCAGGGGTATGCCTTAGTGGACATCTTTCAGCCCTGTGTGACTTTTAATAAAGTAAATACTTTTCAATGGTTTAAAGATAATACTTATCTTCTCGAGGACCACGATGTTCATGATATAAACAAGGCTTTCATTAGGGCAACTGAAAGAGAAAAACTGCCGGTGGGAATTTTTTATCAAAATGAGCAGAAAGAGACCTTTGAACAGAGGGTAAAGGTATTGGAAGAGGGTAAAGGAGACTTTTTATTCAGACCTATGAATAAAAAGAGACTAGAGGAGTTATTAAAAGTAAGAGAGTATTGATGTAATAGGAAACAGAGTTAAAAGATAAATCAAAGAGAAGGAAAAAATTGGGGAAAATTATTTTTTTCAAATTGGGAAGGATAAAACTATCTCATTACCTGATTGCTTTTTTAATCATTGTCAGTACTATAAACCTTGCTCTGATTGGTATTGCACAGCAATCAGTCACCGTGCAGGATTACCTGATAGATAAGTTTGATTCAGCTATATTTCAACTGTATTTTAAATCAATGGAGGAACTGGATAGCCAGGAAAAGGAATTTATAGATTTACTCTCTACTCAGCCACGTGATAGGCAGATGTTTTATGGAAAAATGGTCTATCAGGATGGTTTTAGTTTAAATTTACTTTTTCAGCTGCAAGAGGAAATACAATATAGGGAAAGATTACAATTTCCGGAAGAGGAAGATTTTGTATCACAGGTTCTGCCATTCCCAACCCCACCCACCATGAAATGGTGGGAAAGACTTTATGCTCGTACGATTTCTATGAAGAAGGTCCTCAGTATCACTGAGTATAATCGTTTTGCTATGTGTGGTGTTGATCCTGCCCGTAGCGAAAGAGTAGTAACGAGAGTAAAAAATTATTATGATTGGAACAATCAATGGTTTAAAGAAGGCCAAGATGTAGAACATTTAGCAGAAAAAGCAGAAAGAAAAGGGAATATTTTTTTAGCTAATAGACTTTTTCATGAAGCTGCTGGTTGTTATCATATAGGCAACTTCCTTAATTTTTATGATATAGAACAAAAAATAGAATCACAGGAAGCAGCCCGAAGGTGTTATGTAAAAGCAATTGCATTTTATGAAGAACAAGATAGGCCTGTCAGGATAGAAATACCTTTTAGAGGAGTAGAAATTCCTGGATATCTTTTGTTAAATGATAAACCAGGTCAACCCTTAATTATCTTTGTTAATGTATTAAATAATATTAAAGAGGTAGAAAATCACTTCTTTGCACAGGATTTTTTAAGGGCAGGGTTTAATGTATTTAGCTTTGATGGACCGGGACAGGGAGAAATGCATTTAAATATGCGTTTAATACCCGATTATGAGCAGGCAATCATAACTATCATTGACTGGTTTGAAATTAATAATACCTTTAATATTGATGTGGAACGAATTGGGGTTATAGGGTTGAGTTTTGGTGGTTTATATTCCATTATTGCTGCTGCACTGGATCCTAGAATTGATTGTGTAATCAGTAATGGTGGATATGCTTATTTCCCCCCACTTTCCCATATTAAAAAATTACCCATACCCACACGACTCTCAGTTAATTATATGAGTGGATATAATAGTATGAAAGATTTTTACCAAGAATATGGCTATATTGACATTAAAAAAATTTCACCCCTAGAACGTCCCATGTTGATTATCCAGGGAGGAAAGGATGATATAGTTCCACCAGAACATGCTTACTATTTTATGGATTGGGCGGTCGGGAAAGATAAGGAATTGCTCTACATTGAAGACTCTAATCACTGTTGTCAGGATCGTTTTGATATAGTTATACCCTATACTGTCGATTGGTTTAAAAAATATTTATATGAGTAAAGGCAACAAAAAATTACCTAATAAGATAATTTCCAGAATAGTACTTGGCATTCTTAGATGGTACTTGGGTTCTATATTTTCTTTACACCTGGAAAGAAATGATACACTAAAGTTGTCCCCACCCTATCTGTTGATTGGCAATCATGCCAATTTTTGGGATGGGTTTTTAGTCAATCTTTTTATCAGAGACCCAATCTGTTTTTTAGTTTCAGATGAATATTTTCGAAATCCCCTTTTAAAAATGTTATTACAAATAGAAGGTTCTATTCCTAAAAAGAAATTCCTGGCAGATCTTGCAGCTGTGAAAGAGGCTTTGAGAGCCAAAGAGGTGGGGCGCATAATCGGCGTTTTTCCGGAGGGTATGCGTAATTGGGATGGTTTTGTTCAGGAGCCAATATTTGCCACGGCAAAACTAATTAAACTGCTCAGCATACCGGTAGTAAGAGTGTTATCCAAAGGTTCATATCTCGCTTTTCCTCGCTGGGCACACTATAAGAGAAAAGGAAAAATCACCTTTAATTATGAACTGATAATAATGGCTGAGCAGATTAAAGAAATGTCAGTTGATGAAATTTTTCATAAAATTAATACCAGTCTTTCTTATAGTGAATATGATTTTCAGAGAAGGGCCATGAATATTTATCAGGGAAAAAATCTGGCGGAAAGATTAGAATTATTCCTCTATCTCTGTCCCGGCTGTCAGCAAATTGGCACACTCAATTCCAGATATGATGCA
>LSQX01196198.1_pt1 | contig 10135 bp, 8 predicted proteins | sample 654561 | NCBI WGS metagenome assembly LSQX01 (sample SAMN04489861, study PRJNA283612) | anaerobic digester metagenome | isolation source: 4 biogas reactors fed with cattle manure at either 37C or 55C with and... | place: Denmark: Kongens Lyngby | collected 2014
TATCCCTCTACTACAAGTGATACTTCATACATTTTACCCATCTTCATTCCTTTAGCTTCCCATGCTTTAAAGTGCTCACTTACAGAAATGGTTCCACTTGTTCTTTTCGCAGTTCTGACACTCCAATACTGCTGAAAAGTTGCAGTACCCTTTATGGAAGGTTGTTGTGTTCTAGTTGTCTCATATATCTCATATGAACCCCCATCAACGGTAACAGTGCCCTTTGGTGAGTTGCTTCCCGGTGGCTTCCAAGTGCCATAACTCTCAATGATGTAATATTCTACAAGCGGATCAGTTGTCCATCCATACACAGACAAATATGAATTACCGTTTGGCTGGTAATTGCAGGCATAGTTTAATGTTATGTTTCCAAGTTGCTGATGTGTCTGTGTCTCATTATACTTCTTTCCGGTACGGAATAACGCATTATTGATGTTACTCCAAGAACAGCTGAATGCTCCGCCTCCATTAAGAGTCATGCTTGTGGTTCCGTTATCCTTCCACAATTCATAATCATAACCATCAATAGTACCTGTTGTATTCTCGGTAAGTGTTGTTGCTCCATATACGTTTACAGCAAATAAGGAGCATAGTATGGTTAAACTCGCCAACACAGAAAGAATCACCCTTATCTTCTGCTTCATTTTGCACGTCCCCCCCTTAAAAACTTTTAAATCCTTCTTCATGTTTATATCCTCCTTTAGAAATTGAAAATAACCCTGCTACCTAATTTTATCTATTCAATGCCATGGTAAAAACGTATTATTTTTACTCCAACAGGTAATATTTTTACCAAAGTAGGTAATATTTTTACTGCCTCATGTTAACAAAAATTCCATTATGCACAATGCTAAAGCAATTAAATACACATTTTTAACATCTAAAAAAAAACCAACCCCATAATACTATGGAATTGATTTTCTTTTTAAATCGCTTCGCTTTATCATAAGCTAAAAGCACATAAAAGTTCATATAGTCATTCAAGTTTTAATAACCCAATTCTGCTTTAGCAAACTCCTCATATATTTTCATATTTTCTATATAGAGAAATTTATTGCAGATCCAGGTTTTGCTGGTTTTGCTTCATTAACTCTTCTACTAACATATCCCAATCTATAACACCGCTGCGAATTAAAATCAGCCCTACAACAGAAATTGATGCTCCGATTGCTCCAAGTATAATCCCTGCCATTGCCATACCGTTTCCCTTTTCAAGACCTCCGGAAGCCTTTATTTTATTTCTGCCGATTATACCCATTATTATTCCCAAAACCCCGCATATAACAGCAACAATTCCGCAACAACATGACAATACTACAGAAACAATACCAAGAACCATTGAAGCTATCGCAAGCCCATTGGTTTTTGCAGATACACCTCTCATACTTGGCGAATTACCCATACCAAATTGGTCACCGGAACTGGATCCGTTATCCATTTCAAATTGATTACTTGTTCCAGAATTCGACACATTAGCATCATTGAGGTCAGAACCGCAACTACTGCATACTGTACTTAAATCATCATTTAAGGAATTACATTGTGGACAATTCTTCATTTGATATCCCTCCTTTTCAACTCACTCTCACCAATATGTAGTTATGGAAAGCCATACATTAATATATAGAAAGTGGTGTTGCAAATATGATATTCTGTATAAATTTTGGCAAGAACCAAAGAATATTTTATCTTATTTGCAGTAATCTTACAAGGTGTATTTAACGTATTCATGTAACTTTTTAATAAAACTATTGCGTCTATTCTGTTCTTATAGCTTCTAAGGCACTTAATTTCATTGCCCTTCTTGACGGAAAATATCCAGAAATAAGCCCTATCATCACTGCAAATAAAATCGCAAACAATGCAAGCCAGGCTGGAATAATAGAAATACCAGGCACTTTACTCTCTGCACTCATCGGATCTATCATAGAATTCATAAATCCCGAGGATATAACATTTATAACAAATGAAATACCAAAGCTCAACAATATACCTAGTACACCTCCGAAAAATCCTATTAAACCTGCCTCTGTAAGGAATATTTTCCTGACATCACTCAAATAGCATCCCAAAACCTTGATGATTCCTATCTCTCTTGTACGCTCATATATGGACATATACATAGTATTTGTAATACCAAGCGCTGCTACCAAGAGTGACACCGCACCTATTGCTCCTAATACAGCCTGCACTATCCCCAGACTCTTCTGCATTTGTTTTCTAATGTCTGCAAGGCTGTAAGCCCCATATCCCAACTCATTGATCTTTTTTTGTATGTCTTCTATATCATTTATGTTCTTTACCTTGACTAAAATTCTGTCATAACCCCTTTTACTGCTCTGTCTGCCTCCGCCCATAGACCTTTCCACCCGCTCATTATCCTGTATCATCTTCTTCAAGTAGTTGATATTCATAAAAGCGGAATAATCTCTCTCGCCGCTCTCTCTTAATATACCTACTCCTTCTGCCTTGTAGGTCTTGTATTGACGAGGGTTTTGTTCTGAGAAAGACATGGGCATTCTCTCCCCATAAGACATGTCAAAGGTCATAATCAGCTTTTCCTGCAATAAATTTATTGAAGACTCATCAGAAGGCATAACTACATAATATCCGCCCCTACCACCCATTTCTCTGGGATTATAAAACATCTGGGAAGCTCTGCTTCCAAATATAATCCCGCCTTTATCCTCTGAAGTTAGGAGCCTTCCCTCCTGAATGTCATAATCGAACAATTCCATTTTTTCAGGATCTATTCCTATCATGTCAACACCGGCAATATTCCTTCCGGCAGCAACTTTCAAATAAGCCCTCATCTCAGGTGATACTGCTTCAACTCCTTTAATTGCCGTTATATTCCTGACTGCCTCATCATCCAGAGTTCTTTCAGCCGAGGAACTGAACATAACCATGCTGTTGCCTTCCATAGGTGGCATATAATACGGGTCGACAGTTATAGTATTGATACTTCCCATTCGGCTTAACTGAAGCTTGAAACTTTCATCCATGCCGACACCGATGGACATCATTACAGTAATTGATGTAGTGCCTATCAGCACCCCTAAAAGTGTTAGAAAGGTTCTGATTTTTCTTTTGAATAGGTTTCTTAAGCACATTCCCAACAAATCAATAATTCTCATATAAATCCTTACCCGCTTTCGCTGCACGTCTTTTTTTGATTACTATAAACACTATCAGTCCGATAGCAAGTAAAACAACTACCAGTATTACAACTACAATCAATATCAGGTTCATACCCACTGCACCGTTCATATTCGACGGCATTTCATATCCCTGGTCCATCATTCCTTCCATGCCTGGAAACATCATATCTTCACCCATCATAGGCATAACATTTACACTGAATTCTTCCCTTTCCTCAATGGCTTTCCCAGTTGAATCTTCAAAGCTGAAAACAATGCTCCCCTTTGACTCACCCTCCACTAAAGGTATAACTGTTACTTCAAAATAATCGTTTCTTCCCGGTTCAAAATTACCTACAAAGTAATTTGAATTCTGTGCGTCCATGTCCCCTTCATACTTCACCATCAGGTTGTTAAGCGTTGATTTTCCCATGTTATAAAACTCTAGCATGACAGGAATGGGCTGACCTGCAAAAGTCTCCGTGGGAACATTCAGTTCTCCGGTTACAAGTCTGTGTGCCTGAACCACAGGAATGCTCAACGCTTCTTTTGCCGTATATGCATTGCCTTTATCATCCTCATATTCCATATCTATATTCAGAAGATAAATCTTCGACGGAGCATCAAACTTAGCAACAAATGACAATGTTTTGTCAATCCGTGTCTTTGCCCCTATTTCCTCTAAGTAAACCGAATTGTACGAGTTTGCTGCCGGCAAAAAGACGCCTTCTTCCGCAGAAAAAGATACTTTTATATTGCTAGTAGCAATATTTTTATGGGTATTATAAAAACTAAGGTTGACATCAAAGCTCCCACCTGCAACTACTTCAGAGGTAGATAAGCCGTATCTGTCAATTATTATTTTGGGTACAGACTTACCGGTATCTTCACTGTCTTTACCCTCAACCGGAACTCCTACATACTGTATTACAGTTTGCTTTTCCTGACTGTTTTCATATTCCTTGTACTCAATATTCAGAGCTACAGGATAATTTCGTGTAATTGCATCCGATGCAACAGACATATCAAATTCTAGATGATGCTTGCCTCCTGCCTCAAGGGAATCAATAATTACCGTATTGAGTGATTTGCATATTATCTCCTTATCGGAGGTCAGCCAAACTTTCACATCAGAAGCCTTCGCGCTGCCATTGTTTTGAAGATCAAAACTTATTTTGAAATTCCCATCAGGATACACATCTTTAATCGGTGCATTAATGTTATCAATTTTTATTGAAGCCTTAGAGGAGCCTTTGCCTTTTATAGGTATATAATATGTGCTGTCATCCTTATATTCATTGTTCAGTGCATCGGTGTACATAAGCTCAATTTCTATAGGATAGCTCTCTAAATTAATATCCTTTGAAACTGTAAACAGATAGCTGACTTTTCCGCTCTCTCCGCCCTTAATTGAGTTTATGAATGTATTACCTGTCAATCCTGGAATAATACCGTCATCCTTGAATCCCTTTATTGAAATTTTTACATCTTCGGCTTCAAGCGTTCCGCGGTTCTCAAGTTCAAGAAATATATTGAATTTTTCTCCTGGAACCGGAAGCTCGGGAAGCAGTTTCGCCGATTTTAAAACAAGCGATGGTTTTTTGTTATTATTCAGCAATTCCACAAATACATTTTCGCTGGAAGTGTACAAATCGCCATGAGTGTTGGAGTACTGCATGTTTACCTTAAGATTATATGTATCCGCTTTTATATACGGTTTTACAAACAAGCTGAAGCTTACTGTTTCAGTATCATTGCTGTCAATACTGTCTATCGTTTTTGACAGGCTGATCTGGTTTGTGGTAAATGGGAAATCACCTGAACCGGATTCAATACTGACAACAACATTATTAGCGCTATATGAACCTATATTTTTAATGGGAAGCTCAATGGTCATATTTTTACCTGCTTCCCCTTTTGGTTTCTTCGTATCCCCGGTAATTGTAAGATTGGGGCTCAGTGTTTTTGTATCTGTGTATGAATTAGAACCACTGCTTTCCTTCTTTACATAAGTGTCCAAGTATACTGTCTGTGTGATTTCATGGATTTCCTCGCTAGCTCCCTTTTTGTAGGTGAATATAAGTGTCAGCTGGTTTCCAGTGCCTTTATAGACAAGATTGATTTTAGCTGATTTTGGAGGTTCCTCATTGATTTTAGATGACTTTGGAGGTTCCTCCAGCTTTTTCACCTGTTTCTCATTACTTGCTATGTAAAACGCTGAGTTTGTTGTATCTACAGTTAAATATAAGTCTGTTATATCCGAATCGGTATATTTTCCATAGGCCATCGTGAAGATAAATTCATCACCCTGTTTTACCTTGTCTTTCCCTTGAGTAAATCCTGTTATTACAATATCCGTATTTGCTGCAGAAAAAAAACTGAATTCCATCATGCCAAATAAAATTACAAACACAAGTATAAATCTTATTACATACGACCTCTTCATTATTTTTCCCCCATCACTTTGCTTCAATTTTTTCTACCCTTCCATCCAGTATATGAATAATACGGTCAGCTCTTTTTGCATTATTTATATCGTGTGTAACCATAACCAATGTCCTTTCTTTTTCCTTTGAAAGGGATATCATAAGATCCATAACCTCTGCGGACGTCTTTGAATCCAGATTTCCAGTCGGCTCATCCGCAAAAACAATATCCGGATTTGATATAAATGCTCTTGCTATACCCACTCTCTGCTGCTGACCTCCACTCATTTGAGTCGGTTTGTGCCTTAAGTGCCGGGATAATCCCACAGCCCTTAATATCTGAACAGCCCTTTTAATTCTTTCCTTTTTGGAGACACCCTTAAAAACAAGAGGTAAGCTGACATTTTCAACTGCATCAAGATGGCTTATAAGATTATATGACTGAAATATAAACCCTATATTATGCTGACGGAATTGTGCAAGCTTCTTTTCATTGAGCTTCTCAATGCTTGTATTCTTAATCCTAACTGTTCCTCTTGTAGGTTTCTCAAGACCAGCCAGCATATTTAAAAGTGTGGACTTTCCAGACCCGGAAGTTCCAAGAAAACAGCAAAATTCCCCTTTAGATATCATGAGGTTTATTTCTTCAAGGGCAACAACCTTTTCACTGCCAAGTCTGTATATTTTACTTAGATTGGAAATACTAATTATCGGCTCCATCTTTGAAGTTATCATACCTGAACTAAAGTTCGGTTTTACCTCCTATAAATAATGCACATTTTACATTATTGTAAAACATTTTGACATCAAACGCAATACTCGGTCATATTTTAAACAAAAAAAATTTACAGACTACTAATCGTAGTGCAAACACTACAGTCAGTAGTCTTACCTCAATGTCAATTTGCATAATATTGCTTGAGTTTTAACACCTTTTTAATACTTTTTTAACACTTATTTAATCCTTTTTTAATCCTTTTTTAATCCCTTTTTAATTTTTTTCTATGATTATATCTCCATTTCCGTTATCTATAGTAAACTTGACATCATCGCTAATCACAGTACCTGTAAAGCTTTCCTTGTTAGCTTCCTTTTTCGCCTCCATATCAAACTCACTCTTTATTGTGCCAAAAGAAGTCTTCAAATCAAAATACCCGTTTTGGTCTTTGGGTACATTGATATAGATGTTTCCAAATTTATTGTCTATACTTACATCCTTCCCAATTTTGCTTTCAGACTTGAGGGTAATATCTCCGTTCCCTCCTTTTAAGTCAATATTATTGACTGCATTAATTACATCAATTCTCCCAAAACTGTTTACAACTTTTACATCTCCTCCTGCACCTTCAAGGGATATATCTCCATTTCCTCCTTCAATTCCTGCATTCCCTTTTATATCAAAAAGATCCATTTTGCAAAACTTGCTTTCTACAATAAAGTTTCCCTCTATTCTGCCTGCCTTAATATATCCATTTGAGTTGTTTAATACTACATTTCCCTTAACATCACTTATTACAATATCCCCAAATGAGTTAATCGCATTAAGGTCTCCTTCTATACCCTTTACGCTCATCCTGCCATGCTTCATATTTATGTCCGCTTTTCCAGTTACACTCTCAGCACTGACATCTCCAAAAGAACTCTCAATATTCACATCTCCGCCTATCTCCTTAACAACTGTGTTCCCATGTGGATTTTCCACATCTGCTGAAAGCTGTATTCCATCTATGGATACATCTGCAAACTTGTTATCAATTTTTACATTCATTTTTTCAGGAACCTTGATAAAGTAGTTAACACTTATATTGTTTGCTTTGTTCCTGTCATTCATGTACTGGGCCGATTTGGTGCTTATCTTTATACTATCTGTTCCAGTTATATCCACAATTGAATCCGATATTTGTGCTGCATATTCTTCGTCATTATTCCTTATTGTTATATTGGCCTCAACTTCAATATTTTCAGAATCACCTTTTATAACTTCAACGTTTCCGTAGGAATTTACCACAGTAAGTTTATCCCTTCCTTTTGTCTCAATGGTGTACTCTTTCTTGAATCTCGACTGATACTTATAAATATTGAAACCTTCAAAGAAAACAGAACCTCCGTTAAACATCGAAATTGCTCCCGAAATCGAATAAGCTCCAATGCTGAAAATCATTATAAAAACAACAATCAAAATACTGAAAACATCAAACTTTACCTTAGGTTGCTCCTGTCTTGATAATAATATGTAAATCAGTATTTCCACGCCAAGCATTATAAGGATAACAGGCCACCATCTAAGTATCATTGCAAATGCAGATACTCCTTTTAGCTGGGACACAAGCATCACTGCACCTAAAGCAATTAGTATTATCCCCATTGAAAAAGTTCCTACCCGCCACTGTCTCATTGTCTATCTTCTCCTTCTTCTTCTTATTATTCTTCTCCTTCTTCTGTTTCTTCTTTTGCTACCTTTGCTGCTTCTTCTGCTTTTGCCGCTTCCGCTTCTACTTCTACTTCTGCTGCTTCTGCCTCTGCTACTGCTTCTGCTGCTTCTGCCTCTACCTCTACTGCTGCTTTTGCTACTTCTGCCTCTGCTGCTTCTACTTCTGCTACAGCTTCCGTAATATTAGTTCCCATAAGTAGCCTGACACCTCCTGCAATAAAAAGCAGAGCCACTATACCTGTCTGCACAAATTTTCTTATTCTCAAGTCTATCAATATTTCCTGTAATATAATCTTTTCAAAAAGAAGATACCCACCAATACCTATAAGTACAAAAGCCAGAAACTTTCTTGTATCACGTATAAAAGGACTTTTGCAGTTAAACCACGATACCAGCAAAACATCATTATCCTCTTGAATATCTATACCCGATGCTTTATACATAACATCAAACAAACTGAAAAACCAAACTACCGGTACAATTATCATAAACAAGGCAATCCCCAACCAGTCTGTCAGAAAAAAACTGGCAAAGAATATCAGCATTAGCTGAATCCCCTGTCTTTGAAGCCCTAAAAACATATGACCGGCACCAGGAATTATTGACAGAACCATAGCAATTACCTTTTTATTCTGTTTCTCCATTTCAAGATTTTGTATGCTCTCTTCATTGTTTCCACCAAGAACAATCCTGTTTATCCTGTCAACTAACATCATGCTGTCAACCAGGCATGCCAGCCATATTACCGGAATAAGGATTGCCGCTAATCCAGAGTTGCCACCACTGTCAAATCCTCCCAAGCCAAACATAATAAACAAAACGGCAACCTCTGCAAAAAGAAACATTCCTCCCCGTATATTGAAGCCGATATATATATGCCCCAGCCCAGGAACAGCCGATAAAATGAAAGTTAAAAACTTGCTCTTTCTTGTCATCCCTTGTACACTCCTTTTTCAATATATGCGTAATCACTTTTTTAAAGCACTGATCTTTTAATCCTTCAGGGTTAACCCATCAAAAAACACGGACATATCCTCAACAAGCCTCTCCGTCCATCCGCTTCGAGCCGCCCCTTCAATACTTGATGGTGAGGCTGCTATTCTTGCCGTTGCATCAGATACGTCTGCCGAAATAGCCTGAAAACCTCCTGTTGCCATAAATATTAATGTAATACAGGCCGCAGCAGTATAATAAATCAGAATATCAGGAATAAGCTTTTGTTTTTTTACGCTTTTTCTTAATATCTTTTCTTTTTTTATTTCATTCATTACCCTGTCGCTAAAATCGGAAGAAAGCTTCTCGCAACACTCACTTGTAACAGCATCCAAAGCATTCATATATCCTGCAAGGCACGCATCACAAATGAATATGTGTTCTTCTGCCTTAAGCCTTAAATTCTCATCACAGTGTTTTTTCACATAAGCGTTCAGCTCTTTGTTATTTAAATGCTCCATATTTTTCTTCCTCCTCCCACTTTTTCCTGATTTCCTGCCTTGCCCTATAAAGCCTTGTCTCAACCGCTCTTATGCTTATGCCTTCTTCTTCGGATATTTGACTGTAGGTCTTTGACTGGATGTAGTATTTTCTTATAACCAAACCGTATTTTTGAGGCAAATTATCACATATTTTAAGTAGCTTGATACGTGCTTCCTTACTGATAAGCTGCTCCTGTACGTTAAAATCGTCATTTCCAACCTCAGGAATATCTTGAAGATAAATAATTTGCGCTTCCTCCTCTTTCTTCTTTTTCCTTTTCCAATCAATTGATTTGTTGGTTGCAATTCTTCCTATCCATGTTTTGAAACCTTTAAACTCATACCTTGGAAGGGAGCGGTACACCTGAATAAAGGTCTCTTGAGCGAGATTCTCTGCTTCCTGCCTGTGTCCGGTTATATTCAAACATATTGCATAAACAAGGCTCTGGTATTTTTCGACCAGCTTGGAAAAACTATTCTGGTCTCCGTTTAATATGCTCTTTATTATCAGTTCATCAGGTTCCATTACTCCCCTCCTTTCCCGCACATATATATAGACGAGGGATAAATTAAAAACCCTTCAAAAATTTTCACGAAGACATGGAGATGGTTCTCTTGTCTGAGAAATCAGACTGAATAGACAAGAGAACCATCTCCATGTCT
>LSQX01028994.1_pt1 | contig 10134 bp, 5 predicted proteins | sample 654561 | NCBI WGS metagenome assembly LSQX01 (sample SAMN04489861, study PRJNA283612) | anaerobic digester metagenome | isolation source: 4 biogas reactors fed with cattle manure at either 37C or 55C with and... | place: Denmark: Kongens Lyngby | collected 2014
CCATTGCAAATAGCACCATCCCACGGAGGCCTGTACCTACTGTTAACTATCTTGATTGCACTTGTACCTTCTATTCAAATTTTAGCAAGCGCAGAATTCATTAAAGCCGTGCAAACCACAATTGCTAACGGTGGTGGAACTGGCCTGCTGGCGGTTCCTGCGCTGGTGATGTTTGCACTGATGGCATTACAAATGATTCTCATGCCAGTACGTGGGTTTATTGATCTGCGCCTACAAATGAAGCTACGCCAAACCTTACGACTTGCCTATTTAAAGAAACTGAACAATCTGGAGTATTATCACATAGAGTCACCATCAGTCTGGGATATTATCGATCGGCTTACCTTAGACTTTGTTAAGAACAATGTTTATATGGAAGAAAAATTTACTGAGATGTTTCAACAGAGTGTACGTCTCATACAGGTAATAGTCAGTGTTGTCAGTGTAGTAGCTGTTTTATCGTTGCAGGTATGGTGGTTAGGGCTTGTGATGGTGGTTATTGCTGTTCCGATGCTATTCTTATCGTATAAGCTTGGTGGACAGAACTATGACATGGGAGAATCTAGTAAGAAATACTATCGAGCAAGTAATAATATGGGAGCAGTATTATTGTATAGGCAATATACTTTTGAGCGGTTTTTATTCAACTACTCACCACAGATCAACAAAAAATGGGAGCATAATTATGGCCACATTCGAAAACAGCTAGTCAGATTAAGGGCAAAAAGCGTCATGATCATGAAGCTAGGTGGTATTTTAAGTACATTTATGGCAGTTATCTTAATTATGATCATGGCCTACTTGGTCACACAAGCTGTGCTCGACGTGGCGATTTTTATCCCAATAGTGCCAGCTCTCTTTGCGTTGAGCAATACCCTTTCTTGGGAATTGTCGAGTTGCCTGTATGCAACTGCAAGAATACAACGTTTTTTTGTCGACCTGACTAAGTTCTCGTTGTTGTCTGAGCAGAATACAGAACACATAAGTAATAATGTAGATCCAGGCGAATTTAAAACTCTGGAGTTTCGCAATGTTCGTTTCCGTTATCCTGGAACAGAGCAATACGTGTTAGATGGCGTTGATTTGCTAATGGAGAGAGGAGGACATTATGCTTTTGTCGGTGTGAATGGAGCGGGGAAAACTACGATTACCAAGCTTATAATGGGCTTATATGATGATTATGAAGGAGAAATCCTACTCAATAACATAGAATTGCGTACTATTCCACCAGAAAGACGCAGAAAAATTTTTGCAACAGTTTTTCAGGATTTTGTTAAATATGAGATTTCACTTGAAGATAACATACGACTTGGAAAGCCTGACGCTACAAATGAGGATATTGAGGAAGCCCTTCGTCTAATAGGACTTTCTAAGCTTATTGAAAAATTGCCTGATGGAACTCAAACTATTCTTGGTAAACTAAAGGAAGGCGGCGTTGAATTGTCAGGTGGAGAATGGCAACGAATTGCAATGGCTAGGGCAGTGGTAAGCCATGCTGAGGTAAAAATCCTGGATGAACCAACAGCAGCTCTGGACCCCATAAGCGAAAGCCATGTCTACGAACAGTTTAGTGAGATTATGAGAGGCGCTACTACAATATTTATCAGCCACCGTTTGGGTTCGACACAGCTTGCGGACACTATTTATGTTTTAGAAAATGGAAAAATTACCGAAACAGGCACCCATGACGAGCTTATGCGCAACCGTGCAAGCTATTACGATATGTATGATAGTCAAAGAAGCTGGTATACAGCTAATAGAAGTGGGGGTAGGTTATTGGCATGAAAGACATTAAATATATACTAAAGGTCTTCCAACTCGTTATAGGCGTCCTTAAAAAGCATATTCTAGCTTTGTTTATACTGATATTATTCGCTGAAGGTGCTTTAACTGGGATATTTGCGAGGATATTACAAAACTTTCTAGACACAATCGTAGAACAGGCAGGCAATCCCAATGGTTTTTCTACAATAATTACTTCCGGTGTGATACTTGGTGGAACCGTTTTACTTACTCATGGGCTCAATGGTTTGAATGAAATCATGTATGAGTTTGTCACTAAAAGCACAGCAGCCCCACTAACAGCTAGACTGAATTTAAAAATTGGACGATTGGATCCGATATGTTTCGATGACCCCAAATCTCTAGTGGCTATTGAAAAAACTGGATACGCTACTATGAATGTTAATGCAACATTTGCCACAGCTATGAGTGTTATCTTTCTTTATCTAACTAACTTCATTATCATGGCAAGATATTTATTTCTTTTAGATCCAATTCTCTGTATTATGCCTATTGTTGTGTTTATACCGATTTTACTAACTCAATTCTCACGTACAACAGCGTTTTCCAAACTAGAGGATGTTGCTGCACCGATACGTCGGCAGACAAATTATTATCAGGATTGTGTAGGGCGTCGAGAGTTTTTCAAAGAGACCCGCATTTTAGGTGCATTTAACTACTTTAAAAACCTCTACACTACAGCTCTCGATATTCTAAATAAAGAGACCTGGAACGCGGAAAAAAAAGGTGCAATGCTGGATCTAATCAGTAAATTCATGTCACTTATTGGATTTGGCTTAGTACTGTTTCTATTGGTGCGGTCTACATCCGCAGGAATTATTTCTATAGGCGCTTTTGCTGCAGTTTTTGCATCCATAAACACTATGTTTTCAATGATGGAAAATATGGTCATGAGGGAAATTGCCTGGGTATCCCGTCAATTTGCTTATGTGCGAAACTACTTTATCTTTATGGATTTGCCGGAACGTGAGGGTGATGATACACCATTATCACTGGAACAGGGAATAGAAGTGAAAGATGTTTCTTTTCGATATCCCGAGAAGGAAAGCAATGCTCTGAGTAATATAAATCTCAAGATTCCAGCTGGAGAAACTCTCGCAGTGGTAGGGGAGAATGGTTCCGGAAAATCGACACTTGTGAAGCTGCTTCTTGGTATATACTTACCCCAGGAGGGGAATGTCACTTATGATGGAGTAGATATCTCAACGGCTTCCTGTTCAGGTCTGACTCATAAGACATCTGCGGTGTTTCAAGATTATATGCGTTATAAGTTAACGATAAAAGATAATGTTGCAATTAGTGACCTGGAAAGTGCAGAGCGAGATAGTGGTTTTGGAGATGAAATTAATAGCTTGCTTAAGTATACGACGGACGATCCAACATCTAAACAGATAAATGAATTGCTCCTACAGATGGACATTGATTGTACAGATGACAAGTATCCTAATGGGATTAATACATTGCTGGACCGTGAGTTTGGAGGAATTGACCTTTCAGGCGGTCAGTGGCAGAAAGTAGCAATAGCACGAGGACTATACAGGCAATATCATCTTATTGCATTGGATGAGCCTACAGCGGCAATTGACCCCATCGAGGAAAGCCGTCTGTATCGTAGGTTTATGGAGTTCTCAAAAGGGGTGACATCTATAATCGTAACCCACCGTTTGGGCTCAGTGCGAATTGCAGACCGAATCATAGTGTTGGACAATGGCGAAATAGTCCAGTGTGGCACTCATGATGAACTGGTTAGTGTACAGGGGAAGTATTCTGAAATGTGGCAGGCACAAGCGAAGTATTATAAGGATGAGGTTGCAAGCTTTTAGACAACTTGCTGAACAGAAAAACATAGCCGACTCTTTTACAGATGAAGTTATAAACCTTTGGACGGAAGTCGGTAATTAAAATCTTATATTTCTGGAGAGTATACAATGAAACCATTTAAATTGGAAGTCCGACAGTACAAAATGATTGATTACTTGCGCATGTCGTTACAGATTGCACCTGTTTCAATTTTGATTATCATCTTTACGGGAATCAGCCTGGCGCTTGTGCCGACGGCGACAGCCTTGACTACTTCGTATTTTGTTGATACAGCTACTCAGGTTTTCTCTGGTATACTTCAAAAAAATGCAATGGTTGCGCCGTTACTAGCATGTCTTGGTGTGTTTGCATTCTTTTGGGTATTTGGCTGGATCACCGATTATGCTTGGACCAGCTTTCGACTTCGTGTTACCAAAGCTTATATGCCTGCGCTTTTGGAAAAGAAGGCTCGTCTAAGCTACTCTCATATTGAAAATGCACAAACCCTGGATCTGATACGTCAAGTTGCAGGTGGAGAAACTGGTGCTGGACAGAATCAGTACGAACCAGTGAATCGTATCTTTATGGGTTATGGTACAATTCACACCTTGGGAATTGCTATTGTGCGTATCATTGGATTACTATGCGTTTTCTTTTCATATGTCTGGTGGTCTGGCCTTGTTGTCATCGTATTATCCATTCCGTTGTTTATTATTTCACTGAATAATGGAAAATCCAATTATGCAGCAAGAAAAAATACTCAATCCGAAATGCGTCAAGCTGATTATTTCAATGAGGTGCTGACTGATCGCAAATATACTGAAGAGCGCGAACTATTTAGCTTTCATGACGAAATGCAAACGAAATGGAAACAGAATCTGGAAAAAGCATTATCTACAGAAGCTGTTGCTCAGCTGAAGAATTTTTTACGTTCAAACATATCAATGTTAAGTACTTCAGTGATCTGGTTCATCATCGCATTGGCGTTACTCCCTTCGGTTGCCGAAGGAGTAATCACCCTTGGAGTATATATTGCGCTGATAGGCTCGGTTGTTGATATTGTTCAACAAATGACAGGAAGATTGGTTCATGGTGCAGAGGTTTTAGCAGAGCATCGTGAGTATCTAAAAAGTCTTACTGAATTCATGATGCTCTCTGAGACCGAAGACGCAATCTGCTTGCCAGCCGATGAAGGTATTGAAATCCGTGAAATAGCTTTTGATAACGTTTATTTTAAATATCCTGGAAGTGAGCAGTACATACTGGAAGGACTTAGCTTTACTATCAATGCAGGCATACGCTACGCATTTGTTGGAGCCAACGGAGCGGGGAAGACTACAATAATTAAATTACTTACAGGTCTGTATACTGATTACGAAGGACGCATCTTAATCAATGATCGTGAGTTGCGTGAGCATTCTCAGGCAGAGTTGAAAGCGCTGTTTGCTATTGTCCATCAGGATTTTGCTCGCTACTCCATAAGTATTTACGACAACATTGCTTTAGGTAACATTAATGCCCTGCAAAATGATAGATCAGATGAACTAGTAGCAAACGCAGTGAAAGTTACACAGCTTGAACAGGAACTTAATGCTCTACCTAAGAGACTACAGACAAAGTTAGGCCGTATCTACAGTGAAAGTCATGACCTGTCGGGCGGGCAATGGCAACGTGTTGCCATAGGGCGAGCTATTGTTCGCGATGCTTCGATGGTGATACTGGATGAACCGACTGCAGCACTTGATCCAATTGCCGAGTCTAACCTTTATACTGAATTTAGACATATTAGTCGTTCAAAGACTTCTATATTTATTAGTCATCGATTAGGATCTATTAAGCTTTCAGATCATATTTTTGTGCTACAGCAGGGGAGAATTGTTGAATCTGGTACTCATGATGAGCTTATGAAGTCAGGCGAGCTATATGCTTCCATGTACGATTCACAGAAAGAGTGGTATATATGAAAAATAGATTATTAAATACTATTCAACTCAGCATGAGACTGTTTTTTCGTGCAGCCCCATGGTATACAATGGGACTACTGGTAATCAGTATTGTTGCTGCGATTTTATCCACCTTACTTACCAAATCCAACAACTATCTATTTGATAAGGTTGGACTTATTGTTGGAGGTGGGCGATGGGATGCTGTGCTCACACCGCTTCTGCTTACTGGATGTGTTTTTGTTCTACGTCAATTGTTTAGGCTATTCCAGCAGTATTTGCGCCGTGTCACAGATAGGACAGTTCAGAACCGTTTAAAAATTCATGTGCAGGATTCAGTTCGTAAGCTTGAGGCAATCGATTTTGAAAATCCAGATGTACTCAATAGAATCGACAAAGCCGACAAGGGACGTGCGTCCTGTACTGAATTTTGTATGGCATTGTTTGATATGCTTGCCAGCCAGCTGCCTTACTTTGTCTCTATGGGCATTTATCTGTATTCTTTGCGTCCGGCGCTTGCATTCTCTATCCTTATTCTTGCCTTGCCCACACTAATTACCTATCTCATTCAAGGAAAATTATTTGTTAAACTTGAGGATGAGATATCGCCGTATCGACGTCGTAATGCATACTATGACCGTTGCATATCGGACAGAGAATATTTTAAGGAAACACGCCTACTGGGTGCATACAATTACTTCTTTAAACAATTTTCAGACTCATTACATGATTACTGTGATGCCAGCGCTCGTGTTGAAAAACGCAATAACATGAATATGATCACATCTCGTGTAATCACTTTGGGAGGTTATGTTGGCGTTCTCTTGCTCTTGTTTTCCAGTTTGATGGAGGGTATGATTTCCATTGGCGCTTTTGCAGCTGTATTTGCATCTATAGGCATGTTATATTCAATAATGGAAGAGGTTGTTTGTCGTCATTTAGGGACAATAGCGCAAAATTTAGGAACAATACAAAACTTTCTTAACTTTCTTGACATCAAAACTAGAGAAGGTAAAGATATGAGACTTTCAGAAAATGCCGATATACATATAAAAAATGTATCATTTGCTTATCCGAATACTGAAACAAACGCAGTTGATAATGTAAGTTTTACCATCAAAAACAGGGAAACAATTGCTATTGTCGGTGAAAACGGTTCCGGTAAATCAACACTTATAAGGCTTATTACAGGACTTTATCTACCGGATAGAGGGGATATTGTTATTGGAGATATTAATACAAAAGACGTTGCAATGGAAACTCTATTTTATAAAAATTCTGCAGTTTTTCAAAAATATCAGAGGTATCAACTAACCCTGAAAGATAATATACAGATTAGTGAAACAGATAGAAATACAGATGATATGAGACTTGACAAAACAACTGAAATGGCAGGCTTTAACAAAAATGATGAAAGCTTTACTGATGGTTACGACACGATGTTATCCCGCGAATTTGATGGAGTCGATTTATCGGGTGGCCAATGGCAGAGGGTTGCAATTGCAAGAGGTTTTTACAGGGTACATGATATGATTATCTTAGATGAACCTACAGCAGCAATTGACCCTTTTGAGGAAACGAAAATATATAATCGCTTTGCAAACATTTCAAAAGGTAAAACTGCTATAATTGTAACTCATAGATTGGGTTCAGTAAAACTTGCGGACAGGATACTTGTTATGGAAAAGGGAAGGCTTGTTGAGATTGGTACACACGATGAGCTAATCAAGGGAAACGGTGAATATGCAAGGCTTTATAAAGCGCAGGAACAATGGTATAGATAAGACATCTTAATGCAATGTTATAATAGCTTCATATCTTTAAGTATTCAGTTTTCACAACGCATTGTTTCTTATGATGACCTATTCCCATGAGCAGGGTATCTTTGAAGCCTTTTCCTTCAAAAACCTTGTTGTACTCTTTGTCTTTAATCTGCTTTATTGCTTCATTAGCTAAGGTTTCCAGAGCTAACGTTTCAGGAGTATTCCTACTGTCCATATCATCCACACTGTCCAGAGTATTCCCACTAACCGCAGGCTTTTCCATGGGTGCAAGCTTATCTATGCCTTCTTTTCCTGTAGCTTTAAATTCCATAATAATTGGATGATATTTCTTATCCTTTGGAATAAAGATTATATCAGATCTTCCAAGTCCGACTTCTAAATTAGATTTTATGGTATATATATTTCTTAACGTGACGCATAACCCGAGCATAAACATGTGATAGGCATTTTCCCTGTTATCATGATAGCTCATAACCTGCATAAGCAAGAGCTTATATCTGTAGACAAAAAGATCAATATTGTTTTCTAGCAAGGCTTGGAACATATCATACAAGTAGCTGGAAGTCATGTTTGCACTTATTGTTACTATCTTTTCAAATTCTAACTGTATTTCATAATTGGGTATTTTTATATTATAGTCTCTGAATCCTGTATTTTCCCCTGCAAGGGTTATATATCCGGCATTCATAAACAGACCCCAAATATTGTCTTCTATATCCAGCATCTCATATGTCATTTCTTTCTCTATTCTTACCTTTATGGACTCATAGTTTAATAGTTTGCTGAATTTATCCTTAAATATGTTGTCCGATTTTCTTAAACATTCTATTATCAAATCATTTGACGCAGTATTTACCCAGTAAGGCTGCAGCTTTTTATCATTAATATAGTTAATAGCAGACCATGGATTATATATGTCATAACCACCTACTCTATATCCATCATACCATTTCTTTACTTCATCAGTAAGCTCCATGTCATTGTTGAGGAGCATTTCTTTCATTTCAGGTTCTGTTATACCAAAATATTCTGCATACATATCATCAAAAACAGTGTATACTTTTACATTGTTCAAACCACTGAATATATTTTCCTTAGCTATACGATTTATTCCTGTTATTATACCTTTTTTAAGACTGCTATTGTCCTTAAAGGCCCCGCTTAACAAGCCTCTCATAAAATCTACAGCTTCCATTTGATAACCGTTAGTGTGAGCAGCATTTAAAGGTGTATCGTATTCATCTATAAAAATCATTACTTTTTCCTTATGATATTTTTCCAAAGCAGATGATAAAAGTTCCAGAGAGCTCATATAAGCTGTAGCATCAGCATTTCCTTCAAGTATGCTTATAAAATCTTTTTTTTCGGTTGCAAGTAAGACATTAGAGTTTTTTAAATATATAAATTTAATAAACATTCTAGATATATCTCTTTTTAACATATTATAGCAATATTCCCATGTTCTTTGCTTAATATCTTTAAATGTTAAATATATCACAGGGTATTTCCCTAATTCAGAAGTATATCTTTCTCCCTGTTTATATATTTTTTTATCTTTAAATAAATAAGAGTTATCATCACCGGAATTGCTGAAATAGTAGTAAAGCATGGATAGGTTAAGGGTTTTGCCAAACCTTCTTGGCCTTGTAAATACAACTGCTTCGCTCTCATCATTAATAATGTCTCGGATAAACAATGTTTTGTCTACAAAATAAGCATTTCTGTCTATTAAGTTTTTATAATTCGATATACCGATAGGCATTCTCTTTTTCCTTGTTTCTCCCATATCAATCTCCACCTCTTTACATGAATAATCTTTATCTAAAGGATATTATATCATTTTTATTAATAACATACCATAAGCTTTAGTGTAGCATTGGTTTATATAACAACCAAAAAATATAGTAATGGAGGAACACATAAATGACTGTTGTTTTTTTAATATCCCTTGTGGCAGGGGGAATGGTGGGATATTTTATTGTACCATTAGATTTTTTAGCCGGTGTTGAACGTGTTTCAATGCTTGCACTTTATATGCTTTTATTTTTGGTTGGAGTTGAAATAGGGCACAACAAGTCAGCCTTCAAGAACATTAAAAACATGGGAAAGAAGATAATAGCCGTAACATCCTCGATTATTGTTGGCAGCCTACTGGGTGGGCTTGTAGCCGGACTTATATTCGGGATACGGAAAAATGTAAGCATGGCCATTGCATCAGGTTTCGGATGGTACAGCCTGTCGGCAGTCATTCTAAAAGAGATTGCCGGAGCGGAAATAGGGGCAATAGCTTTTATGAGTAATGTATTTAGAGAAATGTTAGCATTTATCACTATACCTTGGATTGCTAAAAGGCTTAATTATTGTGCAGCTATAGCTCCTGCCGGTGTGACATCTATGGATACGACTCTGCTTATAATTTCAGAGTCAACAGATAATGAAACTGCCATTATATCTTTTAGCAACGGATTGATACTTTCGACCCTGGTGCCCATATTGGTACCATTGATATATGGGCTGCCATAGTAGTAGAAGCTATAAACCGCTTACCATCTTGGAATGAAGTAATCAATGATATCTTAGGGATTATGAAGGATGAAAATGCGGTAGTTCCCCGCGAAGTTCTTTCCCGAAAAAATGCTATATACAAAGGTTTTTAGCGTTTTTTAGGTATCTCAAAATACTCAGTTTTTACAGCGCATTGCTTCCTATGATGGCCGATTCCCATAAGTAGGATATCTTTGAAGCCTTCTCCTTCAAAAACCTTGTAGTATTCTTTGTTTTTAATCTGCTTTATTGCTTCATTA
>LSQX01148609.1_pt1 | contig 10133 bp, 10 predicted proteins | sample 654561 | NCBI WGS metagenome assembly LSQX01 (sample SAMN04489861, study PRJNA283612) | anaerobic digester metagenome | isolation source: 4 biogas reactors fed with cattle manure at either 37C or 55C with and... | place: Denmark: Kongens Lyngby | collected 2014
GCAAATAGAATAAGCTCATCATTTGACTTTGAGACAGCCCTGATTTCTGGATGAAATGAAATCGCTCGATATTCGAGTTTCGGGTAATCAGATCTGCCAGGTCGTAGAGAGATTGTGATAGTTGTTCGTTCATATTAATTCCGCTTAATAGTTAAGAGCGCTTAACTTTACAGTTACTTTTGGCGAAAGTCAAGCGAAATTACAAGAAGTGCAGCAACTCTCAATATGAAAAAACATTCTTCTTTGCCCTCATAAAGCGTAAAAACGAAACATATAAGCGTAAGGGGAGGTCCCTTTGGTCAGCCCTCCCCGACTTAAGCACTGCGGACAGGCATTGAAAACCGTAAATTAACCGTCGTTCCATCGGGGTGGTTTTCTCTGATTAAGAAATTTCAGCTTTGCTCACGTCCTGAACCCACCCTTATTAGCCTCAGTTTCGGGGTCTGATTACCCCTGCATTCTACATTTTCGATCAAAAAGTTTTATATTTAGAATTGCTAACAACAAGTGCCATTTATTGTTATTTTTTCAAACGGGTATTAGTGATTCAGAGGAAGGAGGCAAGCCCCCTATGTATGTTAAAGGCAATAATCATCATGACCAAAGCGAAACGACGTGCATTTGGAAGGAGCTTAATAGTAGTCTTACCAGCTCCTTCACGAAGCGAAGGACAACAAGGACGATGAATCGCTATTCCCCAAAATTGTCCAAAAACAATTCTTTCAATTCATCCAATAATGCCTGGTTGTCTGAGCCTGACGCCTCCAGGAGCAGCTCGTCACCCTGTTTTGCCCCCAGGAGCATCACCGAGATCATGCCCTTTATCAAAACGGGCTCAGTGTTATTGGTCCGGTTCGTGACGGTCAGCTGAGCATCATGCTTTTTCACGGTTTGAATAAACAACGCGGCAGGGCGGGCATGCAAGCCAGACGGGTTTGTCACGGTCACATTGACCCCGATTTTCCCCTCATCAACCTCTTCGCATGATTCGGTTACATCGAGAACTTCGGGGTTATCAGCAGGCTGGTCGCCCAAAATCTGCTGTTGCTTGGCAGCCAGCGCGTTCATCGCCTCGTTATAAACCTCCTGCAGCGTGCCGCCCAGGTTAGCCTGCACACCAGCTGCGATTGCCCCCTCCACGAACGGAGCCGGACACATGCGCACCCTGGCGGCAACCTCCTCTTCGATCATTTGCAGCGCCATTTCAGTGCTCAAGACCGCGCTGCCGAGATCCATCAAAACCAACACGTTGCCAGTTTCTGCCAGCTCATTCAATGCTTCCATAATCGCGAGCGCGTCTGTACCAATTTCCTCATGGTCTTCGCCAATTCCTGCGGCAACCCTGATTTTGAGATCAGGAGATGTCGCCATCTGACGGACGAGCTCAGCCGTTCCTTGAGCGAGTTGGAAACTATGCGATACCAGTAAGATGCTGACCATAATGTGCCTATTTCTGTGTGTCGTTAGGTTTGCCGCGTAACATAGTTTGGAACCACGCCATGCCAAAGAAAACCAGCCAAACCATGGCAGCAAAAATGACCCCCCATAAGATGCCATGTCCCCAGTCACCGCTGCCCATGATGATTTGCGCCGCGGTCATGGCTCCGAGAGCAATGCTTACAACCGCGATTACGATATAACCGGTTCTTTTTTTGATCCAGGGTTTGCGCAGTTCGTCATAATTCACCGGCTCATTTTTCTTTGGCTCGGTTTTTTTCTTATTATTGCTCATGTTTATCTCCAGTTTGGCAAAAAATATGGGGCGAAGGCGCAAGGCACCCCGCCCCATAATTCTAAACGAACAATTAGTTTATTCTTCCACCCAATCAAAGGAGCGGGTGACCGCTTTCTTCCAACCCATATAGAGTTTTTTGCGGGTTTCTGCGTCCATCTGAGGATGCCATTCTTTGTCGATTGCCCAATTGGCGCGTAAATCTTCAACCTTCTCCCAGAAGCCAACAGCCAGACCAGCTGCATAAGCAGCGCCCAGGGCGGTAGTTTCTGCGACGGTCGGACGAATCACGGGGACGCCGAGGATGTCGGACTGGAATTGCATCAGTAACTCGTTGTAGACCATACCGCCGTCAACTTTCAGGGCGGTCAGCTCTACGCCAGAATCCTTATTCATGGCTTCGAGTACTTCAGCTGTCTGATAAGCGGTTGCTTCCAGGACGGCGCGAGCCAGGTGACCACCATTAATATAGCGAGTCAGTCCGACAATAACGCCGCGGGCATCGCTCTTCCAGTAAGGAGCGAAAAGACCAGAGAATGCCGGCACGAAGTAAATGCCACCAGAATCTTCGACGGTATTGGCAAGCATCTCAATGTCAGACGATTTCTCGATCATCTTGAGGTTGTCACGCAGCCACTGCACGAGTGCGCCAGTGATAGCGATTGAGCCTTCCAATGCGTAAACAGCGGGTTCGTTGCCAATCTTGTATCCAAGTGTGGTCAGCAGACCATTCTTGGATTGGACAGGTGTGGTGCCAGTGTTCATGAGCATAAAGCAGCCGGTGCCATAGGTGTTCTTGGCTTCGCCAGGACTATAGCAAGTTTGACCAAACAGGGCGGCTTGTTGATCGCCCAGGTCGCCAGCAATCGGAATACCGTCCAGCTGGCTGCCCTTGATATAACCGTAAACCTGGCTTGATGCTTTGATGTCAGGGAGCATTGCGCGTGGAACGCCCAGAGCTTCCAGCATCTCGGGATCCCAATCGAGGGTCTCGAGGTTCATCATGAAAGTACGGGAGGCGTTGGTCACATCAGTGATATGAACGCCGCCCTGAGGACCGCCGGTCATATTCCAGATTACCCAGGTGTCAATGTTTCCAAAGAGAATTTCGCCTTTCTCAGCTTTTTCTTTGAGAGCAGGGTCATTTTCCAAAATCCATTTCACTTTCATACCAGAGAAGTAGGTTGCCAAAGGCAAGCCAACTTTGGTTCGGAAGCGATCCTGCCCGCCATCTTTTGCGAGTTCGTTGCAGATTTTGTCAGTACGGGTATCCTGCCAGACAATCGCGTTGTAAACGGGTTTGCCTGTGGCTTTTTCCCATACGACCGCGGTTTCGCGCTGATTGGTGACACCGATAGCGGCGATTTCCTTGACATCAATCTTGAGTTTATTGAGCGCGCCAGCGACAACATCCTTGGTTGCCTGGATGATCTCGAGGGGATCGTGCTCAACCCACCCTGGTTTCGGGTAGATTTGTTCGTGCTCTTTTTGATCATAGCCAACCACTTTTCCCGCGTGGTCAAAGACCATAAAACGGGTGCTGGTGGTTCCTTGATCGATTGCTCCAACATATTTTGCCATAATTTTCTCCTTTTAATTTTGATTAAATTTCAGACTTTAACAGTCTGCCCAGGTTTCAGCGGCTGATTTAATGAGTAAATAGGTTGAGGTCGCACCAGGGTCCTGATGTCCGGCGCTGCGTTCGCCCAGGTAGCTTGCGCGTCCTTTGTGTGCAATCAGGGGAATCGTCGCCAGCATGCCTTCGCGGGCACCTTCAGCGGACTTTTGCAAAGCTTGTCCAGTGGATGCCCCATTTTCCATCGCGGAATTCAACGCGTTGATTGCGGGATACAACGCATCCAGCATGGTTTTGTCGTTTGGCTGGGCTTTTCCAAGGGCGGCAATACCCGCAGTGCCTGCTTCGAGAGCTTGAGCCCAATCGCTTAATTCCATTTCTGTTTTTGCGCCAATCGTCGTGCCGGCTTTCATAAACAGGGTGGAATACAGCGGACCAGCAGCCCCGCCCACCTTTGACAGAAGCGTCATGCCCACACTCTTCAAAATCGCTCCGATATCTTTATCTTCAACGGAGGGCAGTTTTTCGAGTACGGCTTTGAAGCCTCGCCTCATATTAGCGCCATGGTCAGCATCTCCAATTTCGCGATCGAGGTCGGTCAACATTTCGAAATTTTCCTCGATCACCTGGGCATAATCCCTAACCCAATTCAATACGTCATCTTTTTTAATCGCCACATTTGCCTCTTTAAGACGCTACTGGAGTTTTGAACTCCAGTAGCGTTTCAGTCATACTATATACCCCAGCGCATTCCGGCGGTTTTGACCGGCGCATCCCAGAGTTTCTTCATATCCTCGTCCATTTTCAGAAGCGTTATGGATGTCCCAGCCATCTCGAGGCTGGTGATGTAAGGTCCGATAAGGTTTCGGACGACCTTAATGCCCTTGGCTTCGAGCAATTCCACTGCTTTTCTATAAACAATGTAGAGCTCAATCAGGGGAGTGCCGCCCATGCTGTTTACGAACAACAGGACTTCATCGCCTTCCTTGAAAGGAAGATCTTCCACCACAGGATTAATTAACATTTCTGTAATTTTATCCGCGGGTTCAATCTTGATGCGATGACGACCAGGTTCGCCGTGAATACCAATACCGATTTCCATTTCGTCTTCCGGCAGGTCAAATGAGGGCTTGCCAACATGAGGCACAACACAAGAAGTCAGCGCCATACCCATGCTGCGACCCTGTTCATCGATCTTGCGCGCCAAGTCGGCACATTCCTTCAAGGAACGCCCTTCTTCAGCGGCAGCGCCAACGATTTTTTCCATCAGTACGGTCAGACCAACACCACGTCGTCCTGCAGTCCAGGTGCTGTCTTCGACAGCGACATCGTCATCAACCAGCACCGATTCGACTTCAATACCTTCCTCACGTGCCATATCGGCAGCCATTTCAAAGTTCATCACGTCGCCAGTGTAGTTTTTAACGATATGCAGAACGCCAGCGCCACCGTCGACAGCCTTGGTGGCTTCGAGCATCTGGTCTGGAGTCGGGCTGGTGAAGACCGCGCCCGGGCAGGCTGCGTCTAACATGCCTTTGCCGACAAAACCACCATGCATGGGTTCATGACCGCTGCCTCCACCGGAGACAAGCGCAACTTTTCCCTTAATGGGAGCATCCGCGCGAACGATGTAATCGGGGTCATAAAACACCTTTACAAGGTCGGGATGAGCCAGTTCGATTCCCTGGAGTTCTTCTTTCACAACATCTTCAGGATCATTGATCAATTTTTTCATAGATTTGTCTCCTTTTCTACTTGGTACGACTTAGCCTTGACCAAGCTTTGTGTGTTCGCGGTCATGCGTGGTCGTAAAATTATTAATCTCTCTTGGGCAGGTTCTTGGTCACGAGGACGTCATACAGCCAGAAACCAATAGGACCAGCAATTAATGGAACCAGAACCGGAACGATTAACCAGTAAATACCTTCAAACAACCCTTGTGTTCCAACAATGGCGCCCAAGACACGGGGACCAAGGTCACGAGCGGGGTTGATGGAGTAGCCAGAGGGACCACCCAGCGAGAGACCAACAGCCAGCACAGCAAAACCGACGATGAACGCGCCGAGATTGTCTTTGAGACCATTGTTCTTCAGATCGCCGCTGGCAGCAATACCCCAGATCAGGATAAAGGTGCCAAACAATTCAGCGATTGAAGCTGTCAGCATGCTGTAAGCGCCAGTTGCACCAGAGCTCTCCGCGCCCCACCAACTTTGTCCGAAAATTGAACCCGGTCCGGTAGACCACACATTGGGCATTCCGGCAGCCACGAGACCATCACGATAAATAAAGTAAACAGCAGCAGCACCAAGGAAGGCACCGATGAACTGAGCAACCCAGAAGGGAACAACTTTTTTCCAGGGGAAGCCGCGTCGGACAGCCAGACCCAGGGTTACAGCAGGATTCAGATGCGCACCGGAAATACCGCCAGAGACGTAGACCGCAATGATGACTGCGAAAGCCCAGCCAATGGTAATGGTGTTCCAGTTATAAGCGGTACCGGCAACGCGAGGTGCCAGACCAACGTTGGCGACAACACCATCACCGAGCAGAATCAGGATGAAGGTGCCAAAGACTTCGCCAATAAACTCTTTCATTGTTCGATTTTCCATGAATATTTCTCCTTTTAATTTGTCTGAAAATAAATATAACTTAGCTGAACGGAAATCAACAGTTTATACGATCGATAGGCTCCTCACTTTCCAATATTCATTCTTGAATAATTGCCGGGATAATAAAAAAAACGCAACTGTCCCAAAGATTTGCCTGAACAAACCTTTCCAACTGACAGCTGCGCCTGCATATGTCTAAACAAACCCGTCTCCAAACTCCCTCAAACTTGATTTGAACACAAAATTGTGATGAATTTTCAGCGAACTAATCGCCGCAAATTTCTACCATAACTATAACACATTATTGATACGCTGCGGAAATTTTCACAGATTTTAACAAATTATCTGTCTTAAAAACGAAAACTTGCGCCAGGTAGTATAATACTTCAGGAATGAGAATTTGGTCAAAATTTGTATAAGTAAGCATGCCCTGGAAGCACTCTCCAGACACCAGATCACCAGGACATGCACGTACACTGCGAACCAATTTTTCTTTCCAAACCAACTAAAACAGATGGAGGCAAGTGTGCAGGAAAAATACGATTATATCGTTATCGGGGGAGGCGTAGTCGGCGCAATGATCGCCCGCTGGCTTTCCCGTTACGAGGGCAGTCTCTTGCTAATCGAAAAAGAACCTGATCTCGGCATGGGTTGTTCTTCGGCAAATACTGCCATTGTCCATGCGGGATACGACCCCTTACCCGGTTCGCTTAAAGCATTAATGAACGTCAGGGCGAATCCAATGTGGGACCAGCTGGCAGGTGAATTAAACTTCCCCTTCGAACGCAGAGGTGACTATGTGGTCGCGGTTGGTGAAGAAGAACTTCCGCTGGTGGAACGATTGATGAAGCAGGGTGTTCAAAACGGTGTGCCGGGCATGCTGATGATCGACGGAGCCGAAATGCGCTCAAGGGAGCGAGATATAAACCCTGAAGTCAGCGGCGCGTTGTGGGCAACCACCGGCGGCATTTGTGACCCCTTCCAGGTCACTGTCGCGGCAGCGGAGAGCGCGGTCATCAACGGCGCGACGGTCATGCTCAACACAGCTTTCGAAAACTTTATCTGGGAAGGCACCCGGGTGATCGGTGTGAAAACCAATCGTGGCGACTTCTTCGCCCGCTGGGTGATCAACTCTGCCGGCATCTATTCTGATGATGTTATGCACAAAGCCGGCGTGCGCCCTGAGTTTTTCATTAAACCTCGCAAGGGCGAATATTTTATCTTTGATCGTGCTGAAGTCCAGATCCATAATGTGCTTTTCCCGGTTCCATCCAGCCGTGGTAAAGGAATTCTGGTAACCGGCACCTTGCATGAAAACACCATCGTTGGTCCCAACGCGAATGTCATCGACGATAAGGAAGATACATCACTAACCAAAGAAGGCATGGATGAACTGCTCGACGGCGCCAGGAAACTGATTCCGACCCTCGATTTGCGCCACTCGATCGCCAACTTTGCCGGCTTACGCCCAATGGGTAACGGACCTGCCTGGACACCTGGGCTCAATTACAACAACGATTATGTGATCGAGATACCCGCAACTGTCCAGGGCTTCGTCAACCTCGGAGGGATCGAATCGCCCGGGCTCACTTCAGCCCCGGCTATTGCTGAGATGGTGGTTGACCTGATGAAAGATGCCGGCGAAACGTTTGTTGCCAAAAAGACGTGGGACCCCATCCGCCCAGGTCGTCCCCGTTATGCCAGGATGACCCACCAGGAACGCAAGCTCTTGTGCGATGTTGACCCCCGCTATGCTCGCGTGATCTGCCGCTGCGAAAATGTAACGGAAGGCGAAATTATTGCCGAAATGCACGCGCCGGTTCCTTCTCTGACTTACGACGCCATCAAGCGCCGCACCTGGTTGGGGACAGGTCGCTGCCAGGCTGGTTTTGACATGACCCGTGTAGTTGCCATCATGGCGCGAGAGCTTGGTGTTTCGGTTTTTGACATCACCAAGCGTGGTGAGGGTTCTGAATATCTCTACCGGACTACCAAAGATGCGGAGGTTGCCGATGTTGGTTAAAAAACAATATGACGTGGTTGTGATCGGTGCAGGTCCTGGCGGTCTGGCTGCCGCGATTGATGCTAAAAAAGCTGGCGCGGATGATGTGCTTGTGGTCGAACGCGATGTTGAGCCCGGCGGTATCCTGCTGCAATGTATCCACAATGGCTTTGGTTTGCAAACCTTCCAGGAAGATTTGCCCGGTCCGGAATATGCTCAACGCTACATTAACGAAGCACGTTCGCTCGGGATTGAATTTTTGCTCGATACGATGGTCATGGATGTGACCTCCCAGCGCAAGCTCTATCTCTCCAGCCGCGATTTTGGCTACCTTGAAGTTGATGCCCTCGCGATTGTTTTGGCGATGGGCTGCCGCGAACGAACCCGAGCGCAGGTGCGCATACCCGGCTATCGTCCCAATGGAGTTTTCACCGCTGGCACCGCCCAACGCTGGGTTAACGTGGAAGGCTACATGCCCGGTAATAATTTTGTGATTCTCGGTTCGGGAGACATCGGCATGATTATGGCTCGCCGCCTGACCTTCGAAGGCGCCCATGTGGAACGGGTGCTCGAGATTCAGTCTTACCTTTCTGGTTTGAGCCGCAACTACGTGCAGTGCCTGGATGACTGGAACATCTCCTTACAACTCCAGCATACAGTCAAGAAGATTATCGGGAAAGACCGGGTTGAAGCGGTCGAATCCGTCGCCGTAGACGACAGATGGAATTACATACCCGGTACTGAAGAGATTATCCCCTGCGACACACTGCTCCTTTCGGTCGGCTTGATCCCGGAAAACGAGCTTTCCAAAAAAGCCGGTGTGACCCTCGACCCTGTTACTGGCGGTCCTTACGTGGATGAGCATTTCCAGACCAACGTGCCTGGCATCTTTGCTGCTGGGAATGTGGTGCATGTCTATGATTTGGTCGATTATGTGTCGATGGCTGGTGGTGAAGCCGGGAAGAGCGCTGCCGAATTTGCGATCGCGGAGAAAGACCGCGCTGCGCGCTATATTCCCCTGGTCCCTGGAAAGAATGTTCGTTACATCGTCCCACACAAACTGGATAAAAAAGCCCTGGAGCAAGGCGATATCAGCCTGCAGATGCGCGTGTCCAGACCGATCGAAGAAGATGTCTGGATGGAAGTGCGCGGAGAAACGAATAGTATTGTCAGGCGTTCTGAACGTTATGTGCGCCCGGGTGAGATGGTCACAATCGTGCTTAAACCCAGGATGGCAGCTGATGTTGAAAAAGCTGGCAGCCTGACCGTGGATATCTACCCAAAATCGGAGGCATAAGATGGAAGAGAAGAATTTTATCTGCACCGCTTGCCCCATGGGCTGTAAACTGATCGTGCGCATGGAAGGCGATGAAGTTGTTAAGATTTTAGGAAACCGTTGTCGTAAAGGTGAACCCTATGGCAGAGAAGAAGCCACCGACCCTCAGCGTATGGTCTCGAGCACAGTTAGAATTGCAAACAGCAACCACCCGTTGCTGCCGGTTTATACCAGGGGTTCAATTCCGAAACGGCGAATATTTGAAGTGTTGGAAAAAATTCGCGCTGTTGAAGTGAGCGCTCCGGTTAAGGCTGAGGATGTGATCATCCCTAATGTGATCGGCACCGGTGTGGACGTCATCGCCAGCCGCGACATGCCGGCGAAACCATAATTACGTAGGGAATGCGGCTTGTCCCATTCCGGCGAAGCCATCATTTCGTAGGGAATGCGGCTTGCCCCATTCCGGCGAAGCTAGCAGTTTGTAGGGAATGCGGCTTGACCCATTCGGGCTAAAACCATCATTCCGCAGGGAATGCGGCTTGTCCCATTCCGCAGTTAGCTTCCTTCCCGTTTTATTACTTGATTCGCGACCAAGGTCACCAGCAGCGGTACAACAATCGAAACCAAAATTGCTCCAACCAGGCAGGCAGTGTCTGTCACCCCAACAACAAGGAGAACATTGAGGAAGATCAGCGCCAGGAGGATTACAATCTGGTAAGCAAGCGTGGTCACATCTTCTAACGTTTTCCAATCCTGCTTGCTCTTGTCCCGCGAAACGCCCTGCGTTGGTCTGGAGGCTGTTACCACTTTATTTTCTTTCATGGCAATGGAAAATGCCAGCCAGGTAAAAATCGCCCAATTGACGAAAACAATCGCGACGATCATGAAGGCGGTCTTGGTTAGGCTGTGGGGCGTCAGCAATTCTCAATATGGAATAA
>LSQX01194308.1_pt1 | contig 10133 bp, 9 predicted proteins | sample 654561 | NCBI WGS metagenome assembly LSQX01 (sample SAMN04489861, study PRJNA283612) | anaerobic digester metagenome | isolation source: 4 biogas reactors fed with cattle manure at either 37C or 55C with and... | place: Denmark: Kongens Lyngby | collected 2014
TAGTAGATGAGTATCAAGATACAAATCCTTTACAAGGAAGATTACTTGATGCATTTAAACCAAAATCACTATTTTGTGTAGGAGATTATGATCAAAGTATATATGCTTTTAATGGCTCTGATATAAAAATCATCTCAAATTTTATAAATAGATATAAAGATGCTAAAGTTTTTACTCTTAGAAAAAATTATAGATCTACAAAACCAATTTTAGATTTAGCAACAAAAGTTATTGAGTACAATGATAGAATATATCCTAAAAAACTTGAAGTTGTACGAACAGAAAATATTTATCAACCAAAACTGTTAGTTTTTGATGAGCTTTTTTCTCAATATGAGTATATTGCACAGCTAATTTCAAAAACGCAAACTCCACACAACGATATAGCAATAATATATAGAAATAACTCAAGTGCTGATGGAATTGAGGCAAATTTAAGAGAGATTGGAATTGCTGCTAAAAGAAAAGGTGGACATAGTTTTTTTGATTCTATTGAAGTAAAGTATATTTTAGATTTATTAGTTCTTCAAGTTTCAAATAATGATATGATGGCATTTATTCACATTTTAGAGTATGGAAAAGGTATTGGAAAAGCTGTTGCAAAAGATATTTTCGATGCTCTTTTAAAACTAGGAGAAGGTAATGTTATTCAAGGATTATTGAATCCAATAAATAGCATAAATAATCCTTTTGAAACAAAAAGAAAGAGTCAACAATTAGGACTTTTTGATGATTTTATAGAGCTTGGAAGTGTTGCAAAGTTTGTTACTTGTGGTTTTGATGAGACATTTTTAGGAAATCCTATCTTAAAACATCCAAAATTAACAGTTGATGGAGCCAAATATATTTATGAAATATATCTACTTTTAAAACAGTTAAAAAGAGTAAAAAATCCGCAAAGCCAAATTACATCAATTAGTTCATCAATGGCGTACTCAAGAATAAAAGGGCAACTATGTACAAAAAGAGCTACACAAAAAGATGGAACCATAAATGAGATGGTAAAGATAAAATCAATAGCTAAAATAAACCAAAAAGTAGAACTTTTAAAAAATTTATCAAAAAACTATAACGATTTATCAAGATTTTTAAATGCTATGATTTTAGGTGGAAGCGAGCTTAGTGAAGGTGATGGTGTAAATTTATTATCAATTCATGCAAGTAAAGGTTTAGAGTTTAAAGAGGTTTATGTAATTGATTTAATGGATGGAAGATTTCCAAATAGAAAACTTATGAGCAAGGGTGGAAGTTTGGAAGAGGAGAGAAGACTGTTTTATGTTGCAGTGACAAGAGCAAAAGATATTTTATATCTATCTTATGCAAAATATGACAAAATTAAGAAAATCTCTTTTGCAGTAAGTCCGTTTTTAATAGAGGCTGGAATGCAGACAAAAGAGGATAAGAAGTAGGTTTAAAGTATGGAGAAAATTCTTTTAATAATAACAATTTGTACAATAATAATGACAGCTCCTGTATTTGCAAAGATTTTAAGAATACCAGTTGTTGTTATTGAGATAGGTTTAGGATTGTTGTGTGGATATTTAGGTCTTATTTATGATGATGAGATTTTACAACTTATTGCAAAATTTGGATTTATTTATCTTATGTTTTTAGCTGGTTTAGAGATAAATTTCAAACTTGTAAATGTAATAAAAGCAACATTAGCAACAAATGTAGTTATGTATTTTGTTCTATTATACTCACTATCAGGTCTTATTTGTTGGTTGTTTGATTTAGGATTAACCTATTTTGTAGCACTTCCTATATTTTCACTTGGAATGCTTATGATGCTTATAAAAGAGTATGGAAAAGAGCAACCTTGGTTAAATTTAGCATTATCTATTGGGGTTGTTGGAGAGGTTGTTAGCATCTTAGCAATTACACTTTTTAGTGGATGGACAGAGTTTGGTTTAAGTGGAAGATTTGTAACTTCAATTTTTACAATTTTTGCCGTAGTTGTAGTTACAATTTTACTTCTTAGATTTTCATATATGATTTTTTGGTGGTTTCCTGAGCTAAAACAGTATTTGATTCCAGATAGTGAAAAAGATAAACATGACCAAGATATTAGATTCTCTTTATCTTTATTGCTAATTATGGTTTCAATTATGTTGCTTCTTAAAATCGATGTTGTTTTAGGAGCCTTTACAGCTGGATTATTCTTTAAGATGTTTTTTTATCAAAGAGAAGAGTTGCTACATAAAATAGAGTCTTTTGGATTTGGTTTTTTTGCACCTATATTTTTTATATATACAGGTTCAACTGTAAAACTTGATATGATCACTTTTGATATACTTCTTCATTCAATATTTATTATGAGTGCAATTGTAGCAATTAGATTAATAAGTTCATATTTAGTTTTTGTAAAGTATTTAAAACCAAAAAATACACTTCTTTTTGCATTAAGTGATTCAATGCCACTTACATTTATGGTTGCAATTGCAATGATCTCATATAATTATGGACTTATTAATCAAGCTGAATACTTCTCTTTTATTATTGCAAGTTTATTAGATGGATTACTTTTAATGATAATTATAAGAAAATTATATAGATTTTTTAAAGTTGATGAGGAAGAAATTGTAATTAATAGATAGCATTATAATTAAATAAAATAAGCTATATAACAATGAGTTATAGATGCTATTTATAAGCTATTTATTATTGTTTGTTAATTTTTTTCCTATAAGAATATTTAATAATTTAAGTTTTTTTTTACCTTATAATAAATATAATCAATGTTCTGAATATTTTTAAATATATTCAATATTTCTTAGGAGGTTGGCTTGAAAAATAGTGAAGTTTTAGATACAAATAAAAAATCTATAACTACTAGTGCCACTACTAGTAGAAGGGATTTTTTTAAAAAGACTGCTATATACTCTGCTGGAGCTTTAAGTGCTGCTAGTGTATTGTCGCCTGTTTCTTTAAAAGCAGATGATCCCGCAATAATAAATGAAGCACCATGGGGACAAAAACTAGGAGATCCAGTAGACAAAAATCTATATGGTCTTCCTTCTCCGTATGAGCATAATAATATTAGAAGAACTCATAATCTTCTATCTTCAGGTGATGCTTATGCATCAATTTCTATGTGTCCAATTCATGAAAGTGAAGGAATAATAACTCCAAATGGACTATTCTTTACAAGAAATCATGGAGGAACAGCGCATGTTGATCCAAATCAATTTAGATTGATGATTCATGGTAAAGTAAAAAGAGAAGTTGTTTTAACTTTAGAGGATATTAAAAGATATCCAAGTGAAACAAGAACTTATTTTATAGAGTGTCCAGCAAATGGAAGCCCTGAATGGAGAGGACCACAATTTAATAGTTTACAATTTATGAAAGGTATGATGAGTAGTGCCCAATGGACTGGAGTTATGCTTAAAACTATTTTAGATGATATTGGTTTAGAAAAAGATGCTGTTTGGATGTTGGCTGTTGGAAGTGATAATGCATCAAATCCAAGAACAATTCCAGTTGAAAAAGCACTTGATGATGTTATGGTTGTGTGGGGACAAAATGGTGAGGCTTTAAGACCTGAACAAGGTTATCCAATAAGACTTGTTGTTCCAGGATGGGAAGGAAATTTAAATACTAAATGGCTAAATAGATTAGAGTTTAGCGATAAACCATGGCATGCAAAAGAGGAGACTTCAAAATATACAATGCTTCAAAAATCAGGAAAAGCAATTAGATTTTTCTGGGTAAATGAAGTAAACTCTGTAATTACAAAACCATGTCCTGAAAAGCCTTGGACAAGCTTGAAAAAAGGTGATATGGTTGAGATTGAAGGACTTGCTTGGAGTGGTCATGGAACAATTAAAGGTGTTGATATATCTTTTGATGGTGGAGATAATTGGGTTGAAGCAAAACTTAAAGGTTTAGTTTTACCAAAATCTTGGACTAGATTTAGTTATATTTATAAATGGGATGGAAAACCTCTATTATTATCAAGCCGAGCTTATGATGATTTTGGAAATATTCAACCTACAATTGATGAAGAGACAAGTGCAGTTGGAGTTGAGTCAGTTTATCACAGAAATGCAATAGTAACTTGGGAAATCACAGAAAAAGGAGAGTGTAATAATGTTCAAATTAGAAAACATCACAAAGCTTAAAAGTTCTCTTTTAGCTGTTGGTTTAGCATTTGCTCTTGTTGCTTGTGGTGAGAGTGAAACTAAGCATGAAAGTTCTGTAGATGGTGCTGTTAAATATCCAATAAAAGATGGAAAATATTCACAGTACTATGTAAATACTCAAAGTTTTGAAGGTTTTAATTTAGGAAGAGAAGCTACAAAGAAAGAGATTGCTGCTTGGGATTTAGATGTAATGTATGATGGAACAGGTTTACCAGAGTTTGATATGAAACATGGTGAAGTTGTTTTAGATGAAGATGGAAATCCAAAAAAAGCTCAAGGTAGTGTTGAAGAGGGTATGGATCTGTATGAGTCACAATGTGTTATGTGTCATGGTGATTTTGGATATGGTGGAAGTGGATATCCTGCACTTGCTGGTGGTTCTATTACATCTTTAACAAAACAGAGATTAAATCCAGCAGATGAGCATCCAAATCCAGAAAATCCTGAAAAAACAATTGGAACATTCTGGCCATATGCAAGTACTCTTTTTTGGTATATTCAAGAGTCTATGCCGTTTAATCATCCAAAAAGTTTAACAAATAGTGAAACTTATGCTTTAACTGCATATTTATTATCAATAAATAATATTGAAATAGATGGTGAGTCATTAGATGATGATTATGTTTTAGACAAAGAGAAGTTTTTGAAAATTGTTATGCCAAATGTAAATGGATTCTATCCTGAAACAAATACTCCTCATAACCCAAAAGAGGGTGTTGAGAATATGACTAAGTTTTTATCAGATCCAACTCTTTACGGTAAAGGTACAAGATGTATGAGTAACTGTATTAAAGGAGATGTTGAAGATCTTGTAATGAGAATAAATGAAGATTTAACAAAAACTGCAAATGAGCCTCTTTCAACAGTTAGAGAACTACCAAAAGTTGATAAATCTTTAGTGAAAAGAGGACAAATTGAGTATGAAAATGCTGGTTGTTCGGCTTGTCATGCAAATGCAGCGATTGGTGCACCAGTTCTTGGAGATAAAGATGCTTGGGAAAAACTTCTTAAAAATGGAATTGAGCAAGTTTATTATAATGGAATAAATGGTATAAATAGTATGCCACCAAGGGGTGGAACAGATTTAAGTGATGAAGAGCTAAAGATAATTATAGATTATATGGTTGATTCAAGCAAATAAAATATAAGGTTGAAATATGTATTTAATTAAAAAAATTGCAGCTGTTTTATCTGTTGGATTTTTAACTATTTTAAATGCAAATTCAGTAGAAAATACTGATTTGATTAAAAAAGGTGAAGTTATATATAAGACAAATACAAAAGGTAATTGTATAGCTTGTCATGATGCTAATGGTAAAACATTAGATGGGCCTGGAACTTTGGGTCCAAAATTGCAATTTTTAGCACTTTGGCCAGAAGAGGCATTGTATAGTAAAATTTTTGATCCAACAAACCCAGGAGATCCTATAACTGCAATGCCAGCATTTGGAAGAAACGGTTGGTTAAGTGATGATGAGATAAAAGCAGTTGTCGCTTATTTAAAAACAATAAATTAAAATAAAGGAAAAATTATGTTAAATAGAAGAAAATTTTTAGGATTAGGATTAGGTGCAATTGCAGTTGCAACTGTTCCAGCACATTTAAGTGCAGAAGATTTTAGAGCTACAAAACCAAAAGCTTGGACTGCAACAAAATTTGATGAAGCAGTTAAAGAACTTTTTGGAAAAACTGCTACAACTCAAAGTGGAATTTCATTAACAGCTCCTGATATTGCTGAAAATGGTTCAGTTATTCCAATCTCTTTTAAAACAGATTTAAAAGCAAGTAAAATTGCAGTATTCCAAGATGCAAATCCAGAGAGTACGGTTGCTGTGTTTACAGTAAATGACAATATGGTTTTAGACTATGCATTTAGAATTAAAATGCAAAAATCAGGTACTGTTACTGTAATTGCAGATGTAGGTGGTCAACTATATTCAGCATCAAAAGAGATTAAAGTTACAATTGGTGGATGTGGTGGGTGATTTAAATCAACCAAAGCTATAAATATATAAAAATAATAAATAAAATATAAAGGATATAAAATGTCAGGAACAACAAAAATAAGAGCAAAATTAAATAAAAATGGTATTTGTGAAGTTAGAGCTTTAGCATCACATGAGATGTTAAGTTATCAAGAGGCTGAAAGAGCAAAAAAAGAGGCAAATTTTATTACATATTTAGTTGCTAAAATTGGAGATAAAGTTGTATATGAAGTAAGTTCTAGTCAATTTTTATCAAAAGATCCTTACTTTAAATTTTCATTTAAAGGTGCAAAATCTGGAGATGAGATAACTATATCTTGGAAAGATTTAAAAGGAAATAGTGATACAACTGTTGAAAAAATTAAATAAAAAGCTTATATAAAGGAGAGAGATAATATGTTTAGTAAATTACTAAGATCAACTATAATTCTATTTTTATCTTCTTCTTACTTAAGTGGTTCAAATTTTAATGAAGGTGCAGAAAAAGATAGAGTTGCTGCAATTAAATATTTTGAAGCTAAGTTTGAAGACCCAGCAAAAAATTATGGTAAATTCTTTCCTTATTTTACTCAAGAAGAGCTAGAAGAGAGATATGATAAAAATCTAAAACATATGGATTTTAATATTGGAAGCTATGCATATTCAAAAGATGGAAGATTACAATATGAGGCATTAAAAGAGATGCCTCCTTACGAAGATGCTATTGAAAAAGGTGAAGAGTTATATACAAAAAAATTTGCAAATGGTAACTCATTACAGACTTGTTTTCCTGATTTAACAATTGCTGGAACATTTCCATACTATGATAAAGAGAAAAAAGAGTTAATCTCTTTAACAAAAGCTGTAAATGATTGTTTAAGAGCAAATGGTGAAAAAGAGTGGAATACAAAAAAAGGTGCTATGGCCGAATTTCAAGCCTATTTTGTAAATGAGAGTAAAGAGGCTGGAAAAGTTTTTGATATTCAAATTAATAGTCAAGAAGAGAAAGATGCTTATGAAAGAGGAAAAGAGTATTACTATTCTCAAAGAGGTTATTTAAAACTATCTTGTGCAACATGTCATATTCACGGTTCTGGTAATAGAGTAAGAAATGAGGTTTTATCTCCACTTGTTGGACAAGTTACTCATTTTCCAGTTTTCAGGCTTAGATGGGCAGAAATTGGTACTTTAGAGAGAAGAATTTCAGGTTGTGTTGTAGATCAAGGTCAAGTTCCACCAAAAGATGAGAGTCAAACTATGATTGAACTACTATACTTTTTAGCTTATATGTCAAATGAGATGCCAGTTGATAGTCCTGATGTAAGAAAATAAGGAAGAATATATGAAAAAGATTTTATTTTTAATATTGGTTATAGTGTTAGTTGCTATATACTTTTTTCTTACACCAAAAGAGATACAAACAGTAGCACAATCAACACAAGCAAAAGAGGATTACTCTTTGCTTGATGTAAAAAAAGAGTGTGATGTTAAATCAAATGGAGTTGAAAAAGTTATACAAACTGCTGAAAAATACAATAAAGTTGCTATTGATCATGGCGTTGAGTTTATGAGATTTGGAATGAAAGCTAGTCAATATATAGATGCTGTTCAAAAAGCTTTAAAAAATGGTTCAAATCAAATAGATATTGTTGATAACAAAGCAAAAGCAACAGGGGAAAAAGTTTCAATAGAGTTTGCATCTTGGAGAGCTTGTAGCTTTGCTATTAGTGCTTTAACTCAAGAGGCTGAAGCTAAGAAAATTTGGCGATTAGCAAGTCCTAGTGATGGATATAAATATTAAAAATTTATAAAAAGCCAATTTTAAAAAGTCAAGATTTTATCTTGACTTTTTTTATTTATAAAAGGAATATTAAATGAGTAAATTAAGTAGAAGAGAGTTTGTATATATGATGGCAGCTTTAGGAGCAACTCCTATATTTGCAAACTCTCATACAAGAATGGTAGAAACATCTAAAAAATTAGAAGATTATTATAAATTAAAACCATTTGGTAATGCAAGATTTATACATATGACAGATTGTCATGCACAGTTATTACCTGTTTATTTTAGAGAACCAAGTGTTAATTTAGGATTTTATGGAAATTTAGGAAAACCACCACATATTGTTGGTGAAAAATTTTTAGATTACTATGGAATAAAAGGAAATAAAAGACTTGAATATGCATTTTCATGTGTAAATTTTGAAGAGCATGCAAAAGTTATGGGTAAAACAGGTGGTTTTGCACAAATAAAAACAGTAGTTGATTTTTTAAGAGATAGTTTTGGAAAAGATAAAACTCTATTTTTAGATGGTGGAGATACATGGCAAGGAAGTGCAACAGCTTTATGGACTAGAGGTAAAGATATGGTTGGAGCTTTAAATTTACTTGGAGTTGATGTTTGTGTTGGGCACTGGGAGTTTACATATGAAGCTAAAGAGATTCTTGAAAATGTTAAAGAGTTAAATGCAGAGTTTTTAGCTCAAAATGTTTTTGTAAAAGAAGATGCTATGATGAATGGTGCTGAAGCTTATGATGAAGATAGTGGACATGCATTTAAACCATATACAATCAAAAAAATTGGTGATGCAAGAGTTGCTATTATTGGACAAGCTTTCCCTTATACAACAATTGCAAATCCACAAAGATTTATTCCTGATTGGACATTTGGAATAAATGAAAATAGCATGCAAGAGTTAGTTGATAAAATTAAAGAAGATGAGAAACCAGATGCTATTATTGTTCTATCTCACAATGGTTTTGATACAGATAAAAAAATGGCTGAAGTTTGTACAGGAATTGATTTTATACTAGGTGGTCATACACACGATGGTGTTCCAGAAGCATATCCTGTTAAAAACTCATCAGGTACAACTTATGTTTGTAACGCTGGAAGTAATGGTAAATTCTTAAATGTTTTAGATTTAGATATTCAAAATGGAAAAATCAAAGATTTTAAATTTACACTTCTTCCAATATTCTCAGATTTAATTCCTGAAGATAAAAAAATGAAAAAATATATTGAAGATGTAAGACTTCCTTATTTAAAAGAGCTTACAAGACCAATTGCTACAACTGAAGAGACGCTATTTAGAAGAGGTAACTTCAATGGTTCTTGGGATCAAATTATTTGTGATGCTTTGATTGATATAAATGATGCACAAATTTCACTATCTCCAGGATTTAGATGGGGAACTTCAGTTATGCCAAATCAAACAATTACTTTTGATGATTTAATGACACAAACAGCTATGACATATCCTGAAACATATGTTAGAGATATAAAAGGGAGTGAACTAAAACTTATATTAGAAGATGTTGCTGATAACTTGTTTAATGAAGATCCATTTTTACAACAAGGTGGAGATATGGTTAGAACAGGTGGAATTTCATACAAAATTGATCCAAAAGCAAAAATTGGAGAGAGAATTTCAAATATAGTTTTAAGCAAAACAGGTAAAAAAATTGATGCTAATAAATCTTACAGAGTTTCTGGTTGGTCAACTGTTGGAGCAAAAAGTGAGGGTGAACCAGTTTGGGAAACTGTTGAGAAATATTTAAAAAATATTAAACATATTAGTAAAGTAAAAATTGATACTCCTGATATTGTTGGAATAAAAGGTAATCCTGGAATTATCTAAAATAGAAAACATAAAGATTTTTCTTTATGTTTTTTAAATAAAGCAATAGTTTTATTGTTTTGTTTAAAAAATTTATGGAGAGATTATGAAAATAATATTTGTTCTATTTGCAGTGACTATAAGTCTATTTGCAAGTTTTGAAGATGGTAAAAAAGTTTTTGATGCTAAGTGTGCTACTTGTCATAAAGAGTATATTCCTATGAACTTATTAAAAGAAAACTTCTTTGAAAAAAATAATACACTTTTAAATTTAAAAGCTCCTAGTGCAAACTTAATGGTTTGGGCAATGTTCGATAGTTCAAAAAAAATTGGTGATGAAAATGATAAAGAGTTTCAAGAGATTGAGATAGAAATATATTTAAAGCTGTCTCTTATACACATCT
>LSQX01012184.1_pt1 | contig 10132 bp, 4 predicted proteins | sample 654561 | NCBI WGS metagenome assembly LSQX01 (sample SAMN04489861, study PRJNA283612) | anaerobic digester metagenome | isolation source: 4 biogas reactors fed with cattle manure at either 37C or 55C with and... | place: Denmark: Kongens Lyngby | collected 2014
TGCCGCCAAAGGGGGTATAGACCCATGAAGCTAATCTTCCATTGGAGTCATAAGTGTAGTTCTCCTCCCCGGCCCAAGATAAAATACCGGAGATATTACCATTATTATAGTACTGATAGTTGAAGGGATACATTTGCGGATAGCCGACGTCCTGGATATTATGGCACCAACCATTAGGGTGATAGGTTATGTTTTTATATGATGACGCGCTATATTTGATTTGGTACACACGTCCGCTTTCATCATACCGGTAATTGATGGTTCCTGTGGGTGCGGTCAGGCTTGCCAGGCGGTTGGTTTTGCCGTATACATAGGAAACATTGCTGTCTTCACCTTCTGTTATGGCGGTTAAATTATGGCTTCTATCCCAGCTGTAATCATAGCGTTGGCCCAAAGCATCCACAGAGTATTTAACTCGGCCGGCTCCGTCGTAATCCCAAGAATAATGGTTGCTATCCTGGTCGGTGACTTCGATTAGATTCTTGGCTCCGTCATAGGTATAGGTGAAATAGTTTCCGTTATCCAAGTCTTTCTGCTCAAGATAGTTGGCATCATTATAACCATAGGTGATTTCCATTCCGTTCGGCTGCATTAGGCTGATTAAGTTGCCGGTCCGGTCATAAGTATGGATAATCGCTTTGTTGAGCGGGTCGGTTAATATACTGAGTTGATTTATTTCATTGGGATCAAAAGCAGTCAGGTAGGTGGCGTCGCTTGAACTGCTGCTTCTGGGGTCGCGACTGTTGATCAGGTTGCTGACCGCATCATAGCCATAATATGAGTGGTTCATCAAAGGATCCTGGACTTGCTGCAGTCGATTCAGATTGTCATAGTAATAGCCGGTAGTGTTTCCTATTGGGTCGGTGAAGGATGATAGAGTGCCGGTATTATTGTTATATGAAAACTGGCTGGAGTAACCCATCGGATCCTCAGAATTGATTATATAGTTGCCGGCGGAATTGTATGTATATGTTTCGGTATTGCGGGGTATAAGCTTAATAGAATCAAAATAGGCCGTGCCCCGGCCTTTTAAAACAGCCGCAACACGAGCGTGATGGGCGTCCAAAGGTGCGGTAGCCAGACTGGACAGGCGGGTGAATTCATCGGTTTTTTTTGCATACCCTGTCTCGACTGTAGACCCCGGTATTATTTGGCCGGCGGAGTCATAATACTCCAACCTTAAAAAGGCCCCTTCTGACTTCTCTGCGGCGTTGGCTTTAACCATTCCAGAAAGGGTTAGAGGTTCACCTCCATAAGTCGCAATATCTTGCCAGACAGTGCTTTCATCTGAATAGGAATCGTTGCGGTAAATACGTACTGATTTCTTCTCATCCCATGCATAATTCGATTCTATAGTTATATAACCTGAAGTATCCCAATGGGTCAGACCGTTTTCAAAACTGCTGTTTTCAACGGAATTAAAGGCACTTAACGCGGTTTCTGGGTCTAATTTTTCCACTTGAATACCGTCAAACCAGACAGTTCCGGTTGCATTGATTAAGCCAATATGTACATTAATGTCTGAAGTGAGTACATTGGATGATGTTAACACTAGCGGAAACGTGCCGTTGCCCCACACATACCAGCTATCTGACCGCGCATGGTCATAAACGCTGATTACTGCTCCGCCTATTTCACCCTGATTCTGAACATTATCCAGCTTGATATCAGCTCTAAGGGTTAATCTACTCCAACCGCCGCCAGTCACAGGTTGACTGAACAGTACATTTGTGGGTTCGGAAGAGCTTATCTTAAGAGCGGAATTGCCGTGAGCATTAAATCCTTCCAAGCTGACAGTTCCAGCCTGCTGCTGCGTCCAATCAGCCAGCAGGTTTCCCTCAACCCCGATTCTCTCGAAGCTGCCATTGGAAATAAGATTAGCACGTCCGGATATTCTCGGGCTGTATTCTATGACATTTCCGTATTGATCATACTTCCTGCCGTTGGACTCCTTTACATCGGGATTGCTGGTGGCAAGAAGATTCCCCTTGTCATCATAGTGATAATATGATCTGCGATTTTCGCCGTCTTTATAGGTGAGTATTTGATTGAATTCATCGTAAGTCATAGTTTCATTAATGTTTACGGAACTGCCCGTGAGAGTCTTGTTTAGAATATTCCCCTTGCTGTCATAGATATAAGAAGTAGTGCCTTTGTCATCTGTGACCGAAATCAGGTTGTTATTGCTCCATACATATTCCCAGGTGTCTTCCACCGGGTCTTCGAAATTATTCAAGTTACCCGTGCGGGGATCATGACTGTAGGTGTATACATGTTCCAGAGGATCAGTGACAGTGGTAACTAGATGAGTATCGTCATCTGTTTGGGCAAAGGAAGTCTGGTAAATATCCTCACCATCACTTCTAGCATCATTAATATGAATAATTTGTCCGTTGGTGTCTATGTTGAAGGTGGTCGTTCGGTTCAGAGGATCGGTAAAGGTGTTCAGGTGTCCTTTAGCGTCATAGGTTAACGTGAAAATCTTATTATCCGGATCTGTCACCGTCGCCAGGTAATTATTTTCGTAGGTAAATTTATAGGACTGTTGGTCGGGATTAGTTGCCTCTATCACTCTTCCGGAATTATCATAAGTATAGGTGAGAGTACGTCTGGAAGCATCGGTTATAGTCGCTGGGTTTCCCTTATCTGTATAAGTAAAGCGGGTGGTGTTTTCATTGCGGTCAACTATCTCGGAGAGTCTGTTTGTTATGAATGTATATACAGTTTGATTCTTATCCGTTATGGTGAATTTACCTGTTGATTCCTTCACTAGAGTAAGATATATTCCCGGAGGTGCGGTGTAACTGCCATCGCTGTGATGAATGAAGGTAAAAGCGGAACCATCGCCACCGTTATATAATACACTGCCGTCTATGGTCTCAAGAAGACTGATGTCTGAGTTTAAATGCCAGCCCGTGCCTAGTGGTCCGCTGCGCCCATCCAGGGAATTGTATGTAATGGTTTCTTGAAGGGGGACACCGCGTCCAGGTAGGGCAAACATGGCCTTATTTAACAGCAGATTCAGATTAAAGGTATTTACCGAGCTGTCCCAACCTCCGCCCAGATAAGCCGAGGTGTAATTCCAGTAGGGTAATCTGCCGGTGCCATAGATGTCCGTGGTGTAGAAGTTGGAGTTGTCCACGGAACCGTCAAAGTTAAACTTGGCAATAGTATTATCATCAATAGGTAAAGGCTGGTTGCTGATGTAGGCAGTCTGGTGCTCCTCCAGGGTTCTGGCACGATTGGAAATGCGCAGGTCGTCAATAATGCCATTGCATTGATTAGTCCCCTCATTTGAAGAGCCTATATAGATGTCGCCATTGTATGGACGTGTCTGGTCATAGTAAATGTCGTTGCCTATCTGTTCACCGTTAATGCAAAGCCGAAGACTGGTCCCGTCGCCGGCAAACATAATGCTGCATGATGACCCAACTGTTGGTACCAGCTCGCTAGTTATGGAGCATAAGATAAAAGATGGAGCGGGAGGCTTAGGTGGCTTTGTTAACGAGCGGCAGACCGTTGCGTACAGATAACCGCTGTTATTCGTGCCTATGATCATATAATCATCGTCACTTCCGGCACGTGCATACCACAGCACTTTGTTTTTGGGTCCCGTCGTTTGTGCATATCGCGGTATATAAACCATTTCCACGGTCCAGTTGTCTTCAGTTATACAAGCGGCAGGCAGAGTAAGTAGTTCTCCTGCGCGCGTACTTCCACCCTTGTGCCAGGAAGTCATAAATGGCTTGTTCTCAGCCTGAAAGCAATCCATATATATGGTAGCTGGATTGGAAACATCATATTGAACAACTTCCATACAAGTATCGCCGGCTCCATGATATGTAACGGAATATCTTCTCCACTCATCGGTTAGGTTGATGGTGTTACTCTGTGCCTTCCATTCCCCGTCATCTAGCGAAACCCCTATCCTGCATGTTCCGGAACCTTTCAAATAAACAGAATAGGTAATTGTTTGGCCATTCTCAATATCAATCGTTCCTTTAGTTCGTATGCCCCTGAAACTATCAGCATTTGCACCCACCCATTTCAAGCAACTGGAGCCCAGCTTATGTTCAGTCGTATCCAATGACATATTTCCAGAATTATATTTGTTAAGACTGAATCCTGATATATGACTAGCATCGCTTTGGGTTTGAGAGAAATAATTTTCGGTTTTTTCCTCAATAAGTATTCCGCGCCTGAATTCTCCATCCTCAAAACGAGGGTGATCTTCGTTAACTACACTTCCATCCTGGTCATAAGCTACCCCTCTGCGGGCAAACGTGGCCGTCAAGGGTACGGTACTAACTCCGCCTCCGCTGGTAGCACTATAGGCCGTAATCTGCAGATTGCCATCCATCCCCATTTTACAGGAAGTAGCTCCATCAACCGGCAATGGTTGGTTGCTGTAATAAGCGCCTTGATGTTCCTCTATAGTCCTGGCTCTAGTAGATATGCGCAGGTCGTCAATGATTCCGTTGCATTGCCGGCTAACCCCCGAAGCTCCAATATACATTATCGATATGCTATTTGTTGGTTCAACATAGGGTGTATGACTTTCGATTTGTTCACCGTTAATGCCAAGCCAAATATTGGTTCCGTCACCGGCAAACATAATGCTGTATGTTGAGTCAAAAGCTGGTTTTATGTCACTTACGATTGAATAAGTATTCTCTCCGTTTATTACCGAACCATATATATAACCGCTGGGATCAATGCCAAGAACATAACCTCCCGCCTTCCACAATGTACCTCCTTGGGTGCTGACGTCTCTGTCATCATCGGTGATGAATACTAATTCTACTGTCCAATTGCCTTTATTGAACAAATCCATTGCAGGAAGTGACATTGACTCAGGTTTACGGATGCCGCTACCACCGCCTTGATGCCATTGGGTAGCGTAACCTTTTTTCTCTAATTGACATTTTCTCGGTGTTCCACCCGATGGTGTAAACGTAACCTTGTCATTTGATACAGTGAAAGTTAGACTGTTGCCTACTGTTACAGTCCCTGTGGCACCACGTGACAGCGTAAGTTTCCCGGTTCCTTCCTTTATTGACACGGTATAAGTGCCGTTTAATGTATCACTGGTCCACGATGAGGTAAAGTTTAATGATCGTGATTCAGCAAATAATTGGGTAGTTCCCTCTTCAATTGTTATTCCCTGCCCGAATCTCCCCTCTTCATAACGCGGTGTATTATTAGGGACTATGGTTCCGTCTTGCCTGTAGGCACTTGAACTGCGTTCAAAGTGAGCATTGGGCAAGTAAATGCTGGGATCAATAATTACCGGGTACACTGCTTCAGCCAGCCATTCCGGGGCAACTGTAAGTACCAACTCTCCTGCTGATGAGAGACTAGTGTGGAGCGAATCGCAAATATCCCCCTCACTATCTAATGCATAGGATTTTGCCATATAGAAAACTGGCTGTTCGGAATCCGGTTCTGTAAACTGTATTTCGCCTTCAGGCATGATCTCATAGTCTGCATTGTTTAAGTCCAGCATAAATGAGAATTCATTCTTGCCCTTGAATTTATGTATAATAATTTCTTCTTTAAGGCTGTAGTCTTCAGCAGTATATTTATATTGTTATATCCAACCTCCGATATACTATTCGACGAGGTATTCTGGCAGCCTTTTTTCCCAAGATATCTTTTATCGACATAATCAACTGTTGTTTTTGTTTAACCGACAAACGTACTCAATATAATAATGGAATTAGTATTCATAATTTCGCTATTCAGTTTGAATTCAATTAGTCTGAGCCACCTATGGTGAATAAACGGATTTCGGTATCCTCAGGAAAGCTTCCCTTGCGGATATTGTTTTTCCCGGCGGGGGGCTTTTTGCTCTTGGGCATTGTTATAATAAAGGGCAAGAGGTGATGAACAATGTATAAAGAAATCGAGCGGACCGCCCTGATGCTCAAGACCTCCAGAAACACGGTGGTGGTTACCGGGGCCGGGATCAGCACCGAAGCGGGCATCCCTGATTTTCGGGGCGAGAATGGCATATACCGCCGGTTGGGCGAAGATAAGGTGATGGAGATCATCAACAAGGACTGCTTCAATAGTAATCCCGACCACTTTTATCTGTTCTACCGCCAGAATTTTCAGTCTTACGCCGAGATACAGCCCAGCCATGCCCATTTCGCTCTGGCCGAGTTGGAGGAGCGGGGCCTGGTCAAGGCCATCGTGACCCAGAACATTGATGGGCTCCACCAAAAGGCGGGCAGCCGCAGGGTATATTCCATTCACGGCAGCGCCGACCGCTACTATTGCACCAACCGCTCCTGTCAGCAGGGATACGACCAGGAGTATGTAGACAGCTATCCGCTTACCGTTCCCTGCTGCGAGACATGTGATGCCATCCTGAAACCGGATGTGGTGCTATTCGGCGAACCGATCAAGAACTACTACGATGCCGTGCATGCAATATCGGGAGCCCATCTGTTGGTGGTGATCGGTTCTTCGTTGACGGTTTATCCTTTGGCGGGTTTTGTAAGGGATTACTGCAACTCCAACCAGGATTTGATCATAATCAACAAGGGACGGACCGAGATGGACTATGCCGCCACTCTAAAGGTCGACACCAATCGTACCGGTGATTTCCTCAACCAGGTCCTGGACCGGCTCTAATATATGGATGGCTCAGCGAGGGGTCTGATGAGGGTCAGGAAATGGGTGAGGATCAGGGCCGGCAGCCCCCAGATGACGTATTCCTGCCAGATGTAAAAATGCTGGGGGTAATTGGCTTCCCGGAAGGGATACTGGCGTCCGTGCGGTATCAGTTCGTAGGGAAAATCCTCCGGGGCGTCCATTTTAAAAGCCAGGTTTTTCCGCATCGGCTTATTGTGCAGGAGGTAATCCAGAGGAACATAGAAGATCTTCTCCACTTCTTCCAGGTTTATATAGATGCGGTGGTTGTCTTTGATATAACCGAGATAAGGATATACTATGGCGCTGAAGGGGGTGATAAGCAGATCCAAAGGTGCGATCACCTCCAGGTCCTGGGGCTCCAGCCCCAGTTCTTCACAGGTTTCGCGGACCGCAGTCATCTTTGGATCCCCATCATTGTTCTCAATCCCACCCCCGGGGAAACAGATCTCTCCCGGTTGCCGGTTGAGATGTGGAGCCCTCTTTTCGAACAGAACCGAAAGATCACCTCCAACCTCCACCAGCGGCAGCAGCACTGCTGATTGGTTGGCTTGTTGGTGGCCTATTATCTGTGGTTGACGGCCTTGCAGGGCCTTGATGTTGTCGGGTAACATTGTTTTTCCCACCTCCGCGGATGTAGGTTCCAGGGTGCTTCACTTTGATTATCAATTGATTATCTAAATCTTGGGTATTCTAAAATTGCTGACCATTAAGAACGCCAGCAAAAGCACCAGTAAAAGGGCCAGGTAGCTGTTTATACCGGCGGCTAGTAAAGAAAGCAAGGCCATCAGCAGCCCGGCCATAGTAATAGGCAGGCCAATGAAATAGTCGGAGATATTTAAGACATTGAAGCGCGCCAGCCGGAAAGCGCCGCACATTATATATATCAGGGCCGCCGCCACCCCTAACCACAGGGGCAGATCATAGAGCAGCTGGGCATAAATCAGAAGAGCCGGTGCAACTCCGAAGGACACCAGATCACACAAGGAATCGAGCTGTTTGCCGATATCCGACATCACGCCGAATTTCCGCGCCACCCGCCCGTCCAGACCATCCATGAATACTGCGCAAAATATAAAAATGGCGGCGAGGGTGTAATTGCGTTCCATGGTTTGGATCAGGGCCAGCGAACCGAAGATGATGTTAACCAAAGTTATGATGTTGGCGCTTTTATCCATCAAGTTTGGCAATCAGTGACTCCCCTCCTCTCACCTTCTGCCCGGGAGCAACCTTTATCTCAGTCCCCAGTGGCAGGTACAGCTCGGTGCAGGATCCAAAGCGTATCAGCCCGAACCTTTCCCCCCCCTGCAGGTAATCCCCGGGGCGCACCCAGCATACCAGGCGGCGGGCCACCATACCGGTCACCTGTACCACCAGGATTTTTCCCCACTCGGTAGTCAGGCCCACATAGTTGCGGGAGTTCAGCATCCCGGCTTCATCCCGGTAGGCTGCCAGGTATAATCCCGGGATCCGTTTGACCCATTCCACTCGGCCGGCGATCGGCGCCCGGTTGACATGCACATTGAACAGGCTCAGGAAAATCCGCACCCGGACCGCTTCCGACTGCATAAATTCATTCTCGGAGACATTGATGATGTCCATTACCCGGCCATCGGCCGGGGCCACCACATTGCCCTGTTCTCCGGGAATAACCCGCTCAGGGTTGCGGAAAAAGAAGATGCTGAAAAAGGTCAGGAGCAATCCCAACAGAGCTCCTATCTCATTGGTAAACACGTATAACAGCCAGGTCATAAGCGCAAACAATAATATGAATGGCCAGCCTTCCCGCGCCACTGGTTCCCGGTGGGACATAATATACTCCTGCTACTATCTTATTTACATCCGCACAAGGTATACGTGTCTTTTTATGCATGCGGCCTATATTTACACAATTTTAGCCTATATACGGGCAATATGTAACCGAACTCTTGTTCCCTGTGCGATAACGGGCCCTTCATGCTTGGTTTGCCCACTTATGCTCATCCCAGGCACAGACCATCTCTCCGGTCAGGTCCAGCACCTGAACAGCAGTCCGGGTGACCGGATCATAGATGAAAATTAGCTTCGTTTCCCGGGCGGCGCCTTCATGATCTGTAAAACGGAAAAATTCAATATGCAGCAGTTTTTTGATTTCCCGGCGGGACCTGCCCTCCAGTTGGGGCAGCCAGCGGTGCACGAAATCCTTGTTCCGGGTGTATCCATATAGGATCTGGTTGATGTCGTCCGGATTATGACTGGTCAGCCCCTTGGGCAGCGTGTAACGATGGTTGTGAAGGAGATAGTCATATTTGAGCCGTTCATCTACCTGGTCAAGGTGGACGGGATGATGGTGTTCGATGAAGCTACCCAGAAATGAATATAGCGCTTCCTTCTTGTGTCCCCGTCCCCACCAGCCCCGAGCCGTCCAGCAGGCGGCGAAATCCTGGAAGAAATCAGCCGCCCGGCCTTCATATATGCAGGTAGTTATATAATCCAGAGCCACAGTCATTTCACCGGAGTTATAATACCGGTCCAGCAGCGATTCCATTCTGGTCAAAGTGAGGATGTCACCATACTCCAGGACCGGGGTGGATATTACCTGGTAGGGCGGATAGGATTGGAACACGTAACCCAGGCGGTCGCTGTCATGCTCAAGGGGGGAACCTTTCAAGATCTTGAGAAAACCCAGCTGCAGCATATGGGGCTGCAGATTATAGACCATATCGAAGGACTTCTTGAAACGGACCAGATCTTCTCCCGGCAGACCGGCGATGAGATCCAGGTGAATATGGATATTGCCGGCGGTCATCAACCGGATTATATTGCGGCGCAGGCGTTCCCAGTCCTGTCGGCGGTGGACGGCCTGCAGGGCTGGAGGGTAGGTGGATTGGATACCGATCTCAAAATTGAAACGGCTCGCAGGTATGGTTGCCAGGAAATCCAGCATGGCCTCCGAGAAGAGACCGGCATCGATCTCGAAATGGGCCATGACCTGGCCGGGGCTGGACAGGATGTGTTCAATTATGGCTCGGGTCCGGTTTTCATCAAGGTTGAAGGTGCGGTCCACAAATTTTATTTCTCGCACCGGGAGGCTCAGCAAGACATCCAGATCGGACTTGACCCGCTCCAGGGAGAGGATTCGGACCCCGCGCGATGAACCGGACAGACAATAGGAACAGCGGAAGGGACACCCCCGCGAGCTTTCGTAGTAGATGATCTTATCGGTCAGGTCGTCCCGGTCACGGTAATAAGGGAAAGGAAGGTCATCCAGGCTGGTTAGTTCTTCCCGGGAAGGATTAAGGCAGACTTGGTGCTGGTCACCGCGATAAGAGATCCCGGGGAGGGAGTCCAAATCCAGTTGGTTGTCCAATGCCGCCAGCAACTGAGCCAGGACCGTTTCCCCTTCTCCGCTCACCACGTAGTCTACTCCGGGGTTTTGTTCCAGTATCCGGCCGGGATCAAAGGAGACTTCGGGTCCGCCCAGAATGATTATGGT
>LSQX01183720.1_pt1 | contig 10132 bp, 8 predicted proteins | sample 654561 | NCBI WGS metagenome assembly LSQX01 (sample SAMN04489861, study PRJNA283612) | anaerobic digester metagenome | isolation source: 4 biogas reactors fed with cattle manure at either 37C or 55C with and... | place: Denmark: Kongens Lyngby | collected 2014
GATCAGTTATATCAACAAATTATTACAGTGGGTACGCATAAAGCAACCAGTATTAAGGTTGCTGAGGCTGCTAAGGTAATTGAAAATACCCAGCGTGACGTTAATATCGCCTTAATTAATGAATTGGCTATCATCTTTAATCGTTTGGGTATTGATACTGAGGCGGTATTAGAAGCTGCTGGCACTAAGTGGAATTTTTTACCATTCCGCCCAGGTTTGGTCGGTGGCCATTGTATTGGTGTTGACCCATATTATTTAACTCATAAAGCACAGTCTATTGGTTATCACCCAGAGATTATTTTGGCTGGTCGTCGCTTAAACGATGGCATGGGTACTTATGTGGTCGCTCAATTAATTAAAGCGATGACTAAAAAACGTATTCAAGTGCAAGAGTCTCGTATTTTAGTGATGGGTTTGACCTTTAAAGAAAACTGTCCTGATTTACGTAATACGCGTGTTGTTGATATCGTCAATGAACTTGCCGAATACAACATCAACGTTGACGTTTATGACCCGTGGGTTGATCCAGAAGAGTGTGAGCGAGAGTACGGCATTAAGCCTATCCAGACACTGGAAGAAGGTGCGTATGACGGAGTTATTCTTGCTGTGGCGCATCAACAGTTTAGAGACATGGGTATTGACAAAATTCGTGCCATTGGTAAGAGCGAGCATGTTCTTTATGACCTTAAGTACGTTTATGATGCGGAAGACGTTGATGTTCGTTTATAGGACATCACTTACACTCATTTAATCTTTTACATATAAAAATTATGACGACTAAGTTTGAACAAGTAAAACAACAACTAGTTGAACAACCAAAAACTTGGTTGATTACCGGGTGTGCCGGTTTTATCGGCTCTAATTTATTAGAGTTTTTATTAAAGCATGAGCAAAAGGTAGTAGGCTTAGATAATTTTGCGACCGGTTTTCAGCATAATTTAGATGAGGTACAAAGCCAAGTCACCATTGAGCAGTGGTCTAATTTCCGTTTTATTGAGGGTGATATTCGTGATTTAGCCGTTTGCCAAGAGGCGGTTAAAGGCGTGAATTATGTTTCGCACCAGGCGGCTTTAGGTTCGGTGCCACGCTCTTTAAATGATCCGATTACGACCAATCAGGTAAATATTGACGGTTTTTTAAATATGCTGATAGCGAGTCGTGATGAGGGGGTTGAGTCCTTTGTGTTTGCGGCTTCTAGTTCAACTTATGGTGATCACCCAGATTTGCCGAAGCAAGAGCCAAAAATCGGTAACCCTTTGTCGCCTTATGCGGTGACTAAGTATGTTAATGAGCTTTATGCGCGCGTATTTGCTCTGAATTATGGCTTTAAGTCTATTGGTTTACGTTATTTCAATGTCTTTGGTAAGCGCCAAACACCTAATGGTGCCTATGCTGCAGTGATTCCTAAGTGGACCGGTGCGATGATTCACGGTGAGGATGTGCTTATCAATGGTGATGGTGAGACCAGTCGTGATTTTTGTTACATAGAAAATACGGTACAAGCCAATATTCTTAGCTCGGTGCAAATGCCTGAGTCTGGTTTTGAGGTCTATAACGTTGCCTTAAATAACCGTACCTCACTTAATGAGTTGTTTGTTTACTTAAATGAATTGCTTGCGGAAAATGGTCTTAACTATCCAAAAGAGGCTGTTTATCAGGACTTTAGAGCAGGCGATGTACGCCACTCTCAAGCCGATATTGCAAAAATTACTGAGCAATTAGGTTATCAGCCAGCGTATAGTATTCGAGAGGGGTTAGCTGAGGCGATGCCTTGGTATATTAACTTCTTAAAGTAAAGCTGTGTTTTTTAAGCGTATAAAGGCCCTTGATGGGGATCACCTGCGGATTGCTAAAGGTGCCCTGCGAGTGGCTTTTTTCTTGTTTATCGGAAAAATAGCCGGTGCTCTAAAAGAGATCGCGGTAGCGGACCGCTACGGTGTCAGTGAGGTGGTAGATGCCTATCAATTCACGATGACCATGAGTGCTTGGCTACCAGCTACTTTGGTCGGTGTTTTGTCTATTGTGCTGATACCGAGCTTTGTTAAATTGCGTCATGATAGCGGGGCGGAGCAGCGACGTTTTATTTCCCAAGTCGAGGGCTTAATGCTCTTGATTGGGGTGCTATTGGCAGGGCTGACTTTTGCTATTTGGCCATGGGTTCTGGAGTATGGAGCCGGTGGTTTTAGTCCTGAGGCTAGGGCTCTTAGTCAACGCTTGATTTATGGCTTTGCCCCAACGGTTTTACTGATCCTCTTAATTGGGTTAAGTATGTCGCGGCTGAGGGCTCGTGAGCGACATATTAATACGCTGCTGGATAGTTTACCTGCGCTATTTATTTTATTTTGGATTTTAGCTAGTCCAGGTGATGTTACGGTTATGCCCTTATTGTGGGGTACCTTAATAGGCTATATTTTGCAGGCGCTGATTTTGCAGTTTTTAGCAGCCAGAGCAGAACCTGATAAGCAATGGATTAAGCCAACGGTTAGTTTCTCTTCGCCTTATTGGTCTGCGGTGATTAGCGCCGCTGGTGTGATGCTGATTGGACAGGTAGCAATGAGCTTTGTTGGGCCTTTAGATCAGATGATTGCAGCTCGCTTAGATGATAATGCCAATGCTACCTTAGGTTATGCTGCGCGTGTGCTGTCGCTAATTATCGGATTAGGTGCTGCTTCTGTGGGCCGTGCAGCTTTGCCAGTATTAGCTGATATTCAGGCCCAAGGTGAGTATGTGCGGGCGCGTCGGGTAGCCATTAAGTGGGCGTTAGGTATGTTGTTGCTTGGTGTGTTAGTCGTTATGGTGCTATGGGCGCTTAGTCCATGGATAGTGCAGCTTTTATTTGAGCGTGGCGCTTTTAGTGCAGAAAATACAGCAACGGTGGCATCGGTGATGCGCTTTGGTTTATTGCAGTTACCATTTTATTTTGGTGTGTTGATTTTAGTTCAGCTGATGGCAAGTCAAAATCACTATACCTTGATGGCATGTATTGCCTTGGCGAACTTTGCTCTAAAGGCTGTATTAAGTCTTTACTTTGCGCCTATAATGGGAGCTGAAGGTATTATGCTGGCGACTAGTTTGATGTATTTATTGTCCTTTAGCTGCTATTTTGCTGCTGTAATTACTATTAAACCAGAATTTAAAAAAGCTAAACCATCGGTTTAGTATGGTCAAGACCAAGAATATTTCATAAAATTATAAGTAACTTGGTGTAGTTTCAACAGGTTTTCATGTTAAATAATCAATCCAATAGTCGCATTCTTCTATATATTCCCTCACTTCGAGGTGGTGGGGCCGAGCGTGTCGCCGTCGATTTGGCAAGACGCTGGGTTTACGATGATCATGAGATTATTCTAGTCACCCAGTCTGATGAGTCAACTGACACCTATCAGCTTGATGCTAGGGTACAGCGTGTCAGTCTCAATACTTTCGCTAAGACTGGATTTTTAGGGCACTTAAAGCAAATTGTTCGTCTCCGTCGAGAGATTAAGCGCTATCGTCCTGATATTGTGGTGTCTTTTTTGACCTCTGCCTCTGTTTTCAGTATTGTTGCCGGATTAGGCTTGCACTGTAGAGTGATTGCTACTGAGCATGCTTACCCACCTTTTCAAAAGCTCTCAGGTTCTTGGCGGCGTCTCCGTCGAATTCTTTATCCCCATGCCTCGCAAGTAGTGACGTTAACTCAGGCAACAGCGGACTATTTACACAAAGAGATCCCTAAGGCCAAGTTTACAGTGATTCCCAATGCCGTTCATTGGCCGCTTGAAGAGCATGAGCCGAATATTCGAATGTCTAAGCGGGATGGTAGAAAATGGCTGTTGGCGGTTGGTCGTTTACAGCGGGTCAAGGGTTTCGACCTATTAATAGAGAGCTTTGCTAAGCTTGCTAATGCTTACCCTGATTGGGATTTGCTTATTTTAGGCGATGGTCCTGAACGAGATAATTTGGCCGAGCAAATTGAGCGTGCCGGATTGCAGCAGCGTGTCATTTTAGTCGGACGCGTAGGCAATATGCAATGGTGGTATGGTAAGGGTGATATGTTTGTCTTGAGCTCACGCTCTGAGGGCCTATCTAATTGCCTTCAAGAGGCCATGTCTTATGGTCTGCCTTGTGTTGCCTTTGATTGTGATGTAGGGCCGCGCGAATTAATTCGTCATGAGATAGATGGTTGTTTGGTGCAGCCAGCCGAATCAGTTGAGGCGTTGACCGAGGGGATTGTCAGTTTGCTCAATGACCCTGAGCGTAGACGTCAGTATAGTAAACGAGCTGTTGATATGCGTGACCGCTATAGTATGCGTCGTGTCAGCGGTATGTGGAATGAGCTTTTTCAAAACGTCCTCCAGAACAAACACAAATAAGGCATTGTTATGCAGCCTGTCGTAGTTCCCCAAGGTGGTAGGAAAATTGTCCTGCTAATTAGTTCGATGAATGCCGGCGGTGCCGAAAGGGTAGCGGCAGCCTTAGCTAATAGTTGGGTGGCATTGGGCAATGAGGTAACGATTGTGCCATGCTTTTCTCAAGGTAGTGGGCAGTCATTTTACACTCTCGATGAACGGGTAAATTTGCACTGGTTAGTTGAGGATTTACCTAGGTCTAAAGTGCTTAGTCGCTTATTAAAGCCTGTGGTGTTGAGGCGCAAGTTAAAAGCTTGGCGACCGGATGTCGTGGTGTCGTTTCTCACGAATGTCAATGTCACGGCGTTATTGGCGACTTATGGTCTAAAGATACCGGTCATCGTTTGTGAGCGAACTAATCCAGTATCAGAGTCTCATTTACCTCTTTCCTTAAGTAAGTTACGGAAGCTTTTATACCCTAGAGCAGCGGCTGTGATGATGCAAACAGAAGCTGCAGCGCGTGATTATGCAGCCTATAGGCCAAATCTTAAGTATATTCCTGCTATTGCTAATCCCATCTCAGCAGAGTTGGTTGAGGAGTTGCAGGCTTTGGCGATGCAGGCTGTAGAAATTAAGGGTGATGCTGATTCAGCTGCTCCAAAGGTGCTGCTAAGTATGGGCCGTTTAGTAGAGTTAAAGCAGTTTTCATTGTTAATTGATTGCTTTGCTGCTGTGGCAGAGGAGTTTCCTGATTGGCAATTGCATATTTATGGTTCGGGTCCGTTAGCAGAGCAGTTGACAGCACAAATCGAGTCCTTGTCTTTATCGGAACAGATTTTTCTAAAGGGAGCCACTAAGGCGCCGTGGCAAGCGATGCGCCAAGCCGATGCTTTTGCTATGAGTTCAAAGCGCGAGGGTTTCCCAAATGTATTGTTAGAGGCAATGGCCAACGGTTTGCCAGCAATCGCCATGGATTGTCCTTATGGTCCTGCTGAGTTGAGCAGGCATGGTGAGGTCGCTTTATTAGTAGAAACTCGTGCTGCTTTTATTGATGGTTTACGTAAGCTTTTAGGTGATGAGACGTTACGTGAACAGCTCGCCGTTCAAGGTCAAGAGCATGTACTGCAAAACTATAGTCAAGAAAAGGTCTTGGCGGATTGGGAGCAGTTATTTCAAAACCTAAAGATTGAGACGGGTGTAAATGCAAACTAATAATGAGCATAAATCTTTAAAGGTCGTTCACCTTATTAGTGGCTTAGGTCATGGTGGGGCAGAGTCCGTCTTATTTCGTCTGGCAGCCAATGCGAAAAAAGACCATCATATTGTTTTAAGTATGCAGGATGGTGGGGTATTTACAGAGAAGTTTGCAACCGCAGGGGTTGAGCTGCATTGCTTAAATATGCCGGCAGGCAAAATGGGTCTGCGTGATTTTTGGCGTTTACGCAATAAGCTGAAACAGCTAGCGCCCGATGTGGTGCAGTGCTGGATGTATCACGCCGATATTATCGGCGGTCTAGCAGCACGTTTAGCAGGCATTAAGGCAGTGCTTTGGGGGGTACGTAACTCGGGTGATAACTTGGCGCGCAGTAGTCGTTCCTCTTATTACTTAGCACGTTATTTTGGCTGGACTTCCCGTTTGATTCCTAAATTAATCGTTGTCTGTGCTGAGTTAGCAGCCCAGCGTCACCAAGCTTGGGGCTATAAGGCGTCGAAAATCAGAGTGATCCCCAATGGGTATGATTTAAGTCGTTGGCAACTTGTGGATGCCGCTACTAAGCAGCAAACTAGAGAGACTCTAGGGTTGGCAGTTGATGGGCCGGTGATAGGGTTAGTGGCGCGATGGAATCCCTTAAAGGATCACGCTAATTTAATTCAGGCTTTTGCTGCCGTGATTAAAGAGCGTTCTTCCGCAACTTTAGTATTAATTGGTGAGGGTCTGAGCAAGGACAATGCAGAGCTTATGGCACTGTTACAGCAGACTGGTTTAGTGGTAGGTGAGCAAGTTGTTTTGCTAGGGCGTCGAGATGATGTGCCGGAGCTAATGCCGGCGCTTGATTTACACGTCTTGTCAAGTCTGGCTGAGGGCTTTCCCAATGTTGTCGCCGAATCAATGGCCTGTGAGGTACCCAATGTGGTGACCGATGTAGGTGATGCGGCGTTTATCGTGGGCTCTTATGGTTGGGTAGTGCCACGACAGAATGCTCAGGCCTTAGGTCAGGCGATGAATGAGGCATTGGCATTTTTAGAAACACCGGCAGCGGCTGACTTTAAGCAAGCGTGTCGCCAGCGCGTCGTCGACAATTTCAGTTTAGAGAAAATGATCGAGCGTTATGAGGAAACTTGGCGTGAAGCTTTGCGAAAATAAAGAGTATTATCAATGAAGAAGTTATTAATCGTTGTCAATAATCCCGCTTTTTTTCTGTCACATCGACTAAATATTGCCCAAGAGGCCAAAGCTCAAGGCTATCGTGTGATTGTTTCGACAATGGATGGCCCAGCCGTGCAAACGATCAAGGATCATGGCTTTGAGCATGTGGTGTTTCCGATGTTGCGTAGCGGTATGAATCCGCTTAAAGAGCTAAAGACAATCGCCGCTTTATGCAAAATCTACAAGCAAGTTAAGCCGGATATCGTTCATTTGGTAACCATCAAGCCAGTACTTTATGGCGGTATTGCTGCTCGATTGATGCGTGTGCCAGCGGTGGTTTATGCCATTTCCGGCATGGGCTTTTTATTTACTAAGACACGCAGCAAATTTGACCCAGTTGGCTTGATTACACGTTTACTTTATCGCACCAGTCTGGCGCACCCTAATAGCCGGGTGATAGTGCAAAATCAGGTAGATCTGAGACAAGTGCAGCTAATGTGTTCTCTCAAGGATGAGCAGTTAGTGTTAATTAGAGGGTCTGGGGTGGATTTAAATAAATACCAGTTTGTACCGGAGCCCGCAAAGCCACCATTGATTATCACTATGGCTGCCCGTCTTCTGAGGGATAAAGGTGTCAATGAGTTTGTTGAGGCTGCTCGTCTTGCTAAGCAAAATGGTAGAAGGGATTTACGCTGGCAGTTGGCAGGTAGCGTAGATCTGGGAAACCCAGCCTCTATTACTGAAGAGGATTTAACCGCTTGGGCCGATGATATTTGTTACTTAGGTGAGGTCACAGAGATTGCCAAGTTATACAGTGAGTCGCACATCATTGCCTTGCCTTCTTATCGTGAGGGTCTGCCTAAGTCCCTAGTTGAAGCGGCTGCCTGTGGTCGTGCGGTAGTGACGACGGATACAGTGGGTTGTCGAGATGCGATAGAGCCGGGAATAACAGGGCTTTTAGTTGATGTGGCTAGTGCCGAGTCTTTATACGAGGGTGTTACCAAGTTGGCCGATGATGATGAGTTACGCCGTTGTATGGGGCAAGCAGGGCATCAGTTGGCGCATGAGGAATTTGATGAACGGGTGATTGCTAAAAAGCAAGTAGCCCTTTATGGTGAGCTACTTACTTCTTCTTAAGTCATTAGAAAGGTAGTTTAGTATCGGCAGGTACTAAGGCGAGGATGGCCTCTCTAAACTCATTTTTGATGCGTGCGAGAGCGTCATCGCTTTCTGCTTCAAAGCGTAAGACTACGACAGGTGTCGTGTTGGACGCGCGAGCTAAGCCAAAACCATCTGTATACTCGGCACGCACGCCATCGATTTTATTGGTGCTAAGGGCGCTTGGAAACTTACCGTTGTCTTGTAGGCGAGCAATAAGGGTGTGGGGTTCGCCCTCGGCCATTGGTAGCTTAAGCTCTGGTGTTGAGATATCTTGTGGAAGCGATTCTAAGGCTATATTAGGATCATCAGCTTTAGAAAGGATTTCCAGTAAACGTGCGCCGGCATAGAGACCATCATCAAAACCATACCAACGTTCTTTAAAGAAGATATGACCACTCATTTCACCGGCGAGTGGCGAGCCAATTTCAGCCATTTTAGCTTTAACGAGCGAGTGCCCAGTTTTCCACATTAATGGTTCGCCACCGGCGGCTTTAATTGCTTCACCAACGTGACGGCTGCATTTGACGTCATAAATAATGGTGGCACCAGGTACACGCTCTAGCGTATCTCTGATAAATAAAATCAGTTGACGATCGGGCCAGATAATCTCGCCGCTCTTAGTAACAACGCCTAAGCGATCCGCGTCACCATCAAAGGCTAAGCCAAACTCACAATCGCTATTTTGTACGTGCTCAATCAGGTCTTGAAGATTTTTTGGATCGGCCGGATCGGGGTGGTGATTAGGGAAGTCGCCATCAACCTCACAATACAACTCATCGACCTCACAGCCAAGGCGCTTATATAATTCACTGGCAGCTACGGCACCAACACCATTGCCGCAATCAATAGCCACCTTCATTGGGCGAGCTAATTTGACATCGCTGACGATGCGTTCGATATATTGCTCAACGATATTGTCTGTTCTCGCTTGACCAAGCTCAGAATTAGTTTCAGCATCCATTAGCGCCTGCATGTCAGCGCGCAAGGAAGTGATCTCATCACCATAAATTGCCTTACCGTCAAGCATGATTTTGAAGCCGTTGTACTCGGGTGGGTTATGGCTGCCAGTAATGGCGACGGCTAGGCCAATGCCATGCTCTGCGGCTTGGTAATAAACCATGGGTGTAGGAACAACGCCAATCGTTAGGGTGTTAATGCCCTCAGCGCGCATACCTTCGGTTAAAGCTGCCGCTAAGTCAGGACTGCTATGCCTACCGTCATAGCCTACGACCGCTTCCTTAAGACTGAGATTGCTGGCTCTGCGTGCTAAAGCACGTCCCAGTAAAAAGGCAAAGTTGCTGTTTAGCTCTGTGGGAACGATGCCGCGAATGTCATAGGCTTTGTAAACTTGGCTTGGGAGATTAACGATTTTCTTCACAAAATTACCTTTGCTTTAGAGAACACTACAATAGATGACTAAAGCAGTATAATAACAGTACATTAGGATAAGTCCGCAATTCATCTATCATTTAGGTTCAATAATGAGTTTAATCAAAGATTTAGTTAGTATCGTTGGCGAAAAGCATGTGATCAAGGGTAAAGGCAAGGATAAGGACGAGGAAGCGCTAGCACCTTATTTGACAGACTGGCGCGGTCGCTTTACTGGCCGTGCTCATGCCGTCGTTCGCCCAGGCAATACACAGGAAGTTGCAGATGTGGTCAAGCTGTGCGCGCGTTATGAGGTGCCGATTGTTACCCAGGGTGGTAATACCGGTCTTTGTGGGGGGGCGACACCTAGCAACAAGGGTGATGCGGTATTGCTTGTGATGACTCGCTTAAATCATATTCTTAATGTTGATACTGTCAATGACACGATTACTGTACAGGCGGGTTGTATCTTGCAGCAAGTGCAGGAGGCCGCAGCTAAGCAAGACCGTTTGTTCCCTTTAAGTTTGGGGGCTGAGGGTAGTTGTACCATTGGTGGTAATCTCGCGACTAATGCCGGTGGTACACAGGTGCTACGCTACGGTAATGCGCGTGATTTAGCATTAGGTCTTGAGGTAGTAACGCCAGAAGGTGAGATTCTCAACGGTCTGCGTAGTCTACGCAAGGACAATACCGGTTATGATTTACGTAATTTGTATATCGGTAGTGAAGGGACCCTGGGTATTATTACTGCCGCTACGCTCAAGCTATACCCGCAACCGGTAGCGCAGTGTACAGCCTTAGTTGCTTTTGAAAGCTTAGAGGATGCATTGTATATGCTGAACTATGCACGTAAAGGCTTTGCGTCTAAGCTAGAGGGCTTTGAGTTAATGTCCGACTACTGCTTGAA
>LSQX01203289.1_pt1 | contig 10132 bp, 12 predicted proteins | sample 654561 | NCBI WGS metagenome assembly LSQX01 (sample SAMN04489861, study PRJNA283612) | anaerobic digester metagenome | isolation source: 4 biogas reactors fed with cattle manure at either 37C or 55C with and... | place: Denmark: Kongens Lyngby | collected 2014
CTTCATCGATGACAATAATGTCCCAATAAGCATTTTCAATGTGGGTACGATATTCAACATCGCGCTTCAAAGTATCTATAGAGACTATAGTTTTATCGTAATAAAAGAACGGGTTATAATTAGAAGGCAGTTTAGCCCTTATATCGTGTATTTTTTTGGAGTCAAGGCGTACAAGAGGGATGGTGAAGCGGTTCCACATTTCCTTTTGGAACTGTGTCATCATACTCTTAACGGTAACGACCAGAATACGTTTTCCTTTCCCACGCACAATCAGTTCGGACATAAGAATACCAGCTTCCAGCGTTTTTCCAAGACCAACTGTATCGGCAATAAGGATACGCTGACGCGGCCTGCGCAGTGAAATTTGAGCCGGTTCAAGCTGATAAGGCATCAAATCCATTGCGGCTTTGTCCCCTATATGTAGATCTGAAACAGTAGGAGTTCTCTGACGCCACTGACTTTCGAGATAAAGTTGTGTTTTTCTGAAAAAAGGCGAAGAATCTGGGGTCAGCTTAATCTGTGCCGGATCCACTAGCGTGATTTGCTCAAGATCTGTAAGGAATATTGCTTCCTTTTCTTTAACCAGCGTTGAAATACCCACGCAGTGCAGCGTCTTGTTGCCGAGATTGTTTGTCTCTATTTTTTTGACCATCCATTCCTCATCACGAATGATAGCCCTCATGCCGGGTGCATAATCTAGCATACCTATAATGATCCTCTCTTCACCTGTACTCTGTGGAAATAGACATAATAGGCCATAGTACAAGTATAAATAATCTGTTGTCACGAAAAAACGGATTTTTAGCGTGTGATGTTCTCGCTGTTTTTATCATGCTCATCGGGAATGTACTGCACAATATCACCAAAGTCTGAGTCCAACACCCGGCATATTCTCTCGAGAGTCGAAATTGTAACAGGCTCATCACGACGCATTTTAGTAAGTGTCTGAGGAGACATTTCTACAGCCTTACGAAGATCAGACTTACTCAACTTTTTATCTATTAGGAGTTTCCACAGCCTGTTATATGAAACAGCCACATACTTACCTCCATATATAACCAGATATATACATTGTATTACATTCTATTAACTTTTTCAAATACCTTCACATATTTCTGAGATTATCTCTCATGTTTTAATATTTTTATTGCATCAATCGTCTTCACAGTTGAACAATGTCTTCACTGTGGATCGATATAGCACATCTTTTCACTGAGATAAATAACAATAAATAACAATTCATCATTTTATCATTTGTAATGCCATAGACTTTGTCACCGCCTAACTGTATAATTGTTAATGATTTAGAGTGCTACAATTACTGATAAGAAGAGTGGGAAAATATGAAGCAATTTAAGAAGGTATATATAGAGATCACAAACATATGCAATCTTCGGTGTGATTTTTGTCCACAAATAAGCCGGAGATTAGAATTCATGCAAGTGGATACCTTTAGTAAGATTCTAGAACAGATCAAACCCCATACCAACTACATATATCTTCATGTGAAGGGAGAACCTTTACTTCACCCTTCATTAGATCAATTACTAGATTTAAGCTATGAAGAGGGTTTTCAAGTCAACATTACTACAAATGGAACGCTAATCAGCAAGGTCAGGGAGAAGCTACTGACAAAACCAGCTGTGCGACAAATAAATTTTTCGTTGCACAGCTTGGACGGCAACAAAGAGTTTGATAACAGAGATAATTATATTCAAAGCATTTTATCTTTTACAAGAGCTGCAATAGAAAATACAAAAATGCTTGTGTCATTACGGCTATGGAATTTACATGAGCTTAGTAAATCCCCTCTCGAGAATCGAAAAAATGAAGAAATTCTAACATTGATAGAGCAAGAGTTCGATTTGAATTACAGAATCCAAGAAGCCGTTGGATTGAACAGAGGGATAGAAATCACCGACAGAGTGCATGTGAATCAGGACCATCAATTCCAATGGCCTGACTTAAAAGAGAAGGACAGAAACCTCAATGGTTTTTGTTATGGTCTGCGAAACCAAGCCACCATATTAGTGGACGGTACGGTTATCCCATGCTGTTTAGACGGTGAGGGCATTATCAGCTTGGGCAATATACATCAGACTAGTTTTTCTGATATTATAGAAAACACACGCGCGAAGGATATTGTAAATGGGTTTTCTAAGCATAAAGTGGTAGAAGAACTTTGCCAAAAATGTGGTTATATGAAAAGGTTCTAGTGGGTTACAGACTGCTAATTCATGGTTACACGCTTTAAAAATTCTATGACCGAAGCAGTGATTTCTGATGTAGCACCTTCCCAACTCCAAGAGAAAGTGATAGAATCAGAGAGTTAAAAAGAGAATTAAAAGAACATGATAGAAAACAAGGGAGAAATATAATGGAAATTTTAATGAATTTACTGCTTATGTTAGGTGGAGTAGCTGTATTTATGTTTGGCATGAAGCAGATGAGCTCTGGTTTGGAGCAAAGCGCAGGATCGGGGATACGAAATCTTTTCAAAAAAATCAACAAAAACAGAGTCTTTAATTATGGGACTGGAATCGCGGCTACTGTACTTGTCCAATCTTCTTCAGCTTCTTCTATAATGACAGTAGGACTTGCTCATGCGAATATTGTAACAGTCAAGCAGGGCTCAGGTTTTATCTTAGGCGCAAAAGTAGGCACCACTCTTACAGCATTTATATTTGCCCTTTCAGGTATCAGCAAGGGTGGCTTTAGCATTAGCTCTGTTTTTGCAGCGGTGGCATTTGTCGGTGTCATGATTATTTTTATCACTAGTAACGAATTACTTAATAAAATTGCGCCATTTTTAATCGGGTTTGGAATGCTATTTATCGGGCTGGAAGTGATGGAATTCGCAATCGGTGGGCCAGATTCAACATTTAGCATTCAACTCTCCAAAGTCTTCAAATATGAAATCATGCAAAATCCCATCTTGCTGGTGATATTAGGAATCCTTTTTACAGCCATCATACAGTCATCTACGGCAGCAACAGGTGTTTTTATCGCTTTCCTGGCTACGGGAGTTATCCACAATATAGATCAATCATTCTTCTTAGTAATGGGAGCAAATATAGGAACCTGTAGCGATGGTATTATGGCCTCCCTAACCACGAACGCCAATGGGAAACGAATCGCCTTATTCCATCTAATTACCAGTGTAATTGGCGCAATAGCTTTTATGATTATTCTGATTATTTTTAGAACACCGATTACCGGTATGTTTGAAAGCCTATTCCCAGGAAAACCCCAGTTTAGCTTAGCTACATTTAATTTGATTTATAATACTCTTTACACCTTAGTATTGCTTATATTTATTGATCCGTTAGTAAATTTAGTGACAAATTTGGTGAAAGATAAGGAAAAGAACCTGGAAGAAGTGTCATATATTGATGAGCGTTTCTTGCAAACCCCAGCGATTGCAATTGAACAAGCATTAAAGGAATTGTACGATATGCTGATTCTGGCAAAGAAGAACATTGACCGCTCTTTTGCTTCATTGGTCAATGAAGATATGAGCGAAAGCAAAATAATAGCCGATGCTGAAGATCGTATTGATTTTTTAACAAATAAGCTTACAAGCTTTTTCATTAAAATTTCATCATTTACTAAATTACCTGATGACGAAAAGCTGATTGGAGGATTGCATCATGTAACAAACGATATTGAGCGGCTGGGAGACTATGCGGTACTTATAGTAAAAGAAACCAGCTACATGAAGGAAAATGATGTTAAGTTTTTAAATCAAACCAAAGCTGAGTTTGACCAAATCTACAGAAATATATCAGATATGTTCGATTTAGGGTTTGATGCGTTTACAAAGCGCACAACCAAAAATCTAAAGAAAATTTCAATCCTACAAAAGGATATTAATATACTAATATCCTCCACGCGTGACGAACATGTGGCACGTCTAGGCTCCGGGATGTATCCTGTTGAGGTATCAAATAGCATTTATTCCGTTCTGTTTTCATTGCAAAGAATATCGGATCATATTGTGAACATTGCTTTCTCGATTCGATCCACCACCGGAAGTAAAGCAGAAGCATTCCAAGTCATTGAAAGAGAAAAGAAAAAAACGGAAAGTGCAGATCGGAAGGCTTCTCGAGAATCGAATGTGAAAAAGTGATAAACCTCTATATAATATGGCTTCTAGAGGATAAAAAGATACCGCAGAAAGATACATTGTATCAATCTACGGTATCAGTTTTGGCAAATGACCAAACGATTGATACAATGCACCTATTTTACATCAAATGCACCGCTTTCAGGTGCCGTTTTTTGATGCTTACTGTTTGTAGCATAGCGGACAGAAAGGACTAAAGGGACAAAACCCGACTCCCTATTGAAGCATTATTGCGTAAGGGCATCCATCAGATTCCAAGATTACCCTTGTTTTAACTGGGAGTATTCTTCTTGTTCCACATCAGGTTAACCAAATACCCTAATTGCGGGACAGAATGTATCTCTTTTATTCGTTAACGACAGGAGTCCCATAGCCTTGAGGTGCTGACCGAACTGACCCGAAAGCATATGGAGGAAAACGCATCATTGGCTCGGAATCAGGAAGCCTACCAAGAACGCTATAACGACCTTCTTGCGAGATATACCGCCGCTACCGAGCGGATTACGGAACTCACGGAAATTAAGGAAAAGCGCAAATTACAGCAGACCATTCTCTCAGCTTTTGCTGACACAATGGAAAAACAGGAGCAGACGCTTAACGAGTTCAAGGAGGAGTTTTGGGTGGAACCCGTGGAAAAAGCCATCGTGTTATCAGACCACAGAATGGTGTTCACTTTTATGAATGGTGCAGAAATCGAATCATAACAATTCGATTGAATCAAGGTCGAACTTAATCAGTCCATCATCCCTCATTTTGGCAAGTTCCCGCGATAATGAAGTTCTTTGTACACCGATTTTTTCGGCCAATGCTTTTTTTGTTATACTGAGCTTAATTATATTCCCGTTTTGCTTTTTAAGCTCATAATCAAGGTAGCTCATAATGCTTTCGCGGATTGTCCTGTTCACATAATGTTTTATTCTGTCTCCAAGGATCACCGTATGATCTGATACATATTCAAGATAGCTCCTTAAAAAATCATGATTATCTGAAAGCAACTGAAATAATCGGGTTTTGTTTATCTCCAGAATCACTGTGGGCTGTTTCGTAGTAACGGTCATCGGGTAGTGCGGATTCTTTGAAAACATAAGATTTCCGCCAAGAACATCGCCGTTGAAAAACTCCGCTATTTTCATGAGATTTCCGGATTCATCAATACGTTCTATAACAACTTTCCCCGAAAGAATGATTTCCAGCTTTGAACACACTTCCCCCACGAAATGAACAATATTGTTCTTTCCGTATTCAGTTGTTTTAAAGCTCCCTTCATTCAGAAAAAGTTTAATTTCTTCAGGTTTTATTGATTTGATAAGGTTAACCTGTTTCATTGCCCCCAAATAATATTTCACAAACAATCCTCCCAAAGTGTTACATTGGTAACACCTATTTGGTTATTTTATCACTATAATAAGAACATATCAATAGGAGGAGGGCAAGTATGGATATATTTACAATTGCATTCTGGGTCATAGCGATTGTACTTACTGCTATTTCGCTTATTAAGGACAAAAAGAAAACATTTGCGGCGATGAAAAAATCGAAAGGCATGATGGGGAATATGCTGGGAGAGATTATCGCCATCATCTTCATAATCGGTCTTGTTTTAACTTTTATTCCACCTGAAACCATAAAGTCGGTTTTAGGCTCGACAAACACGTTTGTGTCAACCGTCGTTTCGGCACTTGTTGGGAGCATTACCCTCATACCGGCTTTTGTTGCTTTTCCCTTGGTTGGGTCTTTGGTCGACGTAGGAGCGAGCATCGTTCCGGCAGTCGCTTTTCTGACGACACTCACAATGGTAGGTATTGTCACGTTCCCGCTTGAAAAAAAGGAGTTCGGAACAAAATTTGCGTTGACCAGAAACGTTCTGAGCTTCGGCTTTGCGATTGTAATAGCATTAACCATGGGGGTGACTTTATGAAGGCTGTTGCGATGATTAAAAAGAACAAACTACTTTTCCTCGTAGCGCTTTTATATGCAGTGATATTTATTGTATCACCTGACAAGGCGACGAAGTCCGTTGGGAACAGTGTTTATTATTTAATTGAGATGCTTCAGGTACTGCCAGTTATCTTTCTGCTAACAGTTGTGATTGAAGCTTTGGTTCCCAAAGAAATGATAATGCGCGGTTTCGGTGAAAAATCAGGCTTTAAGGGTAACCTGCTTGCATTATTGCTGGGCAGCATCTCGGCCGGCCCGATTTATGCCGCATTTCCTATCAGTAAGACCTTGCTTGGAAAAGGTGCAAGTATCCCCAATATTGTCATTATTCTAAGTGCTTGGGCAGTCATCAAAGTTCCCATGCTTGCCAATGAAGCAAAGTTCCTTGGTGTGAACTTCATGATGATCAGATGGGTGCTTACGGTTATAGCAATCTTTGTCATGGCTTATATTACAGGCATGCTTGTAAAGAAGAAGGACTTACCGGCAGATTCAGATACAGCAAGAGGGTTGGAAATAAAGGAAGACTATTGCATTGGTTGCGGCCTTTGTGTGAAAATGTTCCCTGAATATTATGTAATGAACAATAACAAAGCCGTAGTCAGAAAAGCACCGGAAGGGAAGGACGCGTTGGAGGCAATTCAGGAATCTGTCGAGAAATGCCCGTCCAAAGCGATTATGTTTAATAAGGGAGATAAAGTATCATGAAATATATAGCCAACGCTATTCGCATACTGTTTCTCGCACTATTTATATTTCTGCTTGCAAACGGGAAAGTCGTGCTGTGGCTTGCCTTGTTTGCGATAAGTTTGATTGCCGCTCTGATTTTCGGCAGGGTTTACTGCGGGTATGTCTGCCCTATGAATACCCTGATGGGTCCCGCCATGTGGCTTTCCAAAAAGTTCAAGCTTCAGACAGCGGATGCGCCCAAGTGGCTGAAAAACGGTTATTTTGCATGGATAACCTTGGGTATCAGCATAGCAATTATGCTTCTGTCAAAAAGACTGTTACACATTGACTTGCCGATTCTGCCGTTCTGGCTGGTTATGTCGATACTTATTACGCTCAGATACAAACCGGCCGTATTCCACAACCTCATCTGTCCATTCGGTGCTCTTCAAAGAACTTTCGGCAGATTCGCAAGGCTGTCGGAAAAGGTTGATAAAGATGCCTGTGTCGGCTGTAAGCTCTGCGAAAAAGCCTGCCCCTCCAATTCAATTGCTGTTTCTTCGGAAGATAATAAGGCCGTGATAAACACCGCATTGTGCCATCAATGCACAAATTGCCGACAGGTTTGTCCCAAGAGTGCTATTCACTACAGCAAATAAAGCATCATATAGCTTGGTTTGTTGTAATTGCAACATACTGAGTATGGCGCTGTATGATATAGTAGTGTAGTAAACTTCACTTGCAATACAACATGTGATAGAACATAGGAGGTATGCGGTTATGGTTGAACAGATTTTCAAACTGTCTGTGGGAAATGAAAAGACTATAGAAAAAGTCATATTTGATGGAAACATTCATTATCTCCACATGGTGTTTAACAAAGACGAAGGATTGCCGGAGCATTTTTCCAACTCAAACGTATACATGACTGTTATTCGTGGGAGGCTCTCTATTAGCCTTAATGAACAGGAAACCCATGAATACGAGGCCGGAACTCTTCTGAAAATCCCGTTTCAAACAAAAATGAATGTTAAAAACCTGCATGATGAAACATTGGAGCTGATCGTGGTAAAGGCACCTGCCCCGAAAGGCTGAGAAAACGAAGGAGGCAAGCGGATGAAAAAATATCGGTGTATTCCCTGCGGATATATCTATGATCCCGCAGTCGGCGACCCTGACGGCGGAATTGCCCCAGGCACGGCATTTGAAGATATCCCCGATGACTGGCAGTGCCCAATCTGCTTTGTTGGTAAAGAAGATTTTGAACTTGTAGAAGAATAAAGGAGGAAAACAAATGAGTATGTTTTGTTATCAATGTCAGGAGACGGCGAAAAACACAGGCTGTACAATAAAAGGTGTTTGTGGAAAGAATGAGGAGGTTGCAAAGCTGCAAGACCTTCTGATCTACACGCTTAAGGGCATCTCGGATATTGTTGTAAAGGGAAAGGTTGATATCAGTAACCTCGATAAGGCCAATTATGATGTTCTACGCTGCCTGTTTATGACAATAACCAACGCGAATTTTGACGATGGTTCGATTGAAAAGCAAATTATGAAAATGATTGCTATTAGGGACGAACTCAGAAAGTCTGTTACCGCTGGGAATTTATGCGACGCCGCATCCTTCACCGTGGATTCCAGAGAGTCCATGCTTGAAAAAGCTGCCGCTGTTGGTGTGCTTTCAACCGTAAACGAGGACGTGCGTTCTCTCCGGGAGATGATCACATATGGTCTTAAGGGCATGGCGGCTTATGCCGAGCATGCAAAGAACATTGGAAAGGAAAATCTGGATATAAACGCCTTTATATATGAAGCGCTGGCGGCAACTCTGGATGATTCCCTTACTGCCGATGATCTGGTTGCGCTGACGCTGAAAACCGGCGAATACGGCGTTAAGGTCATGGCGCTTCTGGACGAGGCCAACACATCCAGATTCGGTAATCCCGAAATCACCGAGGTCAATATTGGTGTCAGAAAGAATCCGGCGATTCTGATTTCCGGCCACGACCTTATCGATCTGGAACAATTGTTGGATCAGACAAAGGGTACCGGTGTGGATGTGTATACCCACAGCGAAATGCTCCCCGCTCATTATTATCCCGCTTTCAAAAAATATGATAATTTCGCGGGCAACTACGGCAACGCCTGGTGGAAGCAGCTTGATGAATTTGTTTCCTTCCATGGTCCCATCCTGTTTACCACCAACTGCATCGTCCCGCCCAGAAGCGAGGAGGTCAGAGGCAGAATTTTTACCACCGGTTCCACCGGCTATCCCGGCTGTAAGCATATTATGGCGGATAAAAACGGCAAAAAAGATTTTTCCGAGATCATCGCGCTTGCCAAAACTCTTCCTGCACCCGATGAAATTGAAACCGGCAGCATTGTCGGCGGCTTTGCGCACAATCAGGTAATTGCCCTAGCCGACAAGGTTGTCGATGCCGTCAAATCCGGAGCGATTAAGAAGTTTTTCGTTATGGCCGGCTGTGACGGACGCATGAAGTCCAGAGAATATTACACTGAGTTTGCAGAAAAGCTACCGAAGGACACCGTTATTCTGACAGCAGGCTGCGCAAAGTATCGCTATAACAAGCTGAAGCTGGGCGATATCGGCGGGATTCCAAGAGTGCTGGACGCCGGTCAGTGCAATGACTCCTATTCATTGGCTGTCATCGCGTTGAAGCTCAAAGAAGTGTTTGGTCTCGATGACATTAACAAACTGCCGATTGTGTATAATATCGCCTGGTACGAGCAGAAGGCCGTTATTGTACTCTTAGCGCTGCTGTCTTTGGGCGTGAAGAACATCCACCTCGGTCCAACACTACCGGGTTTTTTGTCACCTAATGTGGCCAAAGTGCTGGTTGAAAAGTTTGGAATAGCAGGCATCGGTACCGCTGATTCAGATATTGAGTTATTCATGGCTCAATAGGTAAAAATAGTCCCGCCGTTATGGTATAATCATAGTGGCGGGGCTCTATTAATGATGGAGGTCTTTTCTATGAAACTGGGAATTATTATCGAGACAAAAAAATTTGAAAAGTCATGGAACGCGATGCGTTTTGCCGTTACAGCCAAAAAGAACGGGCATGAAGTTAAGGTGTTTCTCATGGGAGAAGCCGTTGAAATAGAGAACCTTCACCACGACAAATTCGACGTGGCCGCTCAGGTAACGGCTTTTCATGAAGTGGGCGGTGAACTTCTCGCTTGCGGAACGTGCCTGAAATCGAGGAACATGGACGGAAGCGACGTCTGCCCGCTATCAACAATGATAGATTGCCTGAAGCTGGTAGATTGGGCAGATAAAACAGTAACATTTTAGAAAAGTAACTAAAAATGTTTTGGGCTTATTTGATTATAGTGACAAATAATGGAATGATTATCCGTTTTAAATTGTTCCGCAAG
>LSQX01043845.1_pt1 | contig 10131 bp, 6 predicted proteins | sample 654561 | NCBI WGS metagenome assembly LSQX01 (sample SAMN04489861, study PRJNA283612) | anaerobic digester metagenome | isolation source: 4 biogas reactors fed with cattle manure at either 37C or 55C with and... | place: Denmark: Kongens Lyngby | collected 2014
CCATTACTTCCAGGCATTCCGCCAGATGAACGGTATACCAGAGTTCATCGGGAAAGAGTGCAGAAGCTTCCTGATAGAATTGATACTTCAAAGCAAAATCTTCTCGCTCATCGAGCCAGTCGCCACACTGGTTAAGCAGATGGAGTGCGGAGTGCTCTTGAACAGGATCGAGCCCGATAGCCTTCTTGATCTGTTGGAAAGCTTTTTCCCAATTTTTCAGATAAATCTGATTGATACCTGAATACAAAAGAACAGGAGGATCATCGGCTTTTATCTGCTGTGCTTTGAAAAAATAACGATCAGCCTCATAATGTTTGCCCAATTTGGCGTAAGCTTTTCCAAGGTGCATCCAGGGCAAAGCTGAATCACTGTGTGTCTTGGCCTGTTCTTCCCACTCTGCTATAAGACCCTCCATATCATCTCGCCGCAGATACAGATTCTCCAAGGCCGCAGCAACAGCGTAGTCGTCTGGTGAATGAGACAGGTGAAAGCGATACCATTGCAGAGCTTGGTTCGGATAGATAATATCAATCTGGTTTTCGAGAAAAGACAATCCCATGGAAAGACTGGCCGGATGCCAATAATGAGAGAGTTTTGGAAAGGAAACAAAAGAAGGTTCTTGGGAGGAGCGAGAAGCCACATTATCCAGCGAAGCAATCCACTGCTGATGCCATCTTTCAAGTTTCTCTTCTGAGACAGAAGGACTGATCAGACAGCGCATTGCATAACGATATTCTTTCCTGGCCACAAGATTGGTCACTATATATTGCCAGTCCCAGGCGCTGTATTCTTTTTCTTCCCTCCAGTTGAAGACAGCATAACGCAAACCCTCTTCCTGTTGAAACATCATGACATAGTGCATGATATCCGTAAAATTCGTCCGGTGGATGTCCTTATAAAAATTTCCATAATAATAAGGAGCGTCAACGGTTATGTTGTCTTCGTCTTTTATGTTGAAGCTGTCAGAATGCAGATCATAAAGCAGATTCCCGACATCTGGTGTTGCGACAACATTGGCACCCTTATTTTCCGCGGGATGAGGAGGGGCATATAAAATCCATGCTCTTTCCTCCCCTTTCTTCACAGGGAAAAAGATACCGGGTTGTTCTGCATTGTGCATATAAGAAGCCCACATGAATCCCATATAATCAAGAGACGCATGTTCTTCTTCAGCAGTGAAGCTGAAAGACATATCGATGGCATCGCCTCCGGAAAATGTGTAGACCATCTCGCAACCCAGACCCCAGCTGGAACTTTCCCTATCCCAACGTACACGAACCCTATTGGGAGCGTCTACCGTGAAACACATGGGATCCGTGCGTACCGTAAAAAAGTTTCTTTTCCTGTTTTCTGAATTGCCGGAAAAAATATGCTCCAAGTTGAGATTGCTTTGCTTAAAAACAGCTTTCCAGGGATAAAGGGTGTGTACAAGCCCTGTGATTCCGGCTCCGTAATCTTTGTGGCGGCTCCCGCTGAACCACCCATAGAGATTGCCGCCACCCACAAAAGCATAGATAAAATCATTTTCAGGCACATCAAACCAGGAATTCTCTGAGTAAGCTTTCCCTTCAGGATCAGGCGGAGCAGATTGCACATGAATATGCATATCCTCTTCCAAAAGAATAGAGGTACTGGTGCCCGTCTTATTCACATCTCCGGCCCAATGAACCCGAAAGGGCTTATGCCCCTGGCTAAAGGCAAAGAGAACGATCCGGTCGCCCCTGTGAAAAAAATAGTCTCCCGGCGGAGGGGACAAAACGATGCCCTCATGAAACTCTGAGCCTGAAATACTGACTCTTAAACAAAGAATATTTTCAGGTCTCGTTATTTTGGAGGTGAAGTCGTCCAAGTGATTTGCTTCCGGAACCTCATCGCCCGCAAAGGAAGAGAGTGGTAAAAAATATAGAAGAAATATCAGGACCAGAGCTCTTAAAGGATGGGATGGCGATAGAATAAAGGACATGGTACAGGCTAAACCTTTTTTGAATAAAGAGGCAATGCAGCAAAAAAAATCAGTATACCGAATCAAAAGAAGGATTCTAAAATGTTACAGCCACTCTTTAAGTTGCTGAATCCATTGAGAAAGAGAAAGACTGGAATTTTTGTCGCCCGACAGCCGGCCACGCATCTTCTCATGCAAAAAATCAGCAAGTTCTTTATGCCCTGCTTTTCTGTCAAATCCTAACAGAACAAAGCTTGAAGAATCATCTGAAGTGCTCTCAGACTCAACCGCCTCCTCAAAGCCTCTGAAATCAGCCGGGTTTGGTTTAGCCCTCCTGTTTTTGATTTAATGACAGTAGAATCTTCGTTTTCTCCCCCTTTGATCGAAAGAAACCTTAATGAATACTATTCCTTCTTCTGATAGCTGGCATCCCTTATCCTGGACAGGTAAAAAAGCTTTGCAGCAACCTGTCTACAAAAATCAGCAGGAAGTGGACAGCTGTCTGGAACTGCTCCAGTCAAAACCGCCCCTCGTATCCCGGGGCGAAGTGGACCGGCTTTTGCATGAACTGGCTGAGGCCGCATCAGGGGAGCGTTTTCTCCTCCATGGAGGCGATTGTGCCGAGCGTTTTGCTGATTGTGCCGCTGATGCGCTCCGTCGAAAACTGGAAGTTCTTCTGCAAATGAGCTTGGTTCTGACCTATGCCACGCGAAAGCCCGTCATCCGTATCGGACGCTTGGCCGGACAATATGCCAAGCCCCGCAGTGCCGATGAAGAAATGGTGGACGGCAAAACCCTGCCCGTATACCGCGGGGATCTGATCAATGAATTTGCGCCTCAGGAGCAGGCCCGCAAGCCTGATCCACAACGTATGATAGAGGGCTATCATCATGCCGCAGCCAGCCTGAATTATCTGCGTGCCCTCATAGAAGGGGGCTTTGCTGACCTCCACCATCCCGAAAAATGGGGAGCCCATTTTCTCCATCAATGCGCGGACAATGCCGACTACAGACGTATTCTTGATGCCATTGCCGATGCCGTACACTTCATGGATATGCTCGGCGGCGATGCGGCGGAACAATTGAAACGGGTGGCTTTTTATACCTCCCATGAAGCCTTGCTTCTGCCCTATGAGAGTGCTCTGACTCGTCTGGAAGATGGGGACAATTACTATAATCTCGGCGCCCACTATCTGTGGCTCGGTTATCGCACTTCACAGCTGGCGGGCGCCCATGTTGAATACCTTCGTGGTATCAGAAATCCCATAGGAATCAAAGTCGGCCCGGCCATGGATCCGCTGAATCTGGTCGAACTCGTAAAATATCTGAACCCTGCTCAAATACCGGGGCGAATCACACTCATCAGCCGTTTTGGCGCTGGGAAAGTCAAAGATCTCCTCCCTCCCGTCGTTCAGGCTGTCACCAAAGCGCGCCAGTCCGTTCTGTGGTGCTGTGATCCTATGCATGGCAATACCGAAAACCTGCCAAAGGGACGGAAGACCCGACATGTCAAAAACATCTTTGCCGAACTGGAAGAGAGTTTCAAGATACACGCTGCTCTGGGCTCCAATCTGGGAGGCATCCACTTTGAACAGACCGGTGAAGAGGTAACGGAATGTCTGGGCGGAAATGTTGCCTTGCACGATCTGGACGATCATTATGAAACAGCCTGTGACCCCCGTTTGAACGGTGCCCAGGCACTGGAAATGGCTTTTCTCCTGGCCAGACTCCTCCGATAAGGCGTAAGTCTGCTTTATCTCAGGGCACAAATCCCGGCTTTTCCTTGTTCATTACACTGTGACTGTTCCAGGTAATTCGTAATATAAAGATGCCTGCAAAGGAATTGAACCATGCCCAAGGGACTTCCCCGAAAAAGTTTTGAATGGAACTACTGTGCCACCTGTGGAAGCACTCTTGTACAGGATCATGACGGTGAACAGGAGCGCCCTTATTGTGCAGCCTGTGATCGTTTTTTCTATAGAAATCCTATCCCGGCTTCTTGCCTTTTTATCGCCGATGAGCAGAACCGCCTCTTGTTCGGACGTCGGGGCGTGGAACCCTGCAGCGGATGCTGGGCCTTGCCGGGCGGTTTTATGGAACTGCTGGAAAGTGCTGAAGAATGCGCCCTCCGTGAAATGGAAGAAGAAACAGGCTTGCAGGGAGTTGACCCTGTATTACTGGGCACTTGCAGCAGCAGAAGCCCCGATAAAGGGGCTGTTCTGGTTCTGGGATTTGCGATCCGAAACTGGTCCGGGATCCTCACACCCGGTTCCGATGTACGTGAGCTGGCTTTCTTTTCCCGACATGAACGCCCGGAGCTCCCTTTCGACGCACACCGCTCTTTATTGGCCATTTATGATACCCTATACTCATGACACAAAGATTGCTGACTAAATATGGAATCAGAGGAGAAGCCGCCCGAAATGCCGCCAGGAAAGCCATTCATAGCGCGCGACAGGCCGGATGGACAACAAAAAAGATACAGAAAACCCTTCGCCAGACAGTGCAAAAACCACAGTCACGGCTGCGCGATCCCATTTTCTCGCCCCTGGCTCAATTGCTTGCAGGAAGTGCGGCCCCAGCCTCCGGAAAAGTACAACGGACTCCAGACAAAGAAAGTATTTCTTTTGCGCAATGGGGCACAGACATAGACCCGGCCGCCATCAGACAGATGCACGATGCCTGTTCGCTACCTGTAGCTGTCAAAGGCGCCCTGATGCCTGATGCTCATGTGGGTTACGGCCTTCCCATAGGCGGAGTCCTCGCTACGGATGATGTGGTGATCCCCTACGCCGTGGGCGTGGATATTGCCTGCCGCATGAAACTTTCCGTTTTTGATATGCCTGTTTCCCTTCTGGACGATACGAAAGACACGAGACTGAAAGAAGCCGTTGAACAGGAAACACGCTTCGGCATCGGGGCGAACTTTAAAAAACGGCGATCCCATAAAGTCATGGATGAAGACTGGTCTGTCTCCCCTGTCACAAAAAAAATGAAAGATACGGCCTGGTCACAACTGGGAACAAGTGGCAGTGGCAATCATTTTGTTGAGTTCGGAACCATTGACGTTTATGACGAGGCCTTCGGTGTTGAGCCCGGTTGTTATCTGGCCCTCTTGAGCCACAGCGGAAGCCGGGGCACGGGTGCGGAGGTCTGCAAGTATTACAGCGCAAGGGCACAGTCTTCCTGTAAAGAGCTTCCCCGGGAACTGATGCGCCTTTCCTGGCTCGATCTGAAGCAGACGGAAGGCCGTGACTACTGGAAGGCCATGGAACTCATGGGACGCTATTCCGCCGCCAATCATGAGTTGATCCACCGTCATATTGCCGAGCGCCTCGGTGCGCAGCTTCTCTTTGAAGTGGAGAACCACCATAATTTCGCCTGGCGGGAGGTACATGACGGACGGCGCGTGGTGGTTCATCGCAAGGGAGCCACTCCAGCCCGGAAAGGCCAGGCCGGAATCATCCCCGGTTCCATGGCATCCCCGGCCTATGTGGTTCACGGGCTTGGCAATGAAGACAGTTTGTGCAGTGCTTCCCATGGTGCCGGACGCAATGTGAGCCGAACCCGGGCCAAAAAGATGTTTTCCTGGCATCAGCTGAATGAACTTCTGGAAAAGAACCGGGTCACTCTTCTCTCCGCCGGGCTCGACGAATCGCCCATGGCCTATAAGAACATAGAAGAAGTCATGGCCGCCCAGGGTGATCTGGCTGAGATCAAGGCCAGATTTTTCCCCCGTCTGGTCAAAATGGCTCCCGCCGGCGAACGTCCTGAGGACTGAACCGCCAATCTGGTACCTTTCTTCAACGCATTTCTCATCCTTTTCAAAACAGCTGGTAGAGAAATGAAGGGGCTATCAGGTAAAATGGTGCCCAGTGAACTGTTAATTCAGGACTCAGGAGAGCTCTTTTATTTATGTGGCGTTTTGTACATATTACCGATCTTCATCTTGCGAGCAGCAGGGACGGTGTCTGGAACAACGGTTTTTTGTGTTCCATGATGCCCGAAGTGATGGACTGTCTGCGTGACGACCTGCAGAAAATCAATCCGGACTTTCTGCTCCTGAGCGGCGATATTGTAAGCAATACCACCCGTGAGTCTGTTTTCCAGGCCCGGGACATGGTGGAATCTCTGGGGTTTCCCTATTATCCTCTGGGCGGCAACCATGATTGCTACAGCCGTGAATCCAGACAATGGTTTCTTGATGCCTATGCCCATCGCTTGCCGAATAAGAAAACCTGGTACTCTTTCACACACAAGCAGACAGGTTTTTACGCGCTGGATCCCTGGTGGATGCACCCCGATGGAAGTCTCTCCCCTTCAGCGGAAAAAAAAGCGGAGGCAATGCAGCAGTTCAATTTGAATAATATGCGCTGGGCCCTCCCGAAAGAGCAGCTGCTCTGGCTCGAAGAAGAACTGGCCTCAGCCACGGAAGAGTCCGTGTGTATTGCAACGCATTATCCCATGCTTTCCGTCCCTGATCGTTTGCTTCAGCTCGGATTCAAGAATGCCGGGAGTCTGGAAAATGGGAAAGTGATCGCCGAAAAAATCGCCGATTTTCCCAAAGTGCGTCTGGTTCTTTCCGGTCATGTTCACGCCAACACGATCCAGCCATATAAGGGAGTTTATCATGTGACCACCTCTTCGCTTCCCGAATATCCCGTGGAATTTCGGGTCATTGAGGTGCATGACGACCAGTGGAAAATCACGACACAAAAGCTCAGTGATCCTTCCTTTGCCCAGCGGTCACTCCTGGCCGGTCATGACTTTACAGCCGGATTACCCGAAGACCGCAAACTGTCCATAAAGATTGAAAACACCTGATGTGTTCCCCTTTGTATGAGCCTTTATCCTTCCAGGATGAACGCTGAATGAGACTGTTAAAAAAGACTTTAAGGAGATTTTACAGTGCGTCTATTGCAAATCAGTTGTCTCTTGCTTCTCATGGCCTCCTGGGCTGTGGCACAACAACCGGTATATCTGAGTACGTCCCCCGCTGATCATACTTTACAGGCTGATGAGGCCACTCCGGTCATGAAGACAGCCTTGCGGGTTCTTTCCGAAGAGATCGCCAAGCGGATAACAAGCGAAGGAGCCGGTATCACAGCAGGAGATAACCCGATCTTGAAGGTGAGTCTCAAGCATGAGTCAATCCTTCCCGAAGAGAGTTATCAAATCGCCCTTGAAGAGAACAGCCTGGTCATTTCGGGACATGACGGCCGGGCTCTTATCTTCGGCGTTGGGCATGTCCTGCGCAACAGTCTGTACGGGAAAGATACCCTCCAGTATCGAGGCGGAGCCACGGACATCTGCACGCCCGCCTACCCCATGCGTGGCCATCAGCTGGGCTATCGCTACAATGCAAACAGTTATGACAAATGGGATGACAAGCAATTTGACCTGCATATCCGTGAACTGGCCCTCTTCGGCACGAACAGCATCGAAAACATCCCTTTTCAGGATTCCATCCCCAGCCCGCACATGCCTCTTGACCGTCGGACCATGAACCGCCGCATGAGTGAAATCTGTGCCGATTACGGCCTGGATTACTGGGTATGGACACCAGCCGTCTTTGATCTCGCTGATCAGGAACTGCGCCAGGCCCATCTGGATGAATATAAAGAACTTTTTAAAGACTGCCCCGAGTTGACCGGTGTTTTCTTTCCCGGCGGCGATCCGGGCGCAAACCCTCCCGAACTGGTTCTTCCTTTTCTTTATGACCTTGTGGAGCCTCTGGCGGAAACCCATCCGAAAGCGAAGATCTGGCTGTCTCTTCAGTGGTTCACTGTGGAGCAGTGTGAAGACCTTCAGCGCTGGATCGACAGAGAGCAGCCCGAGTGGTTCGGTGGTCTTGTTTCCGGGCCGGGCAGCCCCGATGTGCCGGAAACCCGCAAACGTCTGAACAAAGCCTATCCTCTGCGCCACTATCCCGATATTACTCATACCGTACGCTCTCAGTATCCCAATCCCTGGTGGGATCATGCCTTTGCGGTTACCCTGGGCCGGGAAGCCATCAATCCCATGCCCCATTTCTATGGATTTGTCCACAACTTCTATGCGCCCATGACTGTGGGCTTCATCACCTACTCAGACGGTATCAATGATGACGTGAACAAGATTGTCTGGTCCCGTCGTGGCTGGGATCCTGAAGTGAGAGTACAGGATATTCTCGAAGAATACACTTCCTTCTTCTTCCCTGCAGGTGATGAAAAACTCATTGCCGAAGGCATATCCGCTCTGGAACGCAACTGGACCGGCGATCTGGCGAGTAATGGCGGGGTTACGGCTACCCTGAAGCTCTGGCAGGGTCTGGAAGATACTTATCCCCAGTTTGCTGATGACTGGCGCTGGCAGTCCCTGCTGGTGCGTGCCTACTATGATGCCCTCGTCCGTGACCGTATGCTTTTCGAAAGAAAACTGGAAGACAAAGCCAATGCCATCCTCCTCCAGGCGGAGACCATCGGTGCCGATGCAGCCATGAAACAGGCTCTGGAAGTATTGGCGAGCACTGAGGGCGAAGGCGATATTCCTTTCCTCAGAGCTAAAGTCGTTGATTTTTATGCCCAGCTCTTTGAATCCATCGGCCTCCAGTCCAGTGTTCCCATCTATAAAGCGCGAGGCTTCGAGCGTGGCTGCAGCCTGGACTTTATCGACTATCCCTTGAACAACAAATGGTGGCTCGAAGATCAGTTTGAAGAAATTAAAGAACTCAAAAAAGAAGAAGACAAAGTCGAACGCCTCGTTGAAATCGCCCTTTGGGAAACACCCGGTCCCGGATCTTTTTACGATGCCGTCGGCCGTGTGGGACAGTCAGCCCGTGTGAAGCGCGCAGAAGCTTGGAATACCGATCCTGAAATGGAACGCTGCGGCAATCCCGAAGCCTGGTGGTGGGAGCAGGGATTCAGCCGTCGTCGTCTCACCCATCAGAGCACATTGAGCATTCCCTTTTCCATGATGTATGAAGGTCTTGAGCCCGATGCCGAATATATCTTGCGCATTATCGGTGCCGGCGAGGCCTACCCCCGTGCCAACGGTTTTTCCGTGGTCCCCTCCACCTATGAAACGGAGTTGGGTGGTATCAAAGAATTCCCTCTGCCCAATGCCATCACAACGGGCGGCAGCCTGACCATCGACTTTGATCCGTTGGAAGAAGAACATGTGAACTGGCGCCAGCAGTCCCGTATTGCGGAAGTGTGGCTGCTGAAAAAGGGCGATCCAGCCGATAAAATCTGGCATCAGCCCGATGGACATGACGATTATCTAGAGTAATTCGATGGTAATATGCCTGTTGGTATAAATACAGATATCAGCGGCGATTTCCAGAGAACGCTCCACAATATCCCTGGCATCCATATCCGTATGGGCGGCCAGAGCACGTGCGGCGGCGAGAGCATAAGAACCACCAGAGCCGATGGCCAGAATGCCATCCTCCGGTTCAATGATTTCGCCGCCGCCTGATATCAACAGTGACATCTCACTGTTGCTCACAGCCAGAAGCGCATTGAGCTGACGCAGGTATTTATCTGTGCGCCAGTCCTTGCCCAGTTCCACAGCCGAGCGCAGCAGGTTCTTGTTGAATTCCTTGAGCTTTCCCTCAAAACGCTCAAAAAGTGCAAAGGCATCGGCCACAGCCCCGGCAAAGCCCGCCAGAACCTCCCCCTCCGCCAAACGCCGGACCTTCACGGCATTCCCCTTCATTACCGTATCGCCAATGGTGACCTGCCCGTCGCCACCCATGGCGACCTGCCCGTTTTTACGCACACATAAAATTGTTGTTCCGTGAAATTGCTGTGTCATCTTTTGCTCCAGACTCCGAAGGAAGAAAGACTTTGTTTTGAGAATGTCTTCAGTATAACGGATGACCCGCCACAGCTACAATTTGAAAGGAGTTTTAAGCTGTCTATTGATGGAGAAACCAGTGGACCAGATGGACAGAGTGGGCAAAGTGTACAGAGAGGACGTGATTAAGATTACAGATCTTTTTAATCGCCTGTATTTCTTCCGTGTCTTCTGTGCTACTACCCGTCAACTCCCATTGTGTTTTCGAAGAAGTTCATATTGCTGACTCTGCAAGACATGTGCTTTCAAGATATTATGAGCTTCTCGATTCGGCAAGGTGTCTTCAGATAATCACGAACAAACAATGCTTTGGGAAACCCTGAAAAACCTTGAGATTCACTCCTGGGAACG
>LSQX01131877.1_pt1 | contig 10131 bp, 8 predicted proteins | sample 654561 | NCBI WGS metagenome assembly LSQX01 (sample SAMN04489861, study PRJNA283612) | anaerobic digester metagenome | isolation source: 4 biogas reactors fed with cattle manure at either 37C or 55C with and... | place: Denmark: Kongens Lyngby | collected 2014
CTTGCGGGGAGGCGCTTTTTGCGGTCAGATTATTCACAACGAAAATAGAAAAAATGCCCCGCGAAGGCAATCCTGCACTTGTCGGGGAGCAGGTACTCGCGGTGACGGTTCAGCCTTACCCCGTCCAGTGTCGTTCCGTTGCTGGAACCCAGGTCCTCGACAAAGAAACTGCCGCCCTTCAGGAGGATGCGCGCGTGAAGCCTGCTGACCGCTGAAGAATCAATGCAAAGGTCGGCGCCCCCCATATCCCTGCCAATTAAAAATTCTTCGGTGAGAATATAGGCGCGCCGGCCGCCTTCCTCCTCAGGTGTCCCGGGCAATCCCTCGGACAGCTGGGCGATCTTATAGTTGCCGGGTGCCAGATCAAGCTCACGGGTCTTTTCGTGGACGGTGTCCCGGCCAGCCGGCCAGAAAATTGTCCGGGCCAGGCTTTGAATCAGTGAGGACAGTCCCCTTCGCTCATGTGAGGGCGGAGGGCGCTTATGAGGCCCAGGTGATTTCGTTCCTGTCTCCTGCCTGGGATGGCCGGCAAGGGCCCGCGCTTCTTCGAGCAATTCAGCATAAGCCTGGTTGGCAAAAAGTCTTTTGAAACGGTTGGCCGTGAGCGCCTCCCATTGGAAAACACGGGCCAGCAGATCGATCAGGGGCTCGTGCTCCTCTTTCGTCCCGGATAAGCTGAAGGTGAAGGGCAGGCAAATCAGCTTTATTGCAGTTTCACTTTCAGTGCAGCCGGCTGCCGTGAAAATCAGGTCCGGACGCAGCAGCTCCTCTTCGATCAAAAGGAGATGGTCAAGGGCTTCATCGACGGCTTCCATAATCCTTTCAAGGAGCCGATAGCCGGTGATTTTTTCTTTTTCCATGGCTTGGACGGATTCACAAAGAGGCGCGAGACCCCGCGTTTCTGCGTAGAGGACGGTTTTGCCATCCTTATCCGCCAGCCATGACAGGGGCAGAACACTGTCGGGACGATGGCGGAGAAGGCCGGTCTCAAGGTGGGTGTCGGCCTCAAGGCAGGCGGCGGCTCCGGAAGATGACAGCCGGATAAAACCGGGAAGGCCGGTGAACGCCGCCATGCCTGTGATCGCCCTAAAGCCCGTCGATGACCGAGGAGGTGAATACTTTATTGATCAGGTTGTTGGCAAAGGCGATGATATTTTCGCGAAACAGCAGGGCGATGGTGATCAGGACCGCAATAATGATGATGACCTCAAGTGTTCCGAAACCTTCCCATGACAGCCTTTCAGGTTGTTTTTTTTTCTTCACGGCCGCCTCCTTTCCTCATGACACCATGGTGCCTTCCATTATGGTGATTTCCGCTTGCTCCCTTGCGGGACTGCTATGCCTTTGGGGGGCCAGGATGGCGGAATTGACAGATTTTCAAGTTCAAAAGCAGGTCTGCATGCTGACAAGGGCCGGCAGGATGACGGTCACCATGACAACGATCAGATCGATGGCCATGGGGATGACGTAAAGCAGGGAACGCTGTTCGGCCCTTCCCCTCAGCGCGTCGCGGTAGATCTGGCGGCTCCGGTCGGATTGCATGCGGATCAGCTCCAGGATTTCCTTGCCTCCCTCACGTTCGTAGCGGGCCATCAGGCGGAGCGCCGCCTGAACTTCAGGCAGGGGGCAGCGCTCGGCCAGCCGGCCGGCGGCCATGACACTGTCATAGCCCGTTTCAAGCAGAAGGGCCGCGTGCGCGAGACTCAGGGCAACCGGATTGTCAGGATTGGCCCCGGCAATATTGACATGGGCGACCATGCGCAGGGAACGGTCAAGCGTCAGGCCGCTCTCCATCAGGATGTGAAGTGAATTGACGACGGAGGGGTAAAAGAAGCGGAATTGTTCTTTTTGCCTGGCCGCCCTCCCCACGGTCATGATGTCGCGCAGGGTTGAAAAAATGAAGGGTACCAGCAGGATCAAGAACCAGGAAATGCGTCCCGACAAGATGAAGAGGGCAGCGAGCAGGAAGCCCAGGGCGAGGTCAAAACGCTTTTTTGCCAGGTAGGAAGTCCAGGCGTGTTCAGGGTCTTCGGACAGGAGCTGGACCGCGGACGCGACCGACATGCCAACCTGGCCGGGCAGCCAGTCCAGGTAGACGCGTGAGAGAATTTTTGATCCGCCCGCTTTTTCGGATGCGGGCAGGCGGCGGTCCTTATGCTTGGTCTTGTGCTTTTTCCTGATTTTGGTCTTCTCCGGCGCCAGAAGCAGAAGCAGGACGAAGAGGGCGAACATGGCGACCAGGTAGAGTATTTGAAGAGGCAGTGTCAGGGAAGGGGCATTCTGGACCGGCTGGCTGTAAGTCGACGTGTTGCTGAGGACAAAGCGGGCCATGAAGAAGGGGATGATTGCCAGGATCAGGGCTTCGCTCGAATGACCGCGCCGTTCATTGGCCACTTCACTTTGCGCGTTGATCTGGGAGGCGAGGTCCTGGTGGCTTTGGCGGATAAAGACATCCACCCTCCCACCGGTCCGCGCCAGCATGATCAGCATGGTGAAATCGCGCTTGCAAACCGGAAGATTGACCTCCCGGGTGAAGACAGCCAGCGCTTCATTAAGTGACATTTGTGTTTCGAGGTTTTTTCGCAAGCCAAGGAGCGAGCGGACGATCAGGTTGTTTCGCCCAAGCTGCTCGGACAGGGGGTGAACAGACTCAAGGAAGGCCGCCTCCAGGGGGACACCGGCAGAAAGTCTGGTTGAAAGATAGCCCAGGAGGTGCTGGTATTGGGTGAGCAGCATCCTTTCCTCGCGCCGGTGAAAGAGGCGGGCAAGGCCGACACCCAAAAGGAGGGCTCCCCCCGCCGTGGCAGGCCAGCAGGAGGATGTGTCCCCCAAAAAGGAGATCAGGGCCAGGCGGGCGGGAATGACCGAAAGCAGTACCCAGCGGATGGTGGACAGGCAATGGTGGCGGACTGGAAGCCGGTCTTTTCTTCTTCCCGTGTTTTGGGCCCGTCCCCGCTCTTGCCTTTTAGCTTGGTTGTCCTTGTGCATTTTTACCCCTTTCGATTGCCAAGGCGTACGAGATGGACCGTGCGGCGCTGCCTTTCCCGTGCAGTCGGCAGGACTCTTTCTTTCACGCTCTCACGTGGGGGCTGCCTGTCACCCGGCTTTTTGGTGTGGCCGGCGTCAGTATGCGGTGACCGGTAATGGGTGAAAAGCTGAAAAGTTTCGTCCTGAAAACCGGTGACCGAACTGATCTCAGCGACCAGACGCCGGCCGTCCGGCATCCTGACCAGATGAACCATCAGGTCGATTGAAGAAGCCACCATCCGCCTGCAGGCCGCCCAGGGCAGCTGGGAGGCTGGCATGAGCAAAAGCGCCAGCCGGTTGAGCATCTCCCCCGTGCTGTTGCCGTGACCGGTTGACATGGAGCCGGGATGTCCCGTCTGCATGGCCTGGATCATGTCGTAAGCCTCGGCGCCCCTGACCTCGCCGACGATCACCCGGTCGGGGCGAAGCCGAAGCGAGGAGTTGATGAGATTGGAAAGGGAAATGGTGCCGCCGCCGTCGATGGAGGCCGCGCGGGCCTCCAGGCGGACCAGGTTGTGTTTTCCTGTCAATTCGAGTTCCGCGGCATCCTCAACCGTCACGACCCGCTCATCCCGGGGGATGAAGGCGGCAAGCGCATTGAGGAAGGTTGTCTTCCCCGAAGCCGTCCCGCCGCTTATGAAGATGTTCTTGCGGTCACGGACAGCCTCCGCCAGGAAATCGGCTTCGCTTTGGGGGAGGGTCTTGTTGCCGACCAGGGCTTCCATGGAGGGGTGGATCCCCGTGAAACGCCTGATGGACAGGACGGGGCCATTGGGCGCGGCGGGCGGCAGGATGGCGTGCACGCGCGACCCGTCCGCGAGACGCATGTCGGCGATTGGCGAGCGTTCGTGCACCAGCTTATTGGCCCGCCCGAAAAAGCGGCTGATCACATGGGTCATGTGGGCAGCTGAATCGAAAGCCAGGTCGGTTATTTCCAGCTTGCCTGCGCGCTCGATATAGATCTGACCAGGGCTGTTGACCATGATTTCCGTGATGTCCGGTTCATCGAGAAGCGGCTGCAGGATATCCAGCCCCCGCATGGCGTCGAAGAGGTGGCGGATCAGCAGGGTCTTCTCCTGGACGGTCAGGGAGGACCCCTGCGTCCTGCTTGATACCTCCGCGGCGATCATCCGCCTCAATTCATCATCTGAAGGCTCGCTGCCCGGCTCAAGGCGGGAGGCGATGCGCCGGATCCAGTTTTGCTTTTCCTTGTAATCCGGCAGCAAGGTCAGGGACCTTTGAGGGCGGCCGCCGGCCCGGCCGGGTGCTCAAGGATGGCGCAGCTTTGGGGGAGAGCCGCAAGAAAAATCCCCAGTTCGCGTCTGGCCATCAAGGCGGCGGAGGAATCGCCCGGGGGTATGTCGACATAGATGTGGTCGCAAAGGACGGCGATTGAGCCCAGCTTGTCAAGGAGAAGGCCCGCTGTATCGAGCCAGACCGTGGTGGGCTCCGTACAGGTACGGGCATAGCTGCCGCATAGGTGCACCAGCTGCTTCAGGCATTCGCTATCGCAGGCGGTCAGGTCATCCGCCCGGTCGGGCAGCCTGAAGGTCATGTAGCCGCCCTCATGAAGGTAAAGCCAGTGGCCGAGATCGCGGGCCTGCGGCAGGTCTCCGGAGGCGATCAGGCAAAGCAGGTCACCGGCCGTCTGTCCGGGACCCCGGCGAAAGTCATCGGTGAGCAGGTAGAGCGGTTTGACCGGCAGATAGACGACTTGCTTGCCGGATTCCATTTCCTTGCCGATGACATGGCGCGTGATGAATTCGCCCTTGTCCTGGGAGAATGACAGGTGGCAGCCCAAGTGCCGCTGGCCGGTTCCGGGCGCGGACCGGCCGAGCTGATCCGATAAATGGTGGCGGATCATCCGGTCAATCCGGCGCGCGCCCCCAAAGCGGGGAACGGTGCGGGGGAAGCCCTCCATGTCCAGGTCAGAGCCTTCTCCCCAGCACAGGACGATGGGCGAGCCCCTGGCTGAAAGACAGGCCTCCTTCAAGGAAGAAGGGACAATGATCAGGGAGGCCCGCCTTTCAAAAGCGTGGTCGGGCAAAGGCGCCGCAGGCATGGTCACAAGATCGTAGGTGCCTGCTGCCAGCTCCCGGAGGCGCTCTGCCAACCGGCTGACCGAAAGTTGGTATTGGTCAATTAAAACAACCGTGGGTTTCACCTGGCCCATCTGTACCGTGCCTTTCTCGGCTTTGCTGCCTGGGGCCATCTTAGAAAAGAGCCTTGGCTTTTGCGGCCCTGCCAGATGGCAGAAAAGGCCTTGACTTGCCTTTTCGTCAAACTGCGCCCCGCCCCGATGTGTTATAGTGGTTAAAATTGAATATCATCTTATCGCGAGTGGTGGAGGGACTGGCCCTGTGAAGCCCGGCAACCGCGGTGACGCGGCGGTGCTAATTCCTGCAGACAGTTGGTCTGGGAGATGAGGTTTTTGACAGCCTCCTCCGGGGGCTTTTTTGTCGGTATAGGCCTCTTCACGCGCTAAGGATCAGGAGGTAATAAAATGTTTAATTCAACTAACGACGCCTGGCTTTTTACGTCAGAATCGGTTACTGAGGGTCACCCGGATAAAGTTTGCGACCAGATCGCCGACGCCGTACTCGATGCCTTGATCAGCCGCGACCCGTGCGCCCGTGTCGCTTGCGAAACCGTGGTGACGACCGGCCTGGTCCTCGTCCTGGGGGAGGTAACGACAAGCGCCTATGCCGATATCCCGCTGATCACGCGCGAAACACTTCGCCGGATCGGCTATACGGGCAATCACACCGGATTTGACGCTTCCTCCTGCGCGGTTCTGACTTCGATCGACGAACAGTCTTCGGATATTGCCCTGGGAGTTGACTGCTCGCTTGAATCGCGCGGGAGCGGCGGCCATGACACAGGCGCCGGTGACCAGGGCATGATGTTCGGCTTTGCCAACAGTGACACGCCTGAATACATGCCGCTGCCCATCACCCTGGCCCACCGCCTGACCAAAAGGCTGGCCGAGGCGCGAAAAAGCGGACACGCCCCTTCCCTTTACCCGGACGGCAAATCGCAGGTGACTATCCGTTACGAGGGCGAACGACCCGTCCACATCGACACGGTCGTCATCTCCTCGCAGCACAGCGCCGATGCCCCGCCCGAACAGGTACGCGAAGAGATTGAGGACGCTGTCATCTACCCAATCCTGGCGGGCGATTTGTTCGACAGCCAAACCAAGATACTCATCAACCCGACAGGCCGGTTCGTAATCGGGGGGCCGCAGGGGGATACAGGCCTCACCGGCAGAAAGATCATCTGTGATACTTACGGAGGTTTTGGCCACCACGGCGGCGGGGCCTTTTCGGGCAAGGATCCGACCAAGGTTGACCGGACGGGTTCTTACGCCGCCCGCTACATCGCCAAAAATCTGGTCGCTGCCGGTTTTTGCAGCCAGTGTGAAGTGCAGATCGCTTACGTGATTGGCGTGGCCCAGCCGGTTTCAGTCACGGTCACCACCTTCGGCACGGGCATCGGACGTTCCGATGAAGAGCTGAGCGCCCTGGTCCGGCGAAGCTTTGATCTGCGGCCCGCTGCCTTGATCGAGCGTTTCGATCTGCTCCGTCCGATTTACGCGCAGGTCAGCAATTACGGGCATTTTGGCAGGCCGGATCTTGATCTGCCCTGGGAAGAGCTTGACGCCGCCCAAGAGCTGCTGTCAGACTGAGGGAAGGGAATCTTCCCCCGGGAGCTGATGTGACCCCTGTCGATGAACACGGACAAGCCGAACTTCGAAAAGGCAAGGACCTGGAATTTGAGAAGTCTGTTTCTTTTTCAGGCACGGTCTTGCGCGTCCTTTTCCGCAATGATGACAACGGATACACCGTTTTGGAGGTGGGCGGCGACGATGAGGAGCTGACCCTTGTCGGCGTTATGCCTTACCTGTCGGCGGGTGACCATGTCGAGGGGGAGGGAAGGCTGAATGATCACCCGGTTTACGGCCCCCAGCTTTCTGTAGAGAAAATTTCAAGGTCGGTACCCCATGGCAGCGAGAGGATCGAAAAATACCTTTCTTCGGGCGCCGTCAAGGGGATCGGTCCCGCGACAGCGAAAAAGCTGGTCGAAGCCTTCGGGGACGAAACCCTTGAAGTCATGCGGCTCCAGCCGGAACGGGTGGCCCGGATCCGGGGCATCGGCCTGAAAAAGGCCCAGTCCTTCCAGGGTCAGCTCGAGGAAGACCGCGGTTTCCAGGAATTGCTTTTGCTTTTGCTTCCCCACGGAATCGGGCCGGCCCGTATCCTGCGCATCCACCGGATCTTTGGCGCCGGTGCCGAGCAGCAGATCCGCACCAACCCCTATGAACTGGCAACCAGGGTCGCCGGGATCGGGTTTTTAACCGCCGACGCCATCGCTGCGGCTGTCGGTATAGCCGGAGACCACCCTGCCCGGCTGCGGGGCGCAGTTCTCTTTGCCCTCCATCAGTCACTTTTCCGGGAAGGCCACACGGTCGAATCGGAGGTCGCGGTCGCTGGAGCGCTTGCCAAAAAGCTGGATCTTAAGCCTGCCAGGCTGATGGAGGCAATCGACGCCTTGATCACAGAGGGCTTGCTTGTCCGTTTGACAGATGGGATGGAGCTTGAAGCGCCTTCATCTTTGCCGGCTCCTGCCCCGGGTGAGGGCATCTGGTCGCGGGCAGTAAAAAAGTTGGCAAAAGACAGTCTGCGGACCCAGGCTCCTGAAAGCAGGGCGCCGGCTCCTCCACCTTCGTCCGGCCTGATCGCGCTCCGGGATGTGGCCATGATTGAACAGGCCCTGGCCCGCCGCGCCCTTATCTTGTCAGACAATAAGCTCTCACCGCAGCGGTCCATGCCCTGGCAGGAAGCGGCCAGCCGGATTGAATCCTTTGCCCGGCAGGAAAAATTCGAGCCTGGCGAGGAACAGTACGAAGCATTGCTGATGGCGCTGACCCAGTCATTTTCCATCGTGACAGGCGGGCCGGGCACAGGAAAGACAGCCATGGTACGCCTGCTGACACAGATCCTGAAAGACCGGGGAGAGAAAATCCTTCTCGCGGCCCCGACAGGCCGCGCGTCAAGAAGATTGTCGGAAGTCTGCAAAATGCCCGCGCAGACGCTCCACCGCCTCCTCGCGCTGAGGGTCCAGGACGATGAGCTGCCGGACGCGTCTTTCTGGCTGACAGCGGATACCCTTGATTGCGACACCCTGATCGTAGATGAATGCTCCATGATTGATCTCTTCCTCTTTGCCAAGCTGCTGACCGCGGTCAAGCCGGGCACCCGCCTGCTCCTGATCGGTGACGCGGATCAGCTGCCTTCGATCGGCCCCGGCCAGGTCCTGCGCGACTTGCTCCAAAGCCAGGCGGTGGCGCACAAGCGCTTGACCGAGATTTACAGGCAGGAGGCCCACAAGCTGATCGTTTTGAACGCGCACCGGATCCTCAAGGGAGATCCGCTCGAGTTTGACCAGTCGCTCGAATCCGACTTTATCTTCATCGATTGCGAGGATGAGGAGGCCATGCACGAGGGAGTCATCAAGCTGTGCCGCCAGGTCCTGCCCGACTATTACGGACTGGACGGGCTGTGGGGCGCCCAGGTGCTTTCGGCCATCCGGCGCGGCGCTGCCGGGGTTGGCGAGCTCAACCGGAGTTTGCAGAAGCTCGCTCACGGCGATATCCTTCACGCCCTTGAAGCCGGCGGCCAGAAATTTGTTTCCGGCGACAAGGTCATGCAAACCCGCAATAATTATGACCTGGAATGGAAAACAGAAAGGGGAGGCCGCCGGGGTACAGGCGTCATGAATGGCGAAACAGGCGTAATCCAGTCGATCAGCTTGACCGGCAGGAGCCTTGAGGTTCTCTTTGAAGAGGAGCGGCTTGCCGTCATAAAGGGAGAGGACTTGAACGATCTTGACCTGGCCTACGCGACAACCATCCATAAGGCGCAAGGTTCGGAGTACCCCGTGGAAATCCTGGTCATCCCCTCGGGCGCCCCTTCCTTTCTGACGCGAAACCTGCTCTATACAGGAATCACCCGGGCCAAGGAACGGCTTTTTCTCCTGACGCGGCGGCGCACCCTGAACATGATGCTGAAAAACAATGAGGCAAATGAGCGGCGGGGCATCCTGGCCCGCCAGCTCGCCCCTGGTTTGTGAACAGCAGGTATCGGTTTCGCAAGGCCCTGTCTTTTGCTCAAAAGGCCCTGGAGCGCTTCTCCTATATACCCTACTGCGCTGTCTCCGATGAGACGGTCCATCCGCCCCTCCCTTCACCCCTTGTCTGCAAGGATTGCCTGTCCATGCTTCCCTTTCGCATGGGGGCGGAGAAGATCGATTGGGAGGGATCCTTTCCCATATACGCGACATTTTTTTACAAGGATGTTCTGCCCAAACTGCTCATATCCATGAAGTTCGCGGGCAGGACGGACCGAGCAGAAGCGCTCGCCCCCTTGCTGGCGCGAACCATCCGCCGCCACCGGCTCACCGCGGACGCCATCATCCCGGTTCCCCTCCACCGGCGCAGGCAAGCCGAACGCGGCTACAACCAGGTGTCGGTCCTGGCGGATTGTCTGGCCTCATCGATTGATACCCCCGCGGTCAACTCATTGCTGGTGCGCCATCGCTACACAGAGCGGCAAAGTGAGGCGCCTTCGGTGAAAGAGCGGCAGCTCCACCTGGAGGATGCCTTCCGGCTCGATCCCGCCTGCCCCGCAGCTGCGTCGCTGGGGGGGCGCGCCGTTTTTCTTCTGGATGATGTATTGACGACCGGCGCGACCATGGCCGGGGCCGCCCGCCCGCTTCTGGAAGCCGGAATCCATGTGACGGGCCTGGTGGCGGCGACCGGCAAAGACCGCTATCAGGGTTTCCTCACAGCAGCGGATCAGTGGTAAGATAACCAAAACGTGAAAGAGGTGTTTCCCATGTCACTGAACGGGGTGATTGTCGCCGGCCTGATTATTCCGGGGATTATGACCGGTGTCGGGGCCATTCCCGCCCTCTTTGCCAGGGATGTGCCGCGCAAATGGCTGGACATCATGCTGGGATTCGCGGCCGGTGTCATGTTGGCCGCCACCTGCTTCTCTTTGATTTTGCCCAGTATCGAACACGGGGGCGGGGGGGTTATGGCTG